>Ga0105090_10000487_pt1 | contig 19552 bp, 11 predicted proteins | sample PPLLak3March2015_FD_79110 | JGI IMG/M metagenome (GOLD analysis project Ga0105090, IMG submission 79110) | Freshwater sediment microbial communities from Prairie Pothole Lake near Jamestown, North Dakota, USA - PPLs Lake P7 Core (1) Depth... | ecosystem: Environmental > Aquatic > Freshwater >... | reverse complement strand
ACCCGTCGTCGGTGCAGGAGATCCTCGACCTCGGGCTGCACGGCTGGGCGATGAGCCGCTACTCGGGCTGCTGGGTCGGCTTCAAGTGCGTCGCCGACACGGTGGAGAGCTCGGCATCGGTCTATGTCGATCCGGCGCGCGTGAGCATCGTCGTCCCGGACGACTTCCCGCTGCCACCCGACGGCGTGTCGATCCGCTGGCCGGATGGCTTCCTCGCCACCGAGGCGCGGATGCAGGACTACAAGGTCTACGCCGCCTTGCACTATTGCCGCGTCAACCACCTGAACCGCATCGTCATCGACTCGCCACGCCCGCGCCTTGGCATCGTCACCAGCGGCAAGAGCTACCTCGATGTCCGCCAGGCGCTCGACGACCTCGGCCTGACCGAACGCGAGTGCGGCGAGGTCGGCATTCGCGTGTTCAAGGTCGCGATGCCCTGGCCACTCGAGCCGGATGGCGTGCGTCGCTTCGCCGAGGGCCTGGAGGAGATCCTCGTCGTCGAGGAGAAGCGGCAGATCGTCGAGTACCAGTTGAAGGAACAGCTGTACAACTGGCGTGACGACGTGCGCCCGCGCGTGGTCGGCAAGTTCGACGAGAAGGGCGAGTGGGTGCGGCCGCACGGCGAGTGGCTGCTGCCTGCCGCCAGCGAGCTGACGCCGGCGATGATCGCGCGCGTGATCGCGAAGCGGATCGAGCGCCTGGGCCTCCTTTCCAGCGCCGACGATCGCCAGCGCATCGAGCGCCGCGTGGCGTGGATCAACGCCAAGGAAGCCGCGCTCGCCACGCCCAGGATCACGCTGGCCCGCGTGCCCTACTTCTGCTCGGGCTGCCCGCACAACACCTCGACGAAGGTCCCGGAGGGCAGCCGCGCGACGGCCGGCATCGGCTGCCACGTGATGGCGATCTGGATGGACCGCGCGACCACCGAGTTCACGCACATGGGCGGCGAGGGCGTGCCGTGGATCGGCCAGGCGCCGTTCACGCAGGAGAAGCACATCTTCGCCAACCTGGGCGACGGCACCTACTACCACAGCGGGCTGCTCGCCATCCGCGCGTCCGTGGCCGCGAACGTCAACATCACCTACAAGGTCCTCTACAACGATGCCGTGGCGATGACCGGCGGCCAGCCGGTGGATGGTCCGCTCACGCCGGCGGACATCGCGCGCCAGTGCGCCGCCGAGGGGGTCACGAGGATCGTCGTGGTCAGCGACGACCCTGGCAAGTACCCGGCGAACTACTTCGCCTCCGGCATCGCGATCCACCACCGCGACGACCTCGACCGCGTACAGCGCGAGTTGCGCGAGGTGACGGGTGCGACGATCCTGCTCTACGACCAGACCTGCGCGGCGGAAAAGCGGCGGCGGCGCAAGCGCGGCAAGTACCCCGACCCGGCGAAACGGGTGGTCGTCAACGATCTGGTGTGCGAGGGCTGCGGCGACTGCGGCGTGCAGTCGAACTGCGTGTCGGTGGCGCCGCTGGAAACCGAGTTCGGCCGCAAGCGCACGATCGACCAGTCGTCGTGCAACAAGGACTACTCGTGCATCAGGGGCTTCTGCCCGAGCTTCGTGACCGTGGAGGGCGGCAGGCTGCGCCAGCCGCCCAAGGCCGCGGCGGCGGACTTCTCCGGCCTCCCCGAGCCCACGCTCGCTTCCTGCGACAAGCCCTATGGCGTCCTGGTCACCGGCATCGGCGGCACCGGCGTGGTGACGATCGGCGCGCTGCTCGGCATGGCCGCGCATCTCGAAGGCAAGGGCTGCTCGGTGCTCGACATGACCGGGCTCGCGCAGAAGAACGGCGCCGTCGTCTCGCACGTGCGCATCGCGCGGACCCCCGAGCAGCTGCACGCGACGCGCATCGCCGCGGGCGAGGCCGACTTCGTCCTGGCCTGCGACCTCCTCACCAGCGTCAACAGCGAGGCGCTCGCCAAGATGCGCAAGGGGCACACGCGCGCGCTGGTGAACACGGCGCTGGTGATGCCCGCCTCGTTCACGCGCGAGCCGGACCTCGCCTTCCCGCGCGGCTCGATGGAACAGGAGATTGCCGACGCGGTCGGCCCCGGCGACGCCGAGTTCCTCGACGCGACGAAGCTCGCGACCGGCCTCATGGGCGACTCGATCGCGACGAACCTGTTCATGGTCGGCTACGCGTTCCAGCGCGGCAGTCTGCCGGTGTCGGAGGCGGCGATTCTCAAGGCCATCGAGCTCAACGGCACCGCGATCGAGTCGAACACGCGCTCGTTCCAGTGGGGTCGCCTCGCGGCAGTGGACCCGCAGCGCGTGGCGCAGGCGGCCGTGGCCCGGGAGCTGCCGGAGTCGCAGCGGCTGTCCGCCACGCTCGACGAGGTCGTGGCGCGGCGCGTGGCCTTCCTCACCGACTACCAGGATGCGGCGTATGCGCAGCGTTACGCGAAGCTCGTCGAGCGGGTGCGCGAGCGCGAGAGCGCCCTGCTGCCGGGCGAGACGGCGCTGACCGAGGCGGTCGCGCGCGCCTACTTCAAGCTGCTCGCGATCAAGGACGAGTACGAGGTCGCGCGCCTCTACGCCGAAACCGGCTTTGCCGAGCGCGTGGCGGCGCAGTTCGAGGGCGACTACAAGCTGCGCTTCCACCTCGCACCGCCGATCATGGCGAAGCCCGATCCGGTGACCGGCGTCCCGCGCAAGCGCGAGTACGGGCCATGGATGCTGCAGGCCCTCGGCGTGCTGGCGAAGTTACGGCGGCTGCGCGGCACCGCGCTCGACGTCTTCGGACGCAGCGCCGAGCGACGACGCGAGCGTGCGCTGATCGGCGAGTACGAGGCGATCGTCGAGGAGATTCTCGCGAAGCTCGCGCCGGCGAACATGGCCGCGGCGATCGAGCTCGCGCGCCTGCCGATGGAATTCCGCGGCTACGGCCACGTGAAGGAGCGCAACGTCGAGTCGGCCAAGCGCAAGGAGGCGGAGCTGCTCGCGAGCTTCCGCGATCCGTTGGCGATGCCGGCGAAGCGCATCCCGATCACGGCCGTGGCGTAGTGCGCGAAAGACACTGGGCCCCCGCCTGCGCGGGGGCGACGATGGCGAGCTGCCGTTCTCCCCGCGCACGCGGCAAGGCGGGGCCATTGGCCGGCCCGTTAGACTTGCATCTGCAGCATCCCCACCCGGAATCCTCATGAAACGCATCGCCCTGGGCGCGCTGTGCGCCGCGCTTGCCGCCCCCCTTCCCGCCGTGAAGTTCGCCGGCGTGGAGGTCCCCGCCCCGCTGCCGGCCCGGCCCGTCGTCGAGACGCACTGGGGCACGCCCGTGGAAGACCCGTACCGTTACTTCGAGGATACGAAGGACGCCGGCATCCAGGCCTGGATGAAGGCGCAAGCTGCCGCGACCGAGGCGATCCTCGCGAAGATTCCGGGTCGCGAAGGCCTGCTGGCGCGCATTCGCGAGATCGAGGCGCAGGCCTCCGGAAACGCGAGCAACACAGTGCGCACGGCGGGCGGGCGGTACTTCTACGAAAAGCGCGACCCGAAGGACAACCAGTTCCGCCTCGTGTGGCGCGAGAGCGCGGATGGGCCGGACAAGTTGATCCTCGACCCGGAGGAACTGTCGCGCAAGACCGGCCTTCCCCACGCGATCATGGACTTCGCGCCCTCGCCCGATGGCAAGCGCATCGCCTACGCGGTGCAGGCCGGCGGCGGAGAGATCGGCACGCTGCACGTCGTCGACCTCGCCAGTGGCAAGGAGATCGTTCCGCCGATCGATCGCATCCGCTACGCGAGCGTCGCGTGGCTCGACGACGGCAGCGGGTTCTTCTACTCGCGGCTGCGCGGAGGCTACGAGAAGCTGCCGGCCGAGCAGCGCTTCAACGACCATGCCAGACACTTCGTCAGCCTCGCCGCACCGGCCGCCGACCGCAAGGTGTTCAGCGCGAGCCTCAACGCCGATCTCAAGCTCCCCGTCTACGCGCAGGCGTACGTGTTCCAGATCCCCGGGACGAAGCTCGCCGGGGCGTTGGTCTTCCTCGGCGTCGAGCGACACCGCTTGTTCTACCTGGCCGACCTGGACGGCGCCAAGCACGGTACCGCGAAGTGGCGCGCGATCGTGACCAAGGACGACCAGGCGGCCGAAGTCCGGCCCGCAGGCGGTTGGCTGTACGTGCGCACTTCGCAAGGCGCGCCGCGCTTTCGCGTGCTGCGAATGCCTCTCGCCGACCCGGACTTCGCCAAGGCGGAAGTCGTGGTGCCAGCGACCGACAGTGTCGTCGCCGCCATTCGCGCGGCGAAGGACGCGCTCTACGTCGTCCGCCGCGACGGCGTCACGCACTCGCTGTGGCGCCGGGCGCACGCGCCCAAAGCGGCGCTCGAGCGCGTCGCGCTCCCGTTCGAGGGCAGCGTGACCTTTACCGACGGCTGGGCCGACCGTAACGGCGTGGTGCTGACCCTCGCCGGGTGGACGCGCGCGGCGAAGCCCTACGCCCACGACGCGAAGTCGGGGCTGCGGCCGCTGCCGTTCGTGGCCGCCGGCGCGTTCGACGCGCCCGAGGACATCGTGGCGCGCGAAGTGCGCGTGGTGAGCCACGACGGCATCGAGGTCCCCATGTCGATCTTGAGCCGCCGCAACGTCAAGCTCGACGGCACGAACCCGACGATCCTCTACGGCTACGGCGCCTACGGCGTCACCGAGAACCCGTTCTTCAGTCCCCGCATCCACGCCTGGCTCGCGCGCGGCGGTATCTATGCTATCGCGCACGTGCGCGGCGGCGGCGCGTACGGCGAGGAGTGGCACCAAGCCGGGCGCAAGGCGACGAAGCCCAACACGTGGAAGGACGCGATCGCCTGCGCCGAGTGGCTGGTCGCCAACGGCTACACGGCCCAGTCGAGGTTGGGCATCTTCGGCGGCAGCGCGGGCGGCATCTTCGTCGGCCGCGCGATCACCGAACGCCCCGATCTCTTCGCGGCCGCGGTGCCCACGGTGGGCGTGTTCGACGGCCCGCGCTTCGAGACGAGCGCGAACGGTGTTGCCAACATCCCCGAGTTCGGCACGATCAAGGACGAGGGCGAGTTCCGCGCGCTGATGGCGATGAGCACGCTGCACGCGGTGAAGGATGGCACGGCCTATCCCGGCATCCTGTTCGTTCACGGCGTCAACGACATCCGCGTGGACGTCTGGCAGACGCTCAAGGCCGGCGCCCGCTTCGCCGCGGCGACGTCGAGCGGCCGCCCGGTGCTCATGCGCCTCGAGTACGACAGCGGCCACGGCCAGGGCAGCACGCGCGACCAGCAGCAGAGGCGCATCGCCGACATCTGGTCGTTCATGCTGTGGCAGTTCGGCGATCCCGCGTTCCAGCCGAAGGAAGCGATGTGAGCGCCACTGCTCGGCGCCTCGCAGCGTTCGCCGCGTGGATCGCGGCGTGGCCGGCCGCCGCAGCGACGATTGCCGGCGTCGAGGTGCCGCCGCCGCTCCCTGCGCGGCCCGTCGTCGACACGCACTGGGGTGTTGCGGTCGAAGACCCCTACCGCTTCCTCGAGGACACCGCGGACGCCGACGTGCAGAAGTGGATGCGCGCGCAGTCCGATGCGACGCGAGGCATCCTCGCCAAGCTGCCCGGCCGCGTGGCGCTTGCCGCGCGCATTGCCGAGATCGACGCTGCCGCGCCGGCCGCCTTGGGAGCGGTCCATCGCGACGCGCGCGGCCGCCTCACCTACCTCAAGCGTGCCGCGCACGAGAGCCAATTCAAGCTGTACCGCCGCGACGCTCCCGACTCGCCGGAGCGCCTGCTGGTCGACCCCGAGGCGATCACGAAAGCCACCGGCAAGCCGCACGCGATCGGCGGGTTCCGTCCCTCGCCTGACGGCGAACGCGTCGCCTATTCGCTGTCCGCGTCCGGCGCGGAGATCGGGACGCTCCACGTCGTCGACGCCGCCAGCGGCAAGGAAGTCATGGCACCGATCGACCGCATCCGCGGCGCCGGCATCGCCTGGCTGCCCGACGGCAGCGGCTTCTTCTATGGCCGGCTCGCCGCGGACTGGCAGAAGCGGCCGCGCAACGAGCAGTTCCTCGACCGGCGCAGCTACCTGCGCAAGCTCGGGGCGACGGGCGAGGATCCCGCGGTCTTCGGGCCGGGCGTGCACGCCGATGTCGCGCTCGACCGCGACGAGGCCGCCTACGTGGTCCCGGTGGACGGCCGCGACCTCGCGGTCGCGGTCGTCACGCGCGGCGTGCAGCGCGAGCTGTCGCTCTACCAGGCGCCGCTTTCGGCGGTGATTGCGGGCACGGCGCGCTGGCGAAAGGCATTCGACGCCTCCGCGCAGGTTCACGGGATCGCGGCGGCGGGGCCCTGGCTGTACCTGCGCAGCGCGCAGGGCGCGCCACGCTTCAAAATGCTGCGCACGCCTGTCGGCGAGCCGGACCTCGCCAAGGCGACCGCCGTCGTCCCCGAGGGCGACGGCGTGCTCACCGGCTTCGCGGCCGCGCGCGACGGCCTCTACCTCACGCGACGCGATGGCGTGGTGGAGAGCCTTGCACGCCTGACGCACGACGCCGAGCCGGCGCTGCGCCGCGTCGCCTTGCCGTTCGAGGGCAGCGTCGGGCTGGCCGACTCGCACCCCGCGCGCGATGGCGTCCTGGTGACTCTGGGCAGCTGGACACGCGCGGCGAAGCACCACACTGTCGACGCGAGCGGCGAGGTGCGCCCGCTCGCACTGGTGCCCCCGGGCCGCTTCGATAACGCACCAAGCGTGGAGTCGCGCGAGATTCGGGTGCGCAGCCACGACGGCGTCGAGGTGCCGGTGTCGATCCTGCTTGCGAAGGGCACGAAGCTCGACGGCCGCAATCCGCTGTTGCTCTACGGCTACGGCGCGTACGGCAACGTCGAGGAGCCCGGCTTCTCCCCGCGCCTCATCGCGTGGCTCGAGCGGGGCGGCATCTACGCGATCGCGCACGTGCGCGGCGGCGGCGTGTTCGGCGATGCGTGGCGGCGCGCCGGATGGAAGTCGACCAAGCCGAACACCTGGAAGGACGGCATCGCCGTCGCGGAGTGGCTGATCGCCAACGGCTACACGTCGCGGGACCGTCTTGTCGTCTCAGGCGGCAGCGCCGGCGGCATCTTCGCCGGCCGCGCGATCACCGAACGGCCGGACCTGTTTGCAGCCGCACTCGTGAGCGTGGGCAACGTCGACTCGATCCGCTCGGAAACACGCGCCAACGGTGTGGGCAACATCCCCGAGTACGGGACGGTGACCAAGGAGGACGAGTTCCGCGCGCTGCTCGCCATGAGCCCCTACGCGAACGTCAAGGCGGGAACGCGCTATCCGGCCGTGATGCTCGACCACGGCGTCAACGACACGCGTGTGGACGTGTGGATGGCGCTCAAGTTCGCCTCGCGGCTTGGCGCCACGACGGCAAGCGACGCGCCGGTCCTGCTGCGCCTCGACTACGACTCCGGTCACGGGCCCGGCCGCACACGCGAGCAGGTGCGCGAATTGCTGGTCGATCGCTTCAGCTTCGCGCTGTGGCGCACTGGCCACCCCGACTTCCAGCCAGCAGGGTCAGACCCTGCTTCCCCCTGACATCGCGTGGCGAGAATAGGGTCAGACTCGATTTCCCCGACCCGACTGGGCGGTCCGGCGCGCCAGAAATGGGAAATCGAGTCTGACCCTATTCTCCCGGTCGCGAACGGCGCGGAAGCCTTGCCCTACTCCGAAATTGGAGTCTGACCCTACTTCAGGATGACGGCGCGGCGCCGCAGCAGCCACGCCCCGGTGCCGGCGAGCAGGAGCAGCATCGCGGCGAGCGTGCCCGGGGACTGCGACGGAATCGACTCGCTGGTCCGGCCGAGCCCCAGTTGCGCGGTGGTCGGACAGGTGCCCAGGTTGCCCGAGCAGCGGTAGATGACCTGCCGGGTCGAGCAGTTGTAGAGGATGAAGAACTCCGCGGTGTTGGCCGCGGTCGGCGGATTGTCGCCGGCGCCGCCATAGCTGCCGATCAGCGTGTTCGCCGGCTGCGGGATGCCGATGTCCTGGCGCCAGACGCCGCTGAAGGTGCCCCCGGTCAACGGGCTCGCCTGGTCGTAGCTGCCGAGCACCGTGCCGGCAAGGTTCGTGATGCGGCCGAACTCGCGCTGCGGGTTCTGGGTGAACGTGAACGACCATTGCGCGTCGGCCCGCGCCGAGCAATCGGCGGTGGGCGCGAGTTGCACGGGACCGGCCACGGAGTCGGCCAGCGCGGAGCCAGCGACCAGGGCGGCTAGCGCACCGCCCAGCAGACGTACGAGCATGAGGTGTCGGGGCCTTGGAGTCCTGCGATTCCAGCTGATCCTACGGGGACCCTGAGCGGTCGGGCAAGGCCGGGGAAGACCGGCTTGCCGGGATTGCCGAACGCGTCGCGGGGGGGATACACCGCGTTGTCGTGCCGGGGCGACAACCGGGCCCTCCGATGGCCGGACCTCGAGTCCCGGTCCCGCCCGCCGGGCCGCGCCGCGCCGCCTATACTTGATCGGGCATGGCCCGCTCCCTCGCCTCGGCGGAAAGCCCCGTCCCCCCGCCCCCCCCGGCCGCAGCCCTCGCCGAGCCGGCGACCGATCCCCGTTTCGACCCCGCCCGCGCCTGGTTCGCTGTCCAGGGTTGGCAGCCGTTCGCGTTCCAGGAGGAGCTCTGGGCAGCCTTTGCGCGCGGCGAGTCGGGCCTGCTGCACGCCCCCACCGGGATGGGGAAGACCTACGCCGCGTGGCTGGGGCCGCTCCTGCTCGGGCCGGAAGGGTCGGCCGACGAGCCCCCGCCGCTCGCCGTGCTGTGGATCACGCCGCTGCGCGCGCTGGCGAGCGACACCGGCCTCGCCCTGCAGCGCGCCGCGCGTGCGTTGCGGCCGCACTGGAGCGTCGACGTGCGCACCGGCGACACTGCGGACGCGGCGCGCGCCCGTCAGGCGAAGCAGCTGCCCAGCGCGCTGGTCACCACGCCTGAGAGCCTGTCGCTGCTGCTGTCGCGCGCGGATTGGCGCGAGCGCTTCGCCCATCTTTCCGCCGTGGTCGTCGACGAGTGGCACGAGCTGCTGTCGAGCAAGCGCGGCGTGCAGGTCGAGCTCGCGCTCGCGCGGCTGCGCGGACTGCATCCGGGCCTGCCCGCCTGGGGTCTCTCGGCCACGCTCGCGAACCTGGACGACGCGCTGGCAGCGCTTGCCGGCCCCGCGGCGGCGGCGCGCGGGCGCATCGTGCGCGGGCTCGCGGCCAAGCGTATCGACATCGCCACGCTCGCGCCGCCAACGATCGAGCGCTTTCCCTGGGCCGGCCACATCGGCCTCAAGCTCGTCCCCGAAGTCGTCGCGGCGATCGAGCGCGCGGCAACGACGCTGGTGTTCACCAACGTGCGTTCGTCGGCCGAGATCTGGTACCAGGCGCTGCTCGAGGCGCGCCCGCACTGGGCCGGCACGATCGCGCTGCACCACGGCTCGATCGAGCGCGACGTGCGCGAGTGGGTCGAGGAGAGCTTGCGCAACCGCAAGCTGCGCGCGGTCGTGTGCACGTCGAGCCTCGACCTCGGCGTGGACTTCGCGCCGGTCGACCAGGTGCTGCAGATCGGCAGCCCGAAGGGCGTGGCGCGACTGCTGCAGCGCGCCGGGCGCAGCGGCCACCGGCCGGGGGAGATCTCGCGCGTCACCGTGCTGCCTACGCACGCAATGGAACTCGTCGAGGCCGCGGCCGCGCGCGATGCGGCAGCGGAAGCGCTCTTCGAGCCGCGCCTGCCGCACACGGGTCCGCTCGACGTGCTGGTGCAGCACCTGGTGACTTGCGCGATGGGCGGCGGCTTCGTCCCCGAGCGATTGCGCGAGGAGCTGCGCGGCACCCGCGCCTACGCCGGCCTCTCCGACGACGACTGGCGCTGGGCGCTCGACTTCGTGACGCACGGCGGTGCGAGCCTCAACGCTTATCCCGAGTACCGGCGCGTCGCCATCGGCGAGGACGGCGTCGCACGTGTGCCCGACGCGGCCATCGCGCGCCGCCACCGCATGTCGATCGGCACGATCGTCGCCGAGGCGAGCATCACGGTGCGCCTGGGAAGCGGCAAGGCGCTCGGCCACGTCGAGGAGTCGTTCGTCGCGCGGCTCACCCCCGGCGATGCGTTCGTGTTCGCGGGCCGCGTGCTGGAGTTCGTGCGCGTGCGCGAGATGACGGCGTGGGTAAAGCCCGCGCCCCCGCGCGCGGCCGTCGTGCCGCGCTGGGCGGGCGGCAAGATGGCGCTGTCGACGCTGCTCGCCGAACGCACGCGCGCGCTGATCGGACAGGCGAAGGCAGGCCGCTTCGAGTCGCCGGAACTGCGGCTGGTCCGGCCGCTGCTCGAGCTGCAGGCTCGCTGGTCGGGGCTGCCCGCGCAAGGCGAGTGGCTCATCGAGCGCATCCGCACGCGCGAAGGCCACGCGTGGTACTTCTACCCGTTCGAGGGCCGGCTCGCGCACCTCGGGCTGGCCACGCTGTTCAGCTACCGCCTGTCGGCCGCGCATCCGCGCACGTTCAGCCTCACCGTCAACGACTACGGCTTCGCGCTGCTCTCCGCCGAGCCGGTGGACATCGGCCCAGGCGACCTCGGGCGCCTGCTTGCCGGCGCGCGCGTCGAGGAGGACATGCTCGCGGGCCTCAACGCCGCCGAACTCGGCCGCCGGCAATTCCGCGAGATCGCGCGCGTGGCCGGGCTCGTGTTCCAGGGCTATCCCGGCCAGGGGCAGTCGAGCCGGCAGCTGCAGGCGTCCTCGGGACTGCTGCACGACGTCTTCGCCGAGTACGACCCGGACAACCCGCTGTTGCGGCAAGCGACGCGCGAAGTGCTCGACCGCCAGCTCGAGGCCTCGCGCATCGACGCGGCGCTCGCACGCCTGCGGCGCAGCCGCGTGGTGATGACCGCGCCTTCACGACCCACGCCGTTCAGCTTTCCGCTGATGGTCGAGCTCTTCCGCGAGCAGCTCTCGACTGAGGCGCTGGAGGCGCGCGTCGCGCGGATGGTCGGGGAGCTCGAGGATGCGGCGGGCGCATCCGCGTGACGACGGCGCGGTTGCGCTGAACGCATGAAGATGTGACGATCGCTTTCGTTCCCATTCCATTCGGATCCGACCACCCCCATGCCCTTTGCCCTGGACCTCTCCGGCCGCGTCGCGCTCGTCACCGGCGCCGCGCGCGGCCTCGGCTTCGCCATCGCCCGCGGACTGCACCAGGCCGGCGCGCTTGCCGTGCTGAACGGTCGCGACGGCGCGGCCCTGGAGCGCGCGCGCCGCGAGCTTGACCCGGACGGCAAGCGCAGCGACATCGCGGTTTTCGACGTCACCGACCGCGACGCCGTGCGCGCGGGTGTTGCCGCGATCGAGGCGCGGCACGGCGCCCTGGACATCGTCGTCAACAACGCGGGCATCCAGCGCCGCCATCCCGTCGACGAGTTCCCCGTCGACGAATGGGACGCAATCCTCGCAACGAACCTGACGGCGCCGTTCCTGGTCGCGCAGGCGGCGATCCCCGGCATGAAGAAGCGCGGCCGCGGCGCCATCGTCAACATCGCCTCGCTGATGAGCGAGCTCGGCCGCCCCACGATCGTGCCCTATACGGCGGCGAAGGGCGGCGTCCGGCAGCTCACGCGCGGGCTCGCCACCGAGCTCGGCCCGACCGGGATCCGCGTGAACGCGATCGCGCCCGGCTACTTCATGACCGAAATGAATCGCGCGCTGATCGACAACAAGGAGTTCGACGCCTGGGTGCGCGGCCGCACGCCGATGCGCCGCTGGGGCAACCCCGACGAGCTCGCCGGCATCGCCGTGTTCCTGGCCTCGGACGCCGCCAGCTTCATCACTGGCCAGACGATCTTCGTCGACGGCGGGATGAGCACCAGCGTGTGACAAGTAGGGTCAGACTCGATTCTCCCGCGCCTCGCCAAGGGGCGTTCACCCCGGTGTGACAAGTAGGGTCAGACTCGATTCTCCCGCGTCTCGGCGAGGGGCGTGTTCTCTGGTAACCAGGGAGAATCGAGTCTGACCCTACTTATCCGCTACTTATCCGCGATTCGCGACGCTTCCCTCACTTCGCCCAGCGCGCGAGCCACCCAAGCCCGGCGCGCGTGGCGCCGAGCGGCTTGTACTCGCAGCCGACCCAGCCGTCGTAACCCAGCTCGTCGAGCAGCGCGAAGAGGTACGGGTAGTGGATCTCACCGACGTCGGGCTCGTGGCGCCCGGGATTTCCGGCGACCTGCACGTGCCCGATGTGCGGCTGCCAGCGGCGGAACTTCGCCGCAATGTCGCCCTCGACGACCTGGCAGTGGTAGAAATCCATTTGCACCTTGAGGTTGGCGGCGGCGACCTCCTCGCGGATCGCGTGCGCCTGCGCCTGCGTCACCAGGAAGTACCCGGGCATGTCCTGCGGGTTGATCGGCTCGATGGTAAGCGTGATGCCCCGCGCGGCCGCCTCGCCCGCCGCATGACGCAGGTTGCGCACGTAGGTGCGGCGGTGCCGCTCGCGCTCCTCGTCCGGCGCTTCGGCCCGCACCAGCCCCGCCATCACGTGCAGCCGCGTCGTGCCCAGCTCCTTCGCGTAGCGCAGCGCCTTCTCGAACTCGGCGGCGAACTCGTGCTCGCGGCCCGGCAGCGCGGCAAGTCCGCGGTCGCCGTTGCGCCAGTCGCCCAGTGCCGCGTTGAACAGCACGACCTCGAGGCCGTGCTCGCGCGCGCGGTCGGCGACTTCCTTCGGCTGGTAGTCGTATGGAGAGAGGAACTCGACGGCGCGAAAGCCCGCGCGCGCGGCTTCCGCGAAGCGCTCGGGGAACGCGACTTCGTTGAACAGCATCGTGAGATTGGCACAGAATCGCGGCATGGTCGTGCCGGCCGTGTGAGCGGCCGGCCCTGCTCGATGAGAATGCGTAGCGATCCAGTGTGCCTACGCGACGCGTGACGCGCAACGATCTCGCGCGCGCCATGCCGCCCTCCCCGCTGCTTCCGCCCCGGCCGCAACCCGGCGCAGCCCGCGCCGAGGGCGTGCTCGCCGCGTCCGCCGGCGGCGAGGCGGTGGAACTGCACGCGCAGCGCGCGCTGTACTGGCCGCGCGGGCGCACGCTGTTCGTCGCCGATCTGCACCTCGGCAAGGGCGCCACGTTCCGCGCCGCGGGCGTGCCGCTGCCCCGCGGCGCGACGGCGGGCGACCTTGCGCGCCTCGATGCGCTGCTGGAGCGCACGCGCGCCGCCACGCTGTGCGTGCTGGGCGACTTCCTGCACGCCGCAACCGGCCGCGTCGAGGCGCTGGACCGCGCTGTGACGGCATGGCGCCTCACCCACGAATCGCTCGACGTGGTGCTGGTTCGCGGCAACCACGATCTCCATGCCGGCGACCCGCCACCGTCGTGGCGCGTGCGCGTAGTCGCCGAACCGCACGCACTGCCGCCGTTCCTCGCCTGCCATGCCCCGCAGGAGCCACGCACCGGGTACGCGCTGTGCGGGCACGTGCATCCGGGCGTGCGTGTGGCCGGCCCGGCGCACGAATCGGTGCGGCTGCCCTGCTTCCTGCTTGGGCGCCGCCGCGCGCTGCTGCCCGCATTCGGCCGCCTGACCGGACTTGCGATCGTCGCGCCCTCGCCCGACGAAACCGTCATCGCGATTGCCGGCGACTCGCTGTTCCGCCTGCCTCCGGGCTAGCCCGAAGCGAGTCCGCCCCCGCTGTGGACAAGGCGGTGGACAAGCGGTGGAAGGCTCGTGGACAGGCCGCACCAGGGGCGCCGAAAGGCGCGCCGCCCGGGGCTTTCCGGCGCTTCGCGGCTGTGGAGCGTTTGCCCCTTGCGCAAGCGGCTCCGACCCACTATCCTGTGTTCAGCCGGCACTTCAATACTAGATATAGTAGTCGTTGATTTGTTGCCGGAATCCCCGCCTGGGTCCAACCCGGACGGGAAGGCGGAAGCCCGAAGTGGACGGGGACCGGGGAGGCGGTCGCCCTTTCGAGGCACCCTTGCATGGGTTGCGCATCACCGTCGCACGCATCGGGTACCCGGTTGTTCGTTCGCCGTGCCTTCGCAACACGGATCATCGTCGCCCGGCGGGCCCGCATGGCCGCACCCGCCGGCGAAACGCCATTCGACAAACCAATAAGCCAGTTCAGGAGAGCCGTCTCATGCACATCGCCACCACCGCCCAGGGCGCTTCCGGCCAGAACGTTCCGCGTGAGCCGATCGCGCCGGAATCGGGCGCTCCGGTGGGATCGGGGATCGATCCCCGGTTCGCGCAATACAAGGTGATCCGCCGCAACGGCTCCGTCGTCGGCTTCGAGCCGATGAAGATCACCATCGCGATGACCAAGGCGTTCCTCGCGGTGAACGGTGGGCAGGGAGCGGCCTCCGCGCGCGTGCGCGACGAGGTGACCAAGCTCACCGACGTCGTCGTCGGCGCGCTGATGAAGCGCAAGCCCGAGGGCGGCGCGATCCACATCGAGGAAATCCAGGACCAGGTCGAACTGACGCTGATGCGCGGCGGCGAGCACGAGGTGGCGCGCGCGTACGTCCTCTATCGCGAACGGCGCTCGCAGGAGCGCGCGGCGCAGAAGACCGCGCCGCACTCCGAGCCTCCGGCGACGATCCAGGTCGTCGAGCATGGCGTCCGCAGGACGCTCGACTTCGCGCGCCTGACCACGCTGGTGCGCGAGTCCTGCGCCGGCCTCGCCGACGTCGAGCCCGACCGCATCCTCAGGGCGACGGTGAAGGACCTCTACGACGGCGTGCCGATGGACGAGGTGCGCAAGTGCGTCGTGCTGGCCGCGCGCACGCTGATCGAGAAGGACCCGCACTACAGCTACGTCACCGCACGGCTCCTGCTCGACGCGCTGCGCTTCGAGGCGCTGGGCGAGGAGGCCACGCAGGCCGACATGGCCACGAAGTACGCCGAGTACTTCCCGCAGTTCGTTCGCCACGGCATCAAGATCGGCCTGCTCAACGAGGCGCTGGCGCAGTACGACATGGCCCGGCTTGGCGCCGCCCTCAAGCCCGAGCGCGACCTCGCGTTCGGCTACCTCGGCCTGCAGACGCTCTACGACCGCTACTTCCTCGTCGACCAGTTCGCGGTGCACGGGACCGCGGGCCGGCGCTTCGAGCTGCCGCAGTGCTTCTTCATGCGCGTGGCGATGGGCCTGGCGCTGAACGAGGTCGACCGCGAGGCGCGCGCCATCGAATTCTACGACGTGCTGTCGACGTTCGACTTCATGTCGTCCACGCCCACGCTGTTCAACTCGGGCACGCACCGCTCGCAGCTCTCGTCGTGCTACCTCACCACCGTCTCCGACGACCTGGACGGCATCTACGAGGCGATCAAGGAGAACGCGCTGCTGTCGAAGTTCGCCGGCGGCCTGGGCAACGACTGGACCAACGTGCGCGCGATGGGCTCGCACATCAAGGGCACCAACGGCCGCTCGCAGGGCGTAGTCCCGTTCCTCAAGGTGGTGAACGACACCGCGGTGGCCGTGAATCAGGGCGGCAAGCGCAAGGGCGCCGTGTGCACCTATCTCGAGACCTGGCACCTGGACGTCGAGGAGTTCCTCGAGCTGCGCAAGAACACCGGTGACGACCGCCGCCGCACGCACGACATGAACACGGCGAACTGGATCCCCGACCTGTTCATGAAGCGCGTGACGGAGGGTGGCGACTGGACGCTGTTCTCGCCCTCCGACGTCCCCGACCTGCACGACAAGTGGGGCCGCGCGTTCGAGGAGGCGTACGCGCGCTACGAGGACAAGGCGGCGCGCGGCGAGCTCAAGCTCTTCAAGCGCATTCCCGCGTTGCAGCTGTGGCGCAAGATGCTGTCGATGCTGTTCGAGACCGGGCATCCGTGGATCACGTTCAAGGACGCCTGCAACGTGCGCTCGCCGCAGCAGCACGTCGGCACCGTGCACAGCAGCAACCTGTGCACCGAGATCACGCTCAACACCAGCGCCACCGAGATCGCGGTGTGCAACCTGGGATCGGTGAACCTGCTCGCGCACATGGCGCGCCGCGACGACGGCAGCTGGGCGCTCGACCACGCGAAGCTCAAGCGCACGATCGCCACGGCGATGCGCATGCTCGACAACGTGATCGACATCAACTACTACGCGGTGGCCAAGGCGCGCAACAGCAACCTGAGGCACCGTCCGGTGGGCCTGGGGGTCATGGGCTTCCAGGACTGCCTGCACGCGCTCCGGGTGCCGTACGCGTCCGCTGCGGCGATGGCCTTCGCCGACGCGTCGATGGAGGCGGCCTGCTACTACGCCTACTGGGCCTCCACCGAGCTCGCGCAGGAGCGCGGCCGCTACGCCTCGTACCGCGGCAGCCTGTGGGATCGCGGCATCCTGCCGCAGGACTCGCTCAAGCTGCTGCGCGAGGAGCGCGGCGGCTACGTCGAGGTCGACGAGTCGTCGACGATGGACTGGGAGGCCCTGCGCGCGCGCATCCGCGAGCACGGCATGCGCAATTCCAACTGCGTGGCGATCGCGCCGACGGCGACGATCTCCAACATCATCGGCGTCTCGGCGTCGATCGAGCCCGAGTACCAGAACATCTACGTCAAGTCGAACCTCTCCGGCGAGTTCACCGTCGTCAACGAGCAGCTGGTCCGCGACCTGAAGGAGCTGGACCTGTGGGACGACGTGATGGTGTCCGACCTCAAGTACTTCGACGGGTCGCTCGCCAGGATCGACCGCGTGCCCGCCGAGCTGCGCGACCTGTACGCGACCGCGTTCGAGGTCGACTCGACGTGGATCGTCGAGGCCGGTGCCCGGCGGCAGAAGTGGATCGACCAGGCGCAGAGCCTCAACATCTACATGGCCGGTGCATCGGGCAAGAAGCTCGACGAGACCTACAGGCTCGCGTGGGTGCGCGGGCTCAAGACGACGTATTACCTCCGCACACTGGCGGCCACCTCGGCCGAGAAATCGACCGGCCGTGGCGGGGAGCTCAACGCCGTGACGGCTTCCGGGGGCATTGCCGCGTCCGCAGCGCCCGCCAGGACGGCCGTCCCCACGGCGACGGCGGAGCCTGACGCGCCGAAGTTCTGCGCGTTGGACGACCCGACGTGCGAAGCCTGCCAGTAGACACGCACGCAACCGCCCGTGCCGCGCCCGAACGCACACCACGATCGCGCCGTCCGCTATGGCGGCTGGATGTTCTCCGTCCCTGCGTCGTTCGCCGCGGCCGTCGCGCCCGGCTGCGCGGGGATGTACGCGATCCAGGTGCTGAACGGCACGTGGTCGCCCTGCCCGTTCGAACCGATCTACTTTGGCCACGCGCAGAACCTGCTGGGGCCGGTGGTGGCGACGCACCCCTCGTTTGGGCGCTGGATTGCGCATCCGCGCGCGGGCACCGGGCTGTACGTCGCCTATGCCGCGCTGCCGTGCACGAGCGTCCAGGCGCTGCGCCACATCGTCGCAGGGCTCGTCGACAGCTATCACCCGGCGGCGAACCGCAACGAATGGCCGGCCCCGGGACTGCTCGGGCTGGCCGGCGAGAAACGCAACGCCGCCTGAGGGCGGAGACGGAACAACGCGAGCCGGCCATGTGCCGGCGGGAGGAGCTGCAACGAGACGTCGTGGCATTCGTCGGGGGAAGACCCGGAGCGCGAACCCGGACAGGACCGTGAAGTCGTGCGCGCATTCGTGGCTTGGACCGACCGAAGCGGTGCAGGGGAACAGCAACCAGGAGCGCGGCAGCGCAGGACAACGCCGCGCGGTTCCCTGCACCGGGGCGCGACCCCGCGCGTAAAGCGGGGCGGGCCCGATGCTGGACCGGAAGGCGCGCGGCGGCGTTGCATCGCCGCCGCGCGCCGGCTTTTCCGGGCGAGGGGTTGGTACCGCGTGGATCGCGGATCGTGCAACGGAGCGCTTTCGTCCACTTCACGAGGAGGCTTTCTTGGCCCGCTACGAGCATTGCCCCCGGCACGTCATCGACGCGCGTTACCTAGGTGACTACAAGGTCTGGCTGGAATTCAACGATGGGCGCAAGGGCGTGGTGGACCTCGCGGACGAGCTCAACGGCGACGCGCATTCGGCGCTGCGCGACCGCGAGCGCTTTGCGCAGCTCTATCTCGACTACGGACTCGCGTCGATCGCCTGGCACGACGGCTGCGACTTCGCGCCCGAGTTCCTCTACGAGCGGCTGAGGGCGATGCACTGAACGCGGGAAGCAGGCGGCCGGCACTCCGGTCCCGGCCCGGCGAACGAGACAACAAGCGACTGCAAGCAGGAGAAGAACGAGCATGCTGACCTTCGAAGACGACATCCCCGCCGCGCGCCTCGCCCCGACGGCGCCGCGCACGTCCGACACGATCCGCGCGCAGAGCGTGGGCACGATCGGCAGCGGGCTCCTCTCCCGCGAGCCGGTGCACGACCTCGACGTCGAGCGCCAGCAGCCGGCCACGCCGACCGGCCGCGTGCGCCTCGAGGACAAGCGCGTCATCAACGGCCAGGCCGACGTCAACCAGCTGGTCCCGTTCAAGTACAAGTGGGCGTGGGACAAGTACCTCGCCGGCTGCGCGAACCACTGGATGCCGCAGGAAGTCAACATGCAGCGCGACATCGAGCTGTGGAAGAACCCGCACGGACTCACCGACGACGAGCGGCTGATCGTCAAGCGCAACCTCGGCTTCTTCGTCACGGCCGACAGCCTTGCCGCGAACAACATCGTGCTGGGGACGTATCGTCACATCACCGCGCCGGAGTGCCGCCAGTACCTGCTGCGGCAGGCCTTCGAGGAGGCGATCCACACGCACGCCTACCAGTACATCGTCGAAAGCCTGGGCCTCGACGAGGGCGAGATCTTCAACGCCTACCACGAGATCCCGTCGATCCGCGCCAAGGACGAGTTCCTGATCCCGTTCATCGAGGTGCTGACCAACCCGCGGTTCACCACGGGCACGCCGGAAGCGGACCAGCAGCTCCTGAAGAGCCTGATCGTGTTCGCCTGCATCATGGAGGGACTGTTCTTCTACGTCGGTTTCGTGCAGATCCTGGCGATGGGCCGCCAGAACAAGATGACCGGCAGCTCGGAGCAGTACCAGTACATCCTGCGCGACGAGTCGATGCACTGCAACTTCGGCATCGACCTCATCAACACGATCAAGCTCGAGAACCCGCAGCTGTGGACCAGCGAGTTCCGCGACGAGATCGCCGAGCTGATGCGCAAGGGCGTGGAGCTCGAGTACCGCTACGCCGAGGACACGATGCCGCGCGGCGTGCTGGGGCTCAACGCGCCGATGTTCAAGGAGTACCTGCGCTTCATCGCCAACCGCCGCTGCCAGCAGATCGGGCTCGACCCCCTCTACGACAAGGCCGACAACCCGTTCCCGTGGATGGCGGAGATGATCGATCTCAAGAAGGAAAAGAACTTCTTCGAGACGCGCGTCACCGAGTACCAGACCGGGGGCGCGCTGAACTGGGACTGATCGGGATCGTTCAGCCCGCCACGCGCACGAACATCGGCACGGCGCCGAGATCCGCGAAACCCAGGCGCAAGTAGATGGAGTGTCCCTCCGGGGACGACTGCAGGATGCCGACGCGGTAGCCGATCCGCTGCGCGGCACGCAGCGCTGCGGCGGTCACGTGGGCACCCAGCCCCTT
>Ga0105090_10000486_pt1 | contig 19568 bp, 17 predicted proteins | sample PPLLak3March2015_FD_79110 | JGI IMG/M metagenome (GOLD analysis project Ga0105090, IMG submission 79110) | Freshwater sediment microbial communities from Prairie Pothole Lake near Jamestown, North Dakota, USA - PPLs Lake P7 Core (1) Depth... | ecosystem: Environmental > Aquatic > Freshwater >... | reverse complement strand
GGGGTGCTGCCCGCCGCGTTGCTGTTCCTCTGGCTGCGCCAGCGCACCGGCAGCCTGGTGATGCCGACCCTGGTGCACAACCTGTGGAACCTGTCGGTGCATGTCGCGCATCTGTGACGACCGGCGTGCGTTAGTCTCGCGCGCCACGCCGCTTTGCGGCCGCGACGCCTTCGATGCTTCCTGAAATCGGCCACTTCGGATTGATCCTCGCGTGTCTGCTGGCGCTGCTGCTCGGCGTGCTGCCGCTGGCCGGCGCCTGGCGCGACCATGCGCCGTGGATGGCGATGGCGCGCCCGCTGGCCTGCGGGCAGGCGTTGTTCGTGGCGCTGTCGTGGGCCTGCCTGGTGGCCTCGTTCCTGCAGAGCGACTTCTCGGTGCGCAACGTGGCCGAGAACTCCAACTCGATGCTGCCGGCGCTGTACCGCTTCACCGCGGCCTGGGGCTCGCACGAGGGCTCGATGCTGCTTTGGGTGCTGATGCAGTCGCTGTGGATGCTGGCCGTGGCCGGGTTCGCTCGCCCGTGGCCGCTGCCGATGCGCGCCCGGGTGCTGGGCGTGATGGGCCTGCTGGCAGCGGGATTCATGCTGTTCGTGTTGCTGGCGTCGAATCCGTTCCTGCGGCTGTTTCCCGTGCCGGCGCAGGGGCGCGACCTGAACCCGCTGTTGCAGGACCCGGGCATGGTGCTCCACCCGCCCTTGCTGTACATGGGCTACGTCGGCTTTTCGGTGGCCTTTGCCTTCGCCATGGCCGCACTGCTGGGTGGGCGGCCGGACGCCGACTGGGCGCGGCGCGCCCGGCCGTGGACCCTCGCCGCGTGGTGCTTCCTGACCCTGGGCGTGATGCTCGGCAGCTGGTGGGCGTACTACGAGCTGGGCTGGGGCGGGTGGTGGTTCTGGGACCCGGTGGAGAACGCCGCGCTGATGCCGTGGCTGGTGGGCACGGCGCTGATCCATGCGCTGGCGCTGACCGACCGGCGCGGCCTGTTCGGCGCCTGGACGCTGCTACTGGCGATCCTGTGCTTCGCGCTGTCGCTGCTGGGGACCTTCCTGGTGCGCTCCGGCGTGCTGAGCTCGGTGCACGCCTTCGCCATCGACCCGCGGCGCGGCCTGTTCATCCTCGCGCTGCTGCTGGCCGTGGTCGGCGGCTCGCTGGTGCTGTTCGCGCTGCGCGCCGGCCGCCTGTCCGGGCGCGAGGAATTCGATGCGGTGTCGCGCGAAAGCCTGCTGCTGGCCAACACGCTGCTGCTCACCGTGGCGGCGGCGACGGTGCTGCTGGGTACCTTCTATCCGCTGCTGGTCGAGGTGCTCGGCCTGGGCCGCCTGTCGGTCGGGCCGCCTTACTTCGATGCGGTATTCGTGCCGCTGATGGCGCCGGCCGTGTTCCTGATGGCTGTGGGGCCGCTGGCGCGCTGGCGCCGCATGCCGCTGCCCGAGCTGTGGACGCGGCTGCGCTGGGCCTTGGGGTGCGCGGCACTGCTGGGCATCACGTTGCCTTTCGCCGGCGGCCGCTGGTCGCCGATGCTGGCGCTGGGCCTGGGCCTGGGTTGCTGGGTGCTGCTGGCCATGGCGATGGCGCTGCGCGAACGGTTGCGCGTCGGGCCGCAGCGCGGTGGGCACGCCCTGGCGCAGCCCTCGCTGGCGTGGTGGGGCATGGGGCTGGCGCACCTGGGCGTGGCCGTGTTCGTGTTCGGGGTGACCGTGGTGCGTGGCTACCAGACCGAGACCGAGCTGCGCATGCCGCCGGGGTCGAGCGTGACGGTGGGGCGCCACGCGCTGCGTTTCGACGGCGTGACCCGGGTCACTGGCCCGAACTACGAGGCCGAGCGCGGCCGCTTCGTGCTGACCCGCCGGGGCGAGCCGGTGGGCGTGCTGCAGCCGGAAAAGCGCCGCTACCTGTCGCTGCCGGCCACGCCGATGACCGAGGCCGCCATCGACAGCGGCTGGTTCGGCGACGTCTACGTCTCGCTGGGCGAAGCGGCTGGCGACGGAGCCTGGAGCGTGCGCGTGCACCACAAGCCTTTCGTCACCTGGATCTGGGGCGGGTCCGTGCTGATGGCGCTGGGCGGCGCAGTCGCTGCGCTGGACCGGCGCTACCGGGTGCGCCGCGTACAGCAAGACCCGGGCGCGGCGACCGCGCCCTGCAGCTGATCGCCAGGCCTGCGGATGCCGGGTTCCGACCCAAGCCGCCCAAAGTTGACATGAGTCAAGGGGTCCGAGGGTTTGAATCGGCACCATGCCGGGGCACTTTCTGCACTGTGTTGGGGCGAAGGTGAGCTTCATCCATCTGGGAGTCGACGATGCGTGGGACCGGGCACTTGCGGTGGGCATTTCCTGTGGCGGGCTTGCTGACTGCCATGGCGCTGGTGTTCACCGGCACGGAAGTCTTTGCGCAGGCGGGCAAGCCCACCGTGCAGGCCAAGGCCAAGTCGCCGCCCTTCGACGCCAGCACCTGCTACGAGTGCCACGATGCGATCAAGGACTTCCACACCGGCAGCGCGCACAAGACGGTGGGCTGCGATTCCTGCCACGGTGGCCTGGACACGCACAAGGCCAAGGGCAAGGGCCGGCCGACGACCAACATGGACCCGGCCAACTGCGGCACCTGCCACGAGAACCAGTACCGCACGCTGTACACGATGAACACGGAGAAGACGGCGAACAAGGAGAAGACGGTCGCCACCTTCACCGCCATGGACAAGATCCTGACGCCGCATGGCTTCACGCGTGAGCACAACGAGCCGCGCTCGCATGCCTTCGCGCTGTACGACCAGGTGGTGGTCGACCGCGCCTTCGGTGGCCGTTTCGAGAACAAGGCCGGCAAGGAAGGCCTGGCGCGCATGGGCGGCAACTTCAAGATCTGGGACGTGCTGGTGGATCAATACCCCGGCGAGCCGCACAAGGCCTTCAAGCCGGGCACGGCCGCGGCCGCGAACCCGGTGTGCATGTCCTGCAAGTCGTCCGACCACATCCTGGACTGGGCCTACCTGGGCGATCCGGTGTCCGACGTCAAGTGGAGCCGCCTGTCGAAGGTGAACGAGTTCGTCAAGGACACCAACCATTCGCTCAACTGCAACTTCTGCCACGACCCGCATTCGGCCAAGCCGCGGGTCATCCGCGACGGTCTGATCCAGGCGCTGACGCGGCCGGAGAAGGACACGCTGTGGCACAAGGACCCGAAGGGCGCGAAGATCGATGTCAGGGATCTGGGTGAGCGTGGCTACACGCGCAAGATTGCGCTGCTCAGCCGCTACGACACCAAGCTGCAGTGCGGCCAGTGCCATGTGGAATACAACTGCAACCCGGGCACCGACCCCGTCACCGGGCAGCCGATCGGCATGGCCGATGTGCGCACCAACCACTTCCCGTTCAAGCCGGTGGACGAGATCCAGCAGCACTACAAGGACCTGAAGTTCGGCGACTTCAAGCACGGCATCACCGGCGCCATGCTGTGGAAGGGGCAGCACGCCGATGTCGAGACCTTCTACAACAGCACCCACCAGAAGGAAGGCGTGGAGTGCAGTGCCTGCCACATGCCCAAGGTCAAGGACCCGAAGACCGGCAAGACCTTCACCTCGCACTGGCAGACGTCGCCGCGCCACTACATCAAGGAAACCTGCCTGACCTGCCACAAGACCTGGACCGAGCAGCAGGCGCTGTACACCATCGATTCGCTGAAGAACAAGTGGACCGGCAAGATGCGCAAGGCCGAGTTCTGGCTGACGCGGCTGATCGACAAATTCGAGGCGGCGCAGAACATGGGCGTGGACCCGGCGGTGCTGAACGAGGTGCGGCTGAAGCACTCCGAAGCACACATCCACTATGAATGGTGGTCGGCCACCAACGGCGCGCACTTCCACAACCCGCAGCAGTTCGAGGCCTCGATCAACAAGGGCATGGTGGCCTCGCAGGCCGGCATCAAGCTGCTCGACGACGCGATGGCCAAGAAGCGGACCGCGTCGGGCACCCCCGCGTCCGGCCCGACCAGCGCCGCACCTGCCGCGGTGGTGCCGGTGGCGGCGGCCACCAAGTAGTCCGCAGCCGGCGCGTTGGCGATGGGTGGACTGCTCGGCGTACCCTGGGCTTTTTCCGCGGCGTTCGTCGGCATGTTGGCGGTGGCGGCGCTGTTCGTGCTGCCGCGGCCGTCGCGCCTGGCCGGCGCGGGCGCCGAGGCCCGCACGCCCGATGGGTCGGCGCGGCCGTGCGTCCGGCAGGCGTTGTCCTTGCTGGCGCTGACGGCGCTGGCTGGCTCGCTGTACCTGTGGCTCGGTGACCCGGGGGCAATCGATCCATCGCGATCTGCGCTGTCCGCGCAATTGCGCGACCCGGATGCAACTCTGGACCCGGCCGCCGCCGAGCATGCGCTGGCCGAACTGCAGCAGCACCTGACGCGCCAGCCGGGTGACGCGCGGGCCTGGGTCATGAAGGCGCGCATCGACATGCAGGCGCAACGCTACGAACTGGCGGCCGCAGGCTTCGAGCGTGCCCTGCAGGGCAAGTCGAAGGCGATCGGCGATGCGGGCCTCTGGGTCGAATACGCCGAGGCTCGCGGCATGCAGCAAGGCGGTACGCTGGCCGGGGCACCGCGCCAACTGGTGGGCAAGGCGCTGTCGCTCAACCCCGAGCACCCGCAGGCGCTGGACCTGGCGGGCAGTGCGGCCTGGGAGGCCGGCGAATTCACGCTGGCTGCCAGCCACTGGAAGCGGCTGCTGGCGCACATCCCCGAGGGCAGCCCGCGCCATGTGCACCTGTCCAGCGCCATCCAGCGCGCCGAGCAGCGCGCGCGCTTCGCCTTGCCGCCGTCGCGCTGAGCCGCTCAGCCGCGGCTGCAGCGCTCCAGCAGGTACAGGATCGACTGGTAGGGCATCTCGGCCATCTCCGACAACCCGATCTCGCAGGTGCGGCTGCTGGAGTAGCCGGCGCTGCAACCCGCGGGCAGTGCGTCCTTCAGGTGGCGCAGCGCATGCTCGTTCAGCTCGGGGCGCATGAAGCCGCGCTCGCCGGCAAAGCCGCAGCACTGCACCGCATCGACCGTCGCCACCTGCGCGCTGCAGCGCGCGGCAATCGCCGTCAGCTTGTCGGTGCTGCCCATCTTGCGCACGCTGCACACCGGGTGCACGGCCACGGCCTGCGGCTGCGGTGTGATATGCAGGCGCGGCAGCACGCGGTCGTGCACGAATTCGATGCTGTCGTGGATGGTCAGCCGGCCGGCGACGAACTTCTTCATGCGATAGGCGCAGGGGCTGGTGTCGAAGACGATCGGCCAGCGGCCGCCTTCACTGGCCTCGGCCAGCGCCGCTTCGAGCTCGGCCGACTTCAGGTCGGCGGCATCGACCAGGCCCTTGCTCTCGAAGGGCTGGCCGCAGCACTGGCCGACCAAGGCTGCCGGATACACCACGTCGAAGCCGGCGCGCTGGAACAGCCGCTCGGCCACGCTGGGCAGCATGTCCACGCCGTCGTGGCCGCGCTGCGGCCCCATGTTGCGTGCCGCGCAGCTGGGGAAATAGACGACGCGCTCGGCATGCTGCGGCGGCGTTGGCCGCGGCACGAAGTGCACCGGCCGTGCCAGGGCCGGCGACCACTTGGGCAAGCGGCCGCCGCTGGCCTTGCGCAGCCCGTCGAGCGTGCCCTTCATGACGCCGGTGCCGACGAGGCCGTGCATCAGGTCGGCGGCACCCAGGCCGAGGCGCACGCCGGTGGTCAGCGCGCCGTAGTGCCTGGCGGCGATGTCGGCCACCTTCTTCGCGGCCGGGCCGGCGCGCCGCCCGCGCAGCGCCTTGATCAGCAGCCCGGTCTCGATGCCCACCGGGCAGGCGGTGGCGCACAGGCCGCAGGCCGCGCAGGTCTCGATGCCCTGGTAGTCGTACAGCGCCTTCAACTCGGCTGCGCGCTGCGGCTCGGCGCCGCTGGCATCGAGCCGGGCGATCTCGCGCCAGCCGACGATGCGCTGCCGTGGTGACAGCGTCAGCCCGCGTGAAGGGCATTTCGGCTCGCAGAAGCCGCACTCGATGCACTTGTCCACCAGCACGTCGGCGGCGGGCAGCGGCTTCAGGTCCTTCAGGTGCGACTTCGGGTCGGGGTTGAGGATCACTCCCGGATTGAGCAGCCCCTGCGGGTCGAACAGCGCCTTGATGCGCTGCATCAGTGCGAAGGCTGGCGCGCCCCACTCCATCTCCACGAAGGGCGCCATGTTGCGTCCGGTGCCGTGTTCGGCCTTCAGCGAACCGTCGTACTTGTGCACGACCATGCGGCACACGGCATCCATGAAGCGGCTATAGCGCTCGACCTCGGCCGCGCTGCCGAAGTCCTGCGTGAAGACGAAGTGCAGGTTGCCCTCGAGCGCGTGGCCATAGATGATGGCCTCGCGGTAACCGTGCGCCTGCAGCATCTGCTGCAGCTCGAGCGTGGCCTCGGCCAGGCGCTCCACCGGGAAGGCCACGTCTTCGATGATCACCGTGGTGCCGGTGGGCCGCATCGCGCCGATGGCCGGGAACATGCCCTTGCGCACGTTCCACAGCGCGGCGGATTCGGCGGCGTCGGTGGTGAAGCGCAGCGGTGCGGCCAGATCGAGCACAGCCAGCGGTGCCGCCACGGCGTCGATCTTCACGGACAGGGCCGCTGGCGTCTCGGCGCGGATCTCCACCAGCAGCGCGGCGCCGTCGCCCGGCAGCGCGCGCAGCGACGCCGGCATGCCCGGCTTGTCCTGCACCGAGCGCAGCGACGCGCGGTCGAGCAGTTCGACCGCGGCCACCGGCGTGTGCTTGAGCAGGCTGACCGCGCTGCAGGCGGTTTCCAGGTGGTCGAAGAGGATCAGCGCGCTGGCCTTGTGGGCGTGCTCTTCGACCGTGAAGTAGCTGATCTCGCTGATGAAGCCGAGCGTGCCTTCCGAGCCGATCATCAGGTGCGACAGCATGTCCACCGGGTCGTCGAAATCGACCAGCGCATTCAGGCTGTAGCCGCAGGTGTTCTTCAGCCGGAACTTGTGGCGGATGCGCTGCGCCAGCGATTCGTCGGCGCGCGTGCTGCGGCCCAGCTCGGCCAGGGCCGACAGCAACTCGGGCCGCCGTGCGGCGAACTGCGCGCGGCTGGCGGCATCGCGTGTGTCGAGCACGCTGCCGTCGGCCAGCACCACACGCAGTCCGGCCAGCGTGTGGTAGCTGTTCTGCGCCGTGCCGCAGCACATGCCGCTGGCGTTGTTGGCGGCGATGCCGCCGATCATCGCCGCGTCGATCGAGGCCGGGTCGGGACCGATCTTTCGGCCCAGCGGTGCCAGCCGTCGGTTGGCGGCCGCGCCGATCACGCCCGGCTGCAGCGCGATGACCGCGCCGTCATCGACGACGCGCATGCCCTGCCAGCCGTCGCCCAGCAGCACCAGCACCGAGTCGCTCAGCGCCTGGCCCGACAGGCTGGTGCCAGCGGCGCGGAAGGTCACCGGCACGCCTGCCTCGGCACAGCATTCGAGCACGTGGCGCACCTCGGCCTCGCTCTCGGCCTGCACCACGATCTTCGGCACCAGGCGGTAGAAGCTGGCGTCGCTGCCCCACGCCAGCAGGCGCAGCGGGTCGCTCACCAGCCGCTGGCCGGGGATCAGCTTGCCCAACTGGCGCTTCAGTGCATCGTAGGGCGCGGGCGGCATGTGTTCCTTTGCGGGCGCGTCGGCCAGGGTGGGCGCGCTCAGCGCGTCAGGCCGAAACCAGCAGGATGTGCAGCCGACGTGGGCCGTGCGCACCGAGCTGGATGGTCTGCTCGATGTCGGCCGTGCGCGACGGCCCGGAGATGATGTTCAGGGTGCGCGGCATGGCCAGGCCCTGGCTGCGCCAGCGCGCCCAGGCGTCCTCGAAGTGTCGCACCACCTGCGCGGTGTGCACGATGACGATGTGGTTGTCGGGCACGAAGTTCAGCGTACTCGGTGTGTCGGGCCCCGACAGCGTGACGATGCCGCCGGATTCGGCCACCGCGGCGAAGCAGGGCGTGACGCTGGTCGCATCCTCGCGCACCGCGGCGCGGTACTGGATGTCCAGGTCCGCCGGCCAGACGATGCCGGCCAGCGCCGGCGACACGCACAGCTGCCGGCTGGCGCCATGGGAACGCAGGAAACGATCGACCTCGCCCCCCACCTCGCAGAGCGTGCCGAGTTGCGCCAGCGTGGCCGACTTCTCCAGCATCTTGATGGCAAAACGCGCGACGGCATCCCCTTCGAAGGCCGGGCGCGGCCCGCTGCCCGCCAGCGGCGCCACCTGGCCTGCCACCGGCGCGCTGCGGCCCAGCGAGGCGCGGATCTGCGCCAGCACGCGCTCGCGGCCGCCGCTCATTTGCCGGCCCCCTGGCGTGCGCGCCAGGCCTGCTGAAAGGTGCCACCCTGGGGTGCGGGCAGGTCGCGCGTGTCGGTCCAACCGCCGGCCAGCGGCAGCCAGCCTAGCGCACCGCGCTTGCGACCGAACAGGCTCAGCGCGGGGATGGCGACGCGCATCGCCAGGTGGTACAGACCGGCGCGCTTGGCCAGCGCGGCCCAGGCTTGCAGCGCCCAGCGTATCGGCCCTGGCGTGAGGCCGGTCTCGAACTGCTGGCGGCGGATCTCCCGCAGCAGCCCGGGCAGCGGGATCTTCACCGGGCACACGCTTTGGCAGCGGCCGTTCAGCGTGCAGGCATTGGGCAGGTCGTAGGCCTGGTCGATGCCATTGATCAGCGGCGTCAGCACCGAGCCCATCGGCCCCGGATAAACCCAGCCATAGGCATGCCCGCCGATCGAGGTGTAGACGGGGCAGTGATTCAGGCAGGCACCGCAACGGATGCAGCGCAGCATCTCGCGGAACGGGCCACCCAGCATTTTCGAGCGACCGTTGTCCACCAGCACCACGTGGTACTCGCGCGGGCCGTCCAGGTCGCCTTCGCGGCGCGGTCCGGTGCTGACGGTGGTGTAGGTCTCGGTCTCCTGGCCGGTGGCACTGCGTGCCAGCAGGCGCAGGAAGGTCAGCGCATCGTCGAAGGTCGGCACCACGCGCTCGATGCCGCTGGTGACGATGTGCACGCGCGCTAGGGTCTGCGTCAGGTCGCCGTTGCCTTCGTTGGTGACGATGACGCTCGAGCCGGTTTCCGCGATGAGGAAGTTGCCGCCGGTGATTCCGACATCGGCCTTGAAGTAGTGCTCGCGCAGCACCTGGCGCGCCTCGTTCACCATCTCGCCGACCTCGGTGAGGTGCTTGGTGTAGCCGAGCGGGCGGTGGTGTTCGTCGAACAGGTCGGCGACCTGGGCGCGCGTCTTGTGCACGGCGGGCACGATGATGTGGCTGGGCGGCTCCTTGGCCAGCTGGATGATGTATTCGCCCAAGTCGGTTTCGACGACCTGGTAGCCGGCGGCCTCGAGCGCGTCGTTCAGGCCGATCTCCTCGCTGACCATCGACTTGCCCTTGGTGATGGTCCTGGCGTTGGCCTTGCGGCATATGTCGAGGATGATCTCGCGCGCCTCTTCAGCGCTGGCCGCCCAGTGCACCTGGCCGCCGTGGCGCTTGACCTGCTCTTCGTAGCGTTCGAGGTAGGTGTCCAGGTGCGCGAGCACGTGGTTCTTCAGGTCGCGGGCACGCTCGCGCAGCGCCTCGAATTCCGGCAGCGCGGCCACCAGCGCGGCACGCTTTTGCACGAAGCCGCCGCTGGCATGGTCGAGCGCGGCCTGCAGCCGCTTGTCCAGGATGGCGACCGAGACGCGCTCGGGGAAGGTGTTGGTGGGGGCGTGCATCAACGGCCTCCGTTCGCCCCAGGGGCGCCGTCGGCGCCGGCCCCCCGAGGGGGTGTCGTCGCCTGGGGGCGGCCCGGCGGCGACGCCGGCTCGCCGATGGCCGGCTGCGCGCCCATGCCGGCCAGCACCTCGGCGGTGTGCAGCACGCGGATGGGCAGGCTGCGGCGCTTGATGCGCCCGGCGATGTTGAGCAGACAGCCCAGGTCGCCGCCGAGCACGGTGCCGGCGCCGCTGGCCTGGATGTGGGCGATCTTGTCGTCCACCATCTTGGTGGAGATCTCGGGGTACTTGACGCAGAAGGTGCCGCCGAAGCCGCAGCACTCTTCGGTGCCGCGCATCTCCACCAGGTCCAGGCCCTGCACGCTGGCCAGCAGCTTGCGCGGCTGGCCCTTGACGCCCATCTCGCGCAGGCCCGCGCAGCTGTCGTGGTAGGTGACCTGGCCGTCGTAGCGGGCCTGGACGCCCTCGACCTTCAGCACGTCGACCAGGAAGCTCAGCAACTCATGGCTTCTGCCCGCCAGGCTCTCGGCGCGCGCCGCCCAGGCCGGATCGTCGGCAAACAGGGCCGGGTAGTCCTGCCGCAACGTGCCCATGCAGGAGCCCGACGGTCCGACCACGGCGTCGAAGCCCTCGAAGGCCACGATCACCCGTTTGGCGATCTCGCGCGCATCCTTGCGGTCGCCGCTGTTCAGTGCCGGCTGGCCGCAGCAGGTCTGTGTCGCAGGCACCTCGACCGTGCAGCCGGCATCTTCCAGCAGCTTGACGGCGGCGAAGGCCACGCTGGGCCGCATCAGGTCGGCCAGACAGGTGACAAAAAGCCCGACTCGTCTTGCATCGCCTTTGCTCAAGGTCGCCCCCTCAACGCTCAGGGCCGACGCCGTCTCGGCTGGGCCTGTGCCGGCGACTCTACTGTGGCAGGCGGGCCGCAGCTTGATGCAGATCAGACGGATCTGCGGTGCGAGCCCTCATCGGGGTTGCATGGTGCGGCAGTCGGGACGAGCATTGGCACTAGGGGAAGCTACCCTGGGCCGCAGCCGCGCGGTGCGCATAATGCGCGCGACCACTGAACCCCACGCATGGATCAATCCGTCTACAAACCCCTGCATGCGCCGCACTGCACTGCCCTGTGCTCGACCTGCAATCTGCGGGAGATCTGCCTGCCGGTCGGACTGAGCAAGCACGAGCTGGAGTACATCGATGCCCGTCTCGTGACCGGGCGGCAGAAGGTGGCGCGGGGCGAGAGGTTGTTCCAGGCCGGCGATCCCTTCGCTGCCGTGTATGCCGTCTGGACCGGTTTCTTCAAGACCGCCATCGCGTCGAAGGACGGGCGTGAACAGGTCACCGGGTTCCAGATGCCTGGCGAGTTGATCGGTCTGGACGGTTTCGGCAGCCACACTCACGAAGTGGATGCGGTCGCGCTGGAAGATTCGCTGGTCTGCGTCATCCGCCACCACGAGCTGGAGTCGCTGGCGCGCGAGATCAGCAGCTTTCAGCAGCAGGTCCACCGCGTCATGAGCCGCGAGATCGTGCGCAACCAGGGCGTCATGCTGATGCTGGGCAGCATGCACGCCGACGAGCGCGTGGCGGCCTTCATTCTGAACCTGATCCACCGCCAACGTGCGCGCGGCTATTCGTCCGCGGCCATCGTGCTGCGCATGAGCCGCGAAGAGATCGGCAGCTACCTGGGCTTGAAGCTGGAGACCGTCAGCCGCACCTTCTCCAAGTTCCAGGCCAATGGCTTGCTTTTCGTGCGACACCGCCAGATCCAGGTGACCGACCCCGTCGGTCTGAAGGAGCTGATCGACGGCTAGCGGCTGCGCCGTGTCGGCTCTGCCTGAGGCGACTGGCGCTTTCGGTTCGGGCAGGTCGCGCAAGATAGCTTGTTGCCATCGGGCCCGAGCACGGCGGTGCCGCCGCACGAGCCGCGCAGGCAGGGGCGCTTGAAGATCACGCCCACGGCCATCGCCGCGACGGCAATGCCGATCGCCGCCAGGGCGAGCAGAAACACAGGCAGCAGCGTGTCGAGGGTCATCGCGATGGTCGATTCAGCCCGCGGCGTAGCTGCCGAGCGCGGCGAAGGCCTCGGTCTGCCGTTCGCTGAAGGCGTCGTTTCCCTGGCGAACGACGAAGTACGCCGCCAGGCCGTGGCGCCTGGCGACGGCCATGCCGCGCTCGGGCCCGAGCACGAATAGCGCAGTGGACCAGGCGTCGGCCAGCGTGCAGTCGTCGGCCACCACGCTGACCGAGGCCAGTGCGTGGTCCACCGGTGCGGCGCTGGCCGGGTCGATCTCGTGCGAATAGCGCTGTCCCTGGTGCATGAAGAAGTTGCGGTAGTCGCCCGAAGTGGCCAGCGCCTTGCCGTCGAGCGGCAGGATGCGAAGCGCGCGCTGCGGCATCGCGTCGGGGCGCTCAATGGCCAGCTGCCAGGCGCGGCCTTCGCCATTGCGGCCACGGGTGCGGATCTCGCCGCCCACCTCGACCATGTAGTCGGCCAGCCCCAGATGTTCGAGCACGTCGGCCGCGCGGTCGACGCCGTAGCCTTTGGCAATGCCCGACAGGTTGGCCCACACCTCGGCATGTCGCGTCACGGTGCCGGCCTGGGGGTCGAGCGCGATTGCGCCGGCACGGTGCTGGACCTGCAGGTGTTGCAACGCGATAGCCGACAGCATGGCAGGCGTTCGGCTCGACGGGCCGAAGCCCCATTCGTCGACCGCGCGGCCGACGGCCACGTCGAAGGCACCATCGGAGGCCGCGCGCACCACCTGGGCCTGCTGGAAGACCTGCAGTGTCGGCGCAGAGACGGCCAGCGCGCGGCCGATCGGCTGCCGGTTCAGGCGCGACACCTCCGAGTCGGCATCGTAATGGGACATGCGAGCGACCACCTCGCCCAGCGCCTGCGCCACTGCAGACTGCGCTGCCGCCAGCGCCGTAGTGGACAGCGCTGGCCCGGCGATCTTCACCGTGTAGGTCGAACCCATCGTCATGCCGTGGAGAGTCTGCGCGCGGCCGGCTGGCAGGGCGAAGAAGCGCCCGCGCTCGCCGCAACCGGCGGCCAGCAGCGCGAAGGACCCGAGCCCGGCGCCGAGCGCGGCACGCCGGGTAGGCGAGGGCAATGTGCTCATGGGGAAACCTCCGTGTTCTGCACTGCGGCGGCAAAGCCCTGCGGGCCGCGGCGCACGATCTGGTAGACCAGGTCGCGCATCGACACCAACCCGTGCACCGTGGGGCCGTCGATCACCAGCAGGTGGCGGTGCCTGTTGACATGCATCAGCGCCATCGCCGCCTCGACGGTGGTGCCGGGCGACACGAAGCGCACGTTGCGCGTCATCACCAGCGAGATCGGCGTGTCCCGGGTGTGCAGGCCGGCATGCACCACGCGCATCAGCAGGTCGCGCTCGGTGAAGATGCCGGCGACGAGGCCGTCCTCGTTCATCACCAGCACGGCGCCGATCTCGCGCTCGGCCATCAGCGTCACGGCCTCGCCGATCGTCGCCGACGCCGGCACGGTGAAGAGCTCGTCGCTGCCGCGGTCGCGCACCACTTCTTCGATCAGCATCTGGTGGGGCATTTCGGGTTCCTCGCGGTGTTCATGTGCGTCAACCGAAGTCGTCGAGCAGGATGTTCTCGCGGTCCACGCCCAGCGACAAAAGCATGTCGATCACGGCCTTGTTCATCACGCCCGGGCCGCACATGTAGTACTCGATGTCCTCGGGCGCCGGGTGCCGGCTCAGGTACTGCTCGCGCAGCACGTTGTGGATGAAGCCGGTGGCCCCGCTCCATTGGTCCTCGGGCAGCGGCTCCGACAGCGCCAGATGCCACTCGAAATTGGGGTTGGCCGCGGCCAGCGCATCGAACTCCTCGACATAGAAGGCTTCCTTCAGGCTGCGCGCGCCGTACCAGAAGCTCATCTTGCGCGTGGTCTTCAGGCGCTTCAACTGGTCGAAGATGTGCGAACGCATTGGCGCCATGCCGGCGCCGCCGCCGATGAAACACATCTCCTTGTTCGTCTCGCGCGCAAAGAACTCGCCGAAAGGGCCGGACACGGTGAGTTCGTCGCCCGGCTTCAGGTTGAAGACGTAGGAGCTCATGATGCCGGGCGGGATCTCCACCTTGTAGCCGGGCGGGAAGGCGATGCGGATGGTGAACAGCAACAGCCCCTTTTCCAGCGGGAAGTTGGCCATCGAGTAGGCGCGTTCGATCGGTTCGGCGAGCACCGACTTGAAGCGCCACAGGTCGAACTTGTCCCAATCCTCGCGGTACGGTGCCTCGATGTCGAAGCTCTTGAAGTCGATCTGGTGCGGCGGACACTCGAGCTGCACGTAGCCGCCGGCGCGGAACGGTACCTCCTCGCCTTCGGGCAGGGCCAGCTTGAGTTCCTTGATGAAGGTGGCGACATTGCGGTTGGAGATGACCTTGCAGCGCCATTTGCGCACGTCGAAGATCTCCGGTGCGATCTCGATCGCCATGTCGCGCTTGACCTTGACCTGGCAGGCCAGCCGGCAGCCGCGCTTGGCCTCGCCGCGGTTGATGAAGCCGGTCTCGGTGGGCAGCAAGGTGCCGCCGCCCGACTTGACGATGACCTCGCACACGCCGCAGGCCCCCTTGCCGCCGCAAGCCGAGGGGATGAAGATCTTGTGATTGGACAGCGTGCCCAGCAGCGTGTTGCCGGCAGCCACCTTCAGCGCCTTGGCCGGGTCGTCGTTGATATGGATCGTGACCTCGCCCGATTGCACCAGGCGGCGCCGCGCGCCCAGCAGCAGCGCCACCAGCGCGAGCACCACGACGGTGAACATCGCGACGCCAGAGAGGACTTCGATCATGTCGCCGCGCCCCTAGAGCTGGATGCCCGAGAACACCATGAAGGCGATCGACATCAGCCCCGCGGTGACGAAGGTGATGCCCAGGCCGCGCAGCCCGGCCGGCACGTCGGAGTAGCTCATCTTCTCGCGGATCGCGGCGATGGCCACGATGGCGATCATGAAGCCGAAGCCCGAGCCGAAGCCGAAGACCACGCTCTCGCCGAGCGTGTAGTTGCGCTCCTGCATGAACAGCGAGCCGCCGAGGATCACGCAGTTCACCGCGATCAGCGGCAGGAACACGCCCAGCGTCGTGTACAGGCCCGGCAGAAAGCGGTCGACTGCCATCTCCACGACCTGGGTGGCCGCGGCGATGGTGCCGATGAAGATGATGAAGGCCAGGAAGCTCAGGTCCACCTTCGCCAGCGCCGGCGACAGCCCGGACAGCGCACCTTCGGCCAGCAGGTAGCGCAGGATCAGGTTGTTCAGCGGCACGGTCAGCGTCTGCACGAAGACCACCGCGACGCCCAGGCCGATGGCCGTCTCGACCTTCTTCGAGCAGGCCAGGAACGAGCACATGCCGAGAAAGAAGGCCAGCGCCATGTTCTCCAGGAAGATGGAGCGGATGGCGATGTTCAGCAGGTGTTCCATCGACGCTCCCGCTCAGTCTTTTTCCTGCAACTCGGGCTTCCAGGTGCGCAGTCCCCAGATGATCAGCGCGATCAGGAACAGCCCCGAAGGTGCCAGCAGCATCAGGCCGTTGGGCTCGTACCAGCCGCCGTTCTTCGTCAGTGGCAGGACTTCGACGCCGAAGAACGTGCCGGCGCCGCTGAGCTCGCGCACGAAACCCACCAGCAGCAGGATCAGCGAGTAGCCCAGGCCGTTGCCGATGCCGTCGAGGAAGCTGATCCACGGTGGGTTCTGCATGGCAAAGCCCTCGGCCCGGCCCATGACGATGCAGTTGGTGATGATCAGGCCGACGAACACCGACAGCTCCAACGACAGTTCATACAGGTAGGCCTTGAGCACCTGGTCGACCACGATCACCAGCGAGGCGATGATGGCCAGCTGCACGATGATGCGAATGCTGTTGGGGGTGTGGTTGCGCACCAGGCTGACGGCCAGGTTGGCCAGCGCGGTCACCAGGGTCACGCCGATGCCCATGACCAAGGCCTTGTCCATGCGCGTGGTCACGGCCAGCGCCGAGCAGATGCCGAGCACTTGCACGGCGATCGGGTTGACGCTGATCACCGGGCTGAACAGCGCGGTCTTTTCCTTCTTGCCGAACAGCATGGCTGTGGCGCTCATGTGGGGTCTCCGCTGCGAAGGGTCTTCAGGAAGGGTCCGTAGCCATCGTCGGCCAGCCAGTAGCGCACGACCCGTGTGATGCCGTTGCTGGTGATGGTGGCGCCGGACAGGCCGTCGACATGATGCGGCGCCTTGTCCGGCGGGCCGGCCTGCCCCTTGATCACGGCCAGTTGCGGCGTCCAGTTGGCGTCGTAGGCCTTGCGGCCGACCCACAGCGCCTGCCACTTCGGGTTGGAGATCTCGCCGCCCAGGCCCGGTGTTTCCTTCTGCTCGTAGAAGGTCAGGCCGCGCACGGTGTTGCCGTCGCGGTGCATCGACAGGAAGCCGTAGACCGTGCCCCACATGCCCATGCCTTCGATCGGCAGCACCAGCTGCTCGACCTTGCCGTCGTCACCGAGCACCTGGTAGACCGTGCCACGCAGCGGCAGGCGGGCCACCTGGGCGTCGTTCGGCGGCGCGGCGCGCGACTGCGCCGGATCGTTGCGCGCCTTGCGCTGGTCGTAGCCCTTGGCGTCGAACTGGTCCTCCGGAACGAGCTTGCCGGTCTTCAGGTCGACGGCGCGCACGCGGATGCGCTTGTCGAAGATCGCCAGCAACTCATCGCGCGATGCCGATTCCCCGGGTTTGATCAGGCCGGCCGCCAGCAGCACGTTCTTCTGCTTGTAGAGCAGGGCGTTGGCCTCCTGCCGCTGGCGCAGGCCCACCGCCGCAGTGGCCACCAGCAACGCGCACACCACGCTCACCGCGGTGGCGAACAGCACCGTGTAGCGGGTGGACTCAAGTTTCGGCACGGCGTCTGCCTCGGCGGCGCAGGTTGGCCTGCACCAGCAGGTAGTCGATGAAAGGTGCCACCACGTTCATGAACAGGATCACCAGCATCACCGATTCGGGGTAGGCCGGGTTGACCACCCGGATCAGCACGATCAGCGCGCCGATCATCAGCCCGTAGATCCAGCGCCCGGTATTGGAGAAGGGCGCCGTCACCGGATCGGTGGCCATGAACACGGTGGCGAAGGCCCAGCCGCCGGCCACCATGTGCCACCAGAAGGGCACGGCGAAGTAAGGATTGGTGGCCGAACCGATCGCGTTGAACAGCGAGGCCATGCCGATGGTGCCGAACACCACCCCGGCCATGATGCGCCAGGAGCCGACGCCCGTGACGATGAGGATCACCGCACCGATCAGGCAGGCCAGCGCCGAGGTCTCGCCCATGCTGCCGGGCTCGAGGCCGCCGAAGGCCACCATCCACGGGAAGTCCTGGTGCGTGGCCGGCGGCTGCATCTGCCGGAACTGCGACAGCAGCGTGGCGCCGGAAAACCCGTCGTGCGCCGCGGCCGCGGGCAGCGCGGTCCACACCGTGTCGCCCGACATGCTGGCCGGGTAGGCAAAGAACAGGAAGGCCCGCGCCACCAGCGCCGGGTTCATGAAATTCATGCCGGTGCCGCCGAAGACCTCCTTGCCCAGCACGACGGCGAAGCTGACCGCCAGCGCCGCCTGCCACAGCGGCGTGTCGGGCGGGCAGATCAGCGGGAACAGCAGCCCGGTGACGAAGAAGCCTTCGTTCACCTCCAGCTTGCGCACGATGGCGAAGCCCACCTCCCAGCTCAAGCCGACGACCATGGTCACGACATACAGCGGGATGAAGTACAGCGCGCCGTGGATCATGTTGGCCGCCAAGCTGGCCGGCGAATAGCCCACGCCGAGCAGCGCGATGAGGTCGTGGCGCCAGCCGGTGAGCAGCGCCGCCTTGGCCGGATCGAGCGCCAGGTTGGCCTGCAGCCCAGTGTTGAACATCGCCATGAACACGCAGGGCAGGGCCGCGATGCACACGATGATCATCATGCGCTTCAGGTCCATCGCGTCGCGCACGTGCGCGCCGGTGGTGGTGACCTTGGCCGGCGAATAGAAGAAGGTGTCGGCGGCCTCGTACAGCGGGTAGAAGCGTTCCAGCCGGCCGCCCGGGTGGAAGGGCTTGCCGATGCGGTCGAGAAGCTTCCTCAATGCGCGCATCAGGCGGCCTCTTTCTCGATGCGCGACAGGGCCGCGCGCAGCAGCGGGCCGTACTCGGCCTTGCCGGGGCAGACGAAGGTGCAAAGTGCCAGGTCGTCCTCGTCGAGTTCCAGCGCGCCCAGGGCCTCGGCGCGTTCGTCGTTGCCCATCAGCAGCGCACGCAACAGAAAGGTGGGCATCAGGTCGAGCGGCATCACCCGCTCGAAGGAGCCGATCGGCACCATCGCACGGGCACCGCCATTGGTGGTGGTGTTCAGCGCCTGGGCGCGGCCGGTGAAGGCGCCGGCCACCACGCCCCAGATCGAGAACTTGTCGAAGCCGGGCATGATCCAGCCGAAGAGTTCACGCTCAGCGGCTTCGGCCAGCACCGAGACCTGCAGGTGGTGGCGGCCCAGGTAGCCCAGGGCCTCGCCCTGGGCGATGCGTCCGTCGAGCACCGAGCCGGAGATCACCCGCTGCGCACCGGGCGCGATCTCGCCGTGAACCAGCTCGTCGATCGAGGCGCCCAGCCTTGTGCGCAGCAGGCGCGGGCGCAGCACGCTCGGCCCGGCCAGCGCGACTACGCGCTCCACGTCGAGCCGGCCGTGCAGGAACAGGCGGCCGATCGCGGCCACGTCCTGGTAGCCGATGTGCCAGACCGTGCGCTCCAGGTCGACCGGGCTGAGAAAGTGGATATGGGTACCGGGCAGCCCGGCAGGGTGCGGGCCGTCGAAGGCCACGCGTGTGGCGCCGCCGGCGGCGCTCACGTCGAGCGTCGAGTCCGCTGCCACGCAGACATAGGTGGGTCCGCGGGTCAGCTTGGCCAGGCAGGCGACGCCGGCCTCGAAATCGGCACCGCGCGTCGCCAGCACGGTCTGCACCGAGGGGGCGTGCGGGCGTGTGTCGATCGCGGTGACGAACAGCGCGCGCGGCGACGCATCCGCTGCCGGCACGCGCGAGAACGGCCGCGTACGCAACGCAGTCCACAGGCCCGATTCGAGCAGCAGCGCGCGCACGTCGCCGTCAGACAGGCTGTCGGGCGCCGCGCCGCGGTAGCTGGCGAAGGCCTGCTGCGCTGCGGGGTCCTCGTCGCCTTCGACGCGGATCACCAGCGACTGGAAGGCTCGCCGTTCGCCGCGGTGCACGGCCAGCACGGTGCCGGCGGCCGGTGCGGTCTGGAACACGCCCGGCCGCGTCTTGTCTTCGAACAGCGCTTGTCCGCGGCGCACCCGCTCGCCCGGCTGCACGAGCAAGCTGGGCTTCAGCCCGATCTGATCGGCGCCGAGCACCGCCACATGGCGCACCGGCGCTGCGGCATGCACCATCTGCTCGGGTTCCCCGGCCAGCGGCAGGTCAAGACCTCGCTTGAGCCGATGGCAAGGGACGGGGCTCGGCGGCATGGCGTCAACAGGCCCTAGACGTCTTCCTTGACCATGTCGATCGCGCCGCAAGGGCACTCGGTCACGCAGATGCCGCAGCCCTTGCAATAGTCGTAGTTGAACTCGAAGCGCTTGCCGGGCCCGAGCTTGATGACGGCATTGTCGGGGCACACGCCGTAGCAGTTGTCGCACTCGAAGCAGTTGCCGCAGCTCAGGCAGCGGCGCGCCTCGAACAACGCGTTGTCTGCGCTCAGGCCGCCTTGCACCTCGTCGAAGCTGCTGGTACGCCGCGCCAGGTCAAGCAGCGGGCGCAGTGTCTTCGGCGCGTCGCTGTAGTACCAGGGGTTCAGGCGTTCGAAGGTGGCCG
>Ga0105090_10000484_pt1 | contig 19603 bp, 14 predicted proteins | sample PPLLak3March2015_FD_79110 | JGI IMG/M metagenome (GOLD analysis project Ga0105090, IMG submission 79110) | Freshwater sediment microbial communities from Prairie Pothole Lake near Jamestown, North Dakota, USA - PPLs Lake P7 Core (1) Depth... | ecosystem: Environmental > Aquatic > Freshwater >... | reverse complement strand
ATCCTGTGGGGCACCGCCGGCGCCATCGGGCTGCGCGTGATCCTCATCTTCTTCGCCCTCACGCTGCTTGCCATCCCCTACCTCAAGCTCGTCGGCGCGGCGCTGCTGGTGTGGATCGGCGTCAAGCTGCTGGCCCCCGACGACGAAGGCGGCCACGGCAATGTCCAGGCGTCCGACCGCCTGATGGCGGCCATCAAGACGATCATCGTCGCCGACCTGGTGATGAGCGTCGACAACGTCATCGCCATCGCCGGCGCCGCCGAAAGCGCGGGCGGCGACCACAAGATGCCGCTCGTCGTCTTCGGCCTGCTGGTGTCGATCCCGATCATCGTCTGGGGCAGCCAGCTCGTCATCAAGCTGATGGACCGCTTCCCGTTCATCATCACCGCGGGCGGCATGCTGCTGGGCTGGATCGCCGGCACGATGGCAGTCACCGACCCCGCCGTGCTGCCCTACATGCCGACGCTGGCGCAGGACAAGCCCGGCCTGCCGCCCGAAGTGCTGGCCAGCGTGCGCTACGGTGCCGGCCTGGCCGGCGCGCTGCTGGTGCTGGCCGCCGGCATGCTGCTCAAGCGCCGGTCAGCGGCCGCCGCTCGGGCCTCCGAGACCCCGTGAGGACCTGAAGGCGCCACCCGATGCCAGCCGAACCGCAAGCAGGGGGCTGGATCGCAGGCTACCGCCTGCTGCGGATGATCGGCCGAGGCACGCAGAGCACGGTCCACCTGGCCGAGCGCGCGGCCGACGGCCAGGTCGTGGCGCTCAAGATCGTCAGCCTGTCCGGCGCCGACGCCGGCGCCCGCGCCACCTTCCTGGACAGCGCCGAAATGGCACGCCGGCTCGTGCACCCGGCCATCGTCGCCGTGCTGGCCGCGGGTGTCGAGGGCGAGCGGGGCTGGCTGGCCATGGAGCCGGTGGCCGGCGCCCCCCTGGAGCGCTATACGCAGCCGGCGCGCCTGCTGCCCGAGCCTGTCGTGCTGCAGGTGGCCGAGGCGGTGGCATCGGCACTCGCGCACGCGCATCGCCAGGGCGTCGTGCACCGCGATATCAAGCCGGCCAACATCCTGGCGCACTGGCCAGGCGGAACGGTCAAGCTGGCCGACTTCGGCCTTGCGCGCAGCGCCGATGCGAGCCGCACGGGCACCGGCATCGTGCTCGGCTCACCCAGCTACATGGCCCCCGAGCAGCTGGCCGGCGGCGTGCCGACGCCGGCGAGCGACTTCTACGCCCTGGGCGTGACCTTGTTCCAGCTCCTCGCCGGCCGCCTGCCGCACGAAGCCCACGCACTGGGCGAGCTGCTGCGCCAGGTGGCCAACGATCCGGCGCCCGACCTGCGCACGCTGCGCCCCGAGGTGGACGCCGGGCTGGCGGCGCTGGTGGCGTGGCTGCTCGCCAGGCACCCCGCCGGACGCCCGCCGGACGGCAACGCGCTGCTGCACGCGCTGCGCGCGCTGCGTGCCGCGCTGCCCGCCGGCGTCGGTGCGAAGTCACGCTAGCGGCCGCGTCGGGGACGGCGGCGGCGCAGTCGAACCGATGCACAATCGTCCTCCCCTGGAACCCGCACCGCCGCCTCCACCCGTGCCGATGACGATCGAGATCCATGCTGCCGTGGACCCGGGCCGGTCGCGCAGCAACAACGAGGACGCGGTGGCCACCGACGCCGAAGTGTCGCTGGCCGTGCTGGCCGACGGCATGGGCGGCTACAACGCCGGCGAGGTCGCCAGCAACATGGTCACCACCTTCGTCAGCAGCGAACTCGGACGCTGGCTGCGCGAAGCCGGCGGCCAGGCCAGCGACGCCGAGGTGCGCCGCGCCATGGACATCTGCGTCGACAACGCCAACCGCGCCATCTTCAACGCCGCCAATGCCAACCCGCACTACGCCGGCATGGGCACGACGCTGGTGGTGGCGGTATTCCGCGACAGCCGGCTGCTGCTGGGGCACGTCGGCGATTCGCGCTGCTACCGACTGCGAGGCGGGCGGCTGCAGCAGATCACGCGCGACCACTCGCTGCTGCAGGAGCAGATCGACGCCGGCCTGATCACCCCCGAGCAGGCGGCGTTCTCGGCCAACAAGAACCTCGTCACGCGCGCCGTCGGGGTCGAGGATACGGTGCTGCTGGAGACGCACCAGCACGACGTGCTGCCCGGCGACCTCTACATGATGTGCTCCGACGGCCTGTCGGACATGCTCGACGATGCCGGCATCGCACAGGTGTTGCAGGCGCACGACTCGCTGGAATCCGGCAGTCGTGCACTCATCGACGCCGCCAACGACGCGGGTGGAAAGGATAATATCTCGGTGATCCTGGTGCGTGCTTCCGGCGGTACGAGTGCACCGGCGCGATCGTGGTGGCCGTTCCGCCGCTGAGCCGAACAGCCGCCGCCGACGCGCGGCATCCCCGACGCCACGAACGCGTCGAACCTGCTGCGGCCGGCAGCGGGCCGAATTGAGGTTACGCATGGGCAAGCTGGTCGTTTCGCTCGACGGGGTGGTCATCAAGGAAGTCCAGATCACGAAGGACAAGACCACGCTCGGGCGCCGCCCCTACAACGACATCGTGATCGACAACCTGGCCGTGAGCGGCGAGCACGCGGTGCTGCAGATGGTGGGCTCCGACGTCTTCATCGAGGACCTCAACAGCACCAACGGCACCTACATCAACGGCAAGGCGATCAAGAAGCAGTTGCTCTCGCACAACGACACCGTCGAGGTCGGCAAGTACAAGATCAAATACCTCGTCGACGAGAGCAGCGAATACGAGAAGACGATGATCATGCGGCCCGGGGGCAGTGCACCGCCGCCGCTGGGCCAGCCGCACCCGATGCACGCGGCACAGGCGGGCGCGAGCGGCCTGGGCGGGCACTCGAACTTCGGCGACCTGGGGCCTGCGTCGCAGACCGCCCCTTCGGCATCGATCAAGGTCCTCAACGGTGCCGCCGCCGGGCGCGAGGTGACGCTGACCAAGGTCGTCACCACCGTCGGCAAGCCGGGCGTACAGGTGGCGTCGATCACCAAGCGGCCGACCGGTTATGCCTTCGCGCACGTCGAGGGCGTGTCGCGGCCGAGCGTCAACGGCGTGCCGCTGGTGGGTGAATCGGTGCCGCTGCGCAACGGCGACGTGATCGAGCTCGCCGGCACGCAGATGCAGTTCATCTCGCGCTAGCAGCCATCGACAGCGCGGACGGCGCGCTGCGTCTCGCCGCCGCCGTGACGGGTGTCACGGGGTCGCTCGGGACGCTCCCCGGCAGGGGCTCGAATGTGGCCCCGGAGGCTTGCGCGGGGGTTGCTCCGCGATCAGCATTGCAGCCTTCGTTCGCAGCGGCGCGCCGCCGTTTTCCTCCCCATGCAGATCCGCGTTCTCGGTTGTTCGGGATCGATTGCCGCCGGCAGCCGGACCACGTCCTTCCTCGTCGACGACACGCTCCTCGTCGACGCCGGCACCGGTGTCGGCGACCTCACGCTCGACGAGATGGTGCGCATCGACCACATCGTCGTCACGCACTCGCACCTGGACCATGTGCTCGCCATCGGGCTGCTGGCCGACAGCGTGACGCGCCGCCGGCGGGCCGCGCGGCGGCCGCCGGTGCAGGTGCACGCGCTGCCGGCCACCATCGCCGCGCTGCGCCTGCATATCTTCAACGGCGTCATCTGGCCCGACTTCACGCGCCTGCCCGACGCCGTGAACCCGGTGCTGCAGTTCCATGCCGTCGAGGTGGGGCAGGTGCTGGAATTGGGCCGGCGCCGCGTCGAGGTGCTGCCGGCCAGCCACACCGTGCCGGCGGTCGGTTATGCCGTGCTGGCGAACCATGACGGCCACGGCGCCTGGGTCTTCACCGGCGACACCGGCCCCAACCCGGCGCTGTGGCAGCGCCTGGCCACGCTGCCGATGTCCGCGCTGGTCATCGAGACCGCCTTCGGCGACGAGGAACATGCGCTGGCCTCCATCAGCCAGCACCTGTGCCCGGCGCAGCTGCAGAGCGAGCTGGCCGCGCTGGACGCGCCGACCGACGTCTACATCACCCACATCAAGCCGGGCGAGGTCGATGCCGTGATGACCGAGATCGGCGCCCAGGTCGGCAGCCGGCACCGCATCAGCGCGCTGAGGTCGGGGCAGGTGATGGTGGTGGCCGACTGAAGTGCAGGTCTGACTCGCCGTCCCTTGCCCGCCAGCCCGCCGCCGCCACTCGCCGCCGCCCCCCGCGCCTGGATGGCCGCCGCGGCGGCCACGCTGCCGTCGCTGCTGGCCTACAACGTCTCGCCCTCGCCAACCTTTCTGAACCAGGCGCTGGCGCTGGCCCTGTGGGGCGTCTTTGTGGCCGTGTCGGCCCCCGCCGCGCCGGGGCGCGGGCCGCGGCCGCTGTGGGCAGCGCTGGGCGCGCTGGCGGCAGGCGTCGCCGTGTCGTGGGGCCCGGGCGCGCTGCCGGCGACGCTGGCGCTGTCGGCGCTGGGGCTGCTGGTGGCCACCGCCGTCGTTGTGGCCGGTGGCGCCGGCGCGCGAGCCCGTGGCGATGCGCCGGACCTGTTCGCCGCCTTCTGCTGGGGCTGGGTGGTGGCGGGGCTGTTCAATGTCGCCATCGCCGTCGTCCAGGTCTTCCTGCCCGGGCTGGCCGACGGCGACTGGATCGCGCGCTCGGGCACCGTCGGCCGCGCGGTGGGCAACCTGCGCCAGCCCAACCACCTGAGCAGCCTGCTGCTGTGGGCCTGCATTGCCACCGTGGCGCTGGTGGACCTGCACCGGCTCGGACGTCGCTCCGGCGCCGCGATACTCGCTGCACTGGTCTTCGCGGTGGTGCTGACGGCGTCGCGCACCGGCCTGCTCAGCGTGCTGCTGCTGGCGCTGTGGGGCGGCGTCGACCGCCGCCTGGCGGGCCCCACGCGGGCGATGCTGCTGGCCGCGCCGCTCGTCTATGCCGTGTGCTGGCTGGGGCTGGCGCAGTGGGCGGCGGCTTCGCAGCATGCCTTCGGCGGCAGCGCGCGGCTGGCCGAGACCGACATCTCGGGTTCACGTTTCGGCATCTGGGCCAATACGCTGGAGCTGGTCCGACGCCAGCCCTGGACGGGCGTCGGCTTCGGCGAATTCAACCTGGCGTGGACGCTGACGCCCTTTCCCGGCCGCCCGGTGGCCTTCTTCGACCACACGCACAACCTGCCGCTGCAACTGGCGGTGGAACTCGGGCTGCCGCTGGGCGGGGCGGTGATGGCGCTGCTGCTGTGGGCGCTGCTGCGCGGCCTGCGCAACGCCTGGCAGGCGGATGGCGCACTCGGCACGACGCAGCGGGCCGCGATGTCGATGGTGCTGATGATCGGCCTGCACAGCCTGCTCGAGTACCCGCTGTGGTACAGCTACTTCCTGCTGCCCGCGGCCTGGGCCTGGGGCTACGCCCTGTACGGCGCGGCACGGCCGGCGGCGGCCGCGGCGGCGCGCCACGCGCCTTTGCTGGCAGCGGCCGGTGCGGCGCTGGTGGCCGGGGCGCTGTGGGCCGCTGTCGACTACCTGCGCGTCGCCGCCATTTTCAGCGCCCGCCCCGGCGCGGCGCCGCTGGAGCAGCGCATCGCCGACGGCCGCCGCAGCGTCTTCTTCGGCCACCACGCCGACTATGCTGCGGTGACCTCGGGCGTGGCGGTGTCCGACGCCGCGCGCGCCTTCGACCGCGCCACGCACTACCTGCTCGACACCCGGCTGATGATCGCCTGGTCGCAGGCGCTGGCGGTGCAGGGCCGGCTTGACGAGGCACGGCACCTGGCGGCGCGGCTGCGCGAATTCAGGAAGGTCGATGCCGAGGAATTCTTCGCGGCGTGCCCCGGCGCGACTCCTCCCGGGACATCGGCCGCGGCAGCGGCTGCGAGTGCGCCGTTCCAGTGCCAGCCGGCGGCGCGCACACCGGACTGGCGGGAGGTCCTGCCACGAGTCCGGCGTTGACGTGGCCGGCTGCAGGCGCGCCCCCGCGTTTGCGCCGGCGCGGCCACGGCGGACGCGTAGCAGGCAAGGAATTTCCTTACAATGCAGGCCTCGCGGGCGTCAAAGCCCCATGGGGCCTCCGATGATCACGAGCAAACTCACCAGCAAGGCACAGACGACGGTGCCGCAACCCGTGCGGGCGGCGCTCGGCCTGAAGGCCGGCGATCTGCTGTTGTATGAAGTGTCGGAAGGACAGGTCATCCTGCGCAAGTCGCCCGCCGCGCCTGGTCGTGACGACCCCTTCGGCGCCTTCGACGAGTGGCACACACGCGCCGACGAGGAGGCCTATGGCCGACTTTGAGCCGGGTGATGTGATCAAGGTGCCGTTCCCCTACACCGACAGGTCGACGCGCCAGTCGCGGCCGGCACTGGTGGTGTCCATGCCGTCGCTGCAGAGTGCGCATGGTCTGCTCTGGGTCGTCATGATCACCAGCGCCGCAAACCGCGGCTGGCCGGGCGATGTGGCCGTGCGCAGCCTGGCTGCTGCCGGTCTGCCCGCGCCTTCGGTGGTGCGCACCGCCAAGATCGCCACCATCGAAGCCGCCGACGCGCAGCGCCTGGGCCGCATCGCACCCAGCCAACTGGCGATCGTGAGAAGGCAGTTGGCGGCCACGCTCGGCGCGACCTGAACGCTTTCACGGTCGCCCTCTGCGACGCGCTGGCAGGGCCGGCTGGCCGAGATCTACGGCGCGACCCAGTCCCCCGACTTTCCGCCCTTCTTCTCGAGCACGCGGATGTCGCCCATGACCATGCCGCGGTCGGCGGCCTTGCACATGTCGTAGACCGTCAGCAGCCCCACCTGCACGGCGGTCAGCGCTTCCATCTCGACGCCGGTGCGGCCCAGCGTCTCGACCTGCGCCGTGCAGCGCACCTCCGAGCGTTCGCGGTCGAGTTCGAAGTCGACCGCCACGCGCGTGATCGGCAGCGGATGGCACAGCGGTATCAGCTCGGCGGTGCGCTTGGCGCCCTGGATGGCGGCGATGCGCGCCACGCCGATGACGTCGCCCTTCCTGGCCTCGCCGCGGGCGATGAGCTCGAAGGTGGCCGGCAGCATGCGGATGACGCCGCTGGCGCGCGCCACGCGATGCGTCTCGGCCTTGGCCGCGACATCGACCATGTGCGCCTGGCCCCGGGCGTCGAAGTGCGTGAGCGGGGACCCCGCTGCAGGCGGCGGCACGGTGGTCATGGGTGGTTTACGTCCGGCAACATGGCGGTGTCATGATAGTGAAGTGGAACGCCTGCGCCCCGCCGGCGCTCGAAGCACCATCGCCGCCTGCCGAGATCACCCTTGACCACGACACCCCCCGCCCCCCGCTGGCGCCGCCTGCTCGCTGCGCTGCTGGCCGCGCTGATGGCGTTTTCGGGCACGGTGCAGGCGCAGGTGCGGCTGCCTGCGCTGGGTGAATCGGCTTCGGAGGACCTCTCGGTGGGCGACGAGCGGCGCATCGGAGACCAGATCATGCTCATGGGCCGGCGCGACCCGAGCTACTACGACGACCCGGTGCTGCTGGAGTATGTGCAGTCGCTGTGGAATCCGCTGCTGGCGGCGGCGCGGCAGCGCGGCGAGATCGGCCCCGACGTCGACCGCGCCTTCACCTGGGAGATCTTCCTCCTGCGCGAGCGCAGCGTGAACGCCTTCGCGCTGCCCGGCGGCTATGTCGGCGCGCACCTGGGGCTGATCGCCATCACCAGCACGCGCGACCAGCTGGCATCGGTGCTGGCGCACGAGCTGTCGCACGTCACGCAGCGTCACATCGCGCGCAGCATCGCGCCGCAGCAGCAGGCGTCGATGGTGGCGCTGGCGGCGATGCTGCTGGGGCTGTTCGCCGCCAGCCGCGGCGGCAGCATGGACATGGCCAATGCCGCCATGGCTGGCGGCCAGGCGGCGGCGATCCAGGGCCAGCTGAATTTTTCGCGCGACATGGAACGCGAGGCCGACCGCATCGGCTACGGCATCCTCGGCGCGGCCGGTTTTGCCACCGCCGGCATGGCGGCCATGTTCGAGCGGCTCGACATGGCCACGCGCATGAACGACAGCGGCGGCTTCCCCTACCTGCGCAGCCACCCGCTCACGGTGGACCGCATCAGCGAAGCGCGCAACCGCACGCTGCTGGGCCCCCGTACGCCGCCAGCACCGCCGCTGGAACACGCACTGATGCAGATGCGCGCCCGCGTGCTGATGGACGATCGCGCGCAGGCGCTGCAGCGGCTGGGCGGCGAAACCTCGTCGCCGGAGCTCGCCGACCGTGCGGCGGCGCTCTACGGCGGCGCCCTCGCGGCGTCGCTGCTCGGCAACCACGCGCGCGCCGAGACGCAGGCCACGCAGGCACTGCAACTGGCGGCCACGGCGACGCCGCGCGAGCCGGGCGCCGAACGCGCATTGCACCTGCTGCAGGCCCAGGTGCGGCTGGCGCGCGGCGACGCCGCCGGCGCGCTGGCGGCGCTGGATGCCGTGCCTGCCGGCGGCGCCGCGCGCGCGCCGCTGCTGCTGCGCGCGCAAGCCGCCTTGGACCTTCACCGGCAGTCCGGCGGCAGCACGCAGGCCGTCGCCGACCTGCGCCGCAGCACGGAGGCGCTGCAGACCTGGCTCGTCGACCACCCGACCGACGCCGCGGCGTGGCAGCTGCTGTCCGGTACCAGCGAGGCGATCGGCCTCACCCTGCGCTCGATGCGGGCCGGCGCCGAGGCGCGCGCCGTCGTCGGCGACCTCAACGGTGCCATCGACCGCCTGCGCGCCGCGCAGGCAGTGGCGCGCACGGGGCCGGCGCAGGACTTCATCGAGGCCTCGGTCATCGACGCCAGGCTGCGCCAGCTCGCGGCGCAGCGGCGCCAGCTGGCGCTCGAGGCGCGTGGCGGACGCAGCGGGTCCGACAAACCCGACGAGCCCTTGCCACAGTAGGCCGCAGTAGACGTTCGCACCGTATCCGCCCTTGCCCCGGCCGGCCAGAATGCGGCCCAGGAGGCACCCGGCATGCAGCGCGGACGGCAGTGGTGGCAGTGGAACGGGGCAGCGGCTCTGGTCTGCATGGGTCTGGCGGCCGCCGCGGCACCGGCCTCGGCGGCGCGCGTGGCCAGCGTCTCGCCGCAGGGCGAGGTGGCCGAAGTGCGCCAGGTCGTGGTGCGCTTCGACGAGGCGGTGGTGGCGACTGGCGACCCGCGGCTGCCCGCACCGTTCACCCTGGCATGCCAGGGCGGCAGCACCGCCGGCGACGGCCGCTGGACGAGCGACCGCGTCTGGGTCCACGATCTGCGCGAGGTGCTCGCCGCCGGTGCCCGCTGCCGGCTGACCGCCAGCCCGGGCTTCCGGCCGCTGGGCGGCGCGCTCCAGGGGCCCACCGAGTTCAGCTTCAGCACTGGTGCACCGGTGGTGCTGTCGGTGCAACCGTATGCCGGGACACGCATCGCCGAGGACCAGCATTTCCTGCTGCGCCTGAACGGCCAGGCCGATGCCGCCAGCGTGCAGCGCGCGGTGTGGTGCGAGGTCGAAGGGCTGGGCGAGCGGATGCCGGTGCAGCTCGTCGAAGGGGCGGCGCGTGAACAGCTGCTGCGCCAGCGGCATCGCGACGTCGACCCGCGCCACGTGCTGCTGCTGGCCTGCCAGCGGCCCTTTCCGGCCGATGCGACGGTGCGGCTGGTGTGGGGCGAAGGCGTCGCGGCGGCGGGACAGCCGCAGCGCGTGTCGCGCCGCGCCCAGCGCTTCGAGTGGAAGGTGCGGCCGCGCCTGCTGGCCGAGTTCAGCTGCGAACGCGAGAATGCGCAGTCGCCCTGCCTGCCGCTGCGCCCCCTGGTGCTGCGCTTCAATGCCCCGGTGCCGCGGGCACAGGCACTGGCCGCCCGGCTGCAGCCGGCACAGGGCGAGGCCATCGCGCCGCGGGCCGAAGGCAGCGACGACTTCGTCAACGAAGTGCGCTTTGCCGCACCACTGCCCGAGCGTGCGCGCTATGCGCTGACGCTGCCGCCGCAACTGCGCGACGACGCCGGCCGCGCGCTGGCCAATGCGTCGAGCTTTCCGCTGCAGGTGGCCACCGGTGACCTGCCGCCGCTGGCCAAGTTCGCCGGCGGCGCCTTCGGCATCGTCGAGGCGGGGCCCGAGGCGATGCTGCCGCTGACGCTGCGCCACGTGCAGGCCGACCTGGACGGGGCCTCGACCGGCGGCCGCGTCGCCATCCGCCGGCTCGGCGCCGACAGCAGCGATGAGGCGCTGCTGCGCTGGATCGCGCGCCTGCGCCAGGACCACGCCGAACAGCGGCAGACGCGCGAGCATTCGCTGCTGGCGCAGGAAGACGGCGTGCAGCGCAGCGAACTGCCGCAGCTGCAGGGCAGCGAAACGCGCGCCACCGAGCTCATCGGCATCCCGCTGCCGCGGCGCGGCTACCACGTTGTCGAGGTCGAGTCGCGCATCCTCGGCCACGCCCTGCTTGCGTCGCGTGCGCCGATGTATGTGCGCACCGGTGCGCTGGTCACCAACCTCGGCGTGCACTTCAAGCGCGGGCGCAGCTCCAGCCTGGTCTGGGTGACGACGCTCGACCGCGGCCGCCCGGTGGCCGGCGCGCGCGTCGTCGTCAACGACTGCCGCGGTCGGCCGCTGTGGAGCGGCAGCACCGATGCCGCGGGCATCGCGCGCATCGAGCGCGGCTTCGACGATGCCGAAGGCGACGACGACGACCCCGGTGACGGCCGAACCGGCCGCCCCCGCTGCCTCAGCCGCGAGGGCCACTTCGTCACCGCGCGGCTGGACGACGACGTCTCCTTCGTCTTCGGCGCCTGGAGCCGCGGCATCGAACCCTGGCGCTTCAATGTCGCGCTGGCGCGCGGCACCACCCCCGATCGCCACGCGCACACGGTATTCGACCGCACCCTGCTGCGCGCCGGCGAGACGGTGTCGATGAAGCACTTCGTGCGCGAGGCCGGCGAACGCGGGCTGGCGCTGCCGGCGGCCGAGACCCTGCCCACCGAGGTCGTGCTCACGCATGTCGGCAGCGATACCGAATACCGGCTGCCGCTGGACTGGCCGCGCGGCGTGCGCGCCGCCGAGAGCCAGTGGCCGATCCCGAAGCAGGCCCCGCTCGGGCTGTACGACGTCTCGCTGCGCCGAGGCGAGTTGCGCCTGGCCGCCGGCAGCCTGCGCGTCGAGGCCTTCCGCGTGCCGCTGGTCGATGCGCGGCTCGCGGGGCCGCCGGGTGAACCGGTGGCGCCGGCCGAAGTGAGCCTGCAGGCACAGCTCAATGCCCTGGCCGGCGGGCCGATGGCGGCGGCGCCGCTGCAACTGTCGGCGCTGCTGCGCCCCGCGTCGCCCGCCTTTGCCGGCTACGACGACTACAGCTTCGCGCCGCCGGGATCCGGGCGCCGCGGCGAGGACGACGCTGGCGGCGACGGCAGCCGGCTCGTCGCCGACAAGCTGGCGGCCGCCACCGATGCGCAGGGCGCGGCCACGCTCGTCGTCAAGGACCTGCCGCCGCTGCAGGGGCCGTCGGACCTGCTGGCCGAACTGAGCTTCAGCGACCCGAACGGCGAGGTGCAGACCGTCGCCCAGCGCCTGCGGCTGTGGCCGAGCAGCGTGGTCGCGGGGCTGCGCGCGCCCGACTGGGCGGCGTCGCGCGGCGAGGCGCGCTTCACGGCCGTGGTGCTGGACATACGGGGCCAGCCGCTGCCCGCTCGCGCGCTGGAAGTCGTGGGCCGGCTGCAGCAGACGCTGAGCACGCGCAAGCGCATCGTCGGCGGCTTCTACGCCTACGACAATGTGCGGCAGACGCGCGAACTCGGCGTGCTGTGCAGCGGCAAGACCGATGCGTTGGGTCGAGTGCATTGCGACGTCAAGCTGGACGTATCCGGCGAGGTGGAGCTCGTCGCGCGCGCCCACGACGATGTCGGCCGCGTCAGCGAGGCCGCCACCACGGTGTGGGTCAGCGGTGCCGGCGACTGGTGGTTCGGGCAGGACGACGACGACCGCATCGACGTGCTGCCCGAACGGCGCGAGGTCGAACCCGGACAGACCGCGCGCTTGCAGGTGCGCATGCCATTCCGTCAGGCCACGGCGCTGGTGACGGTGGAACGCGAAGGCGTGATCGACGCCCGCGTGCTGACACTGAGCGGCCGCGAGCCGGTGATCGAGCTGCCCATCCCCAGGGCGGCCAAACGTTCGTGGGCTCCGAATGTGGTGGTCACCGTGCTCGTGCTGCGCGGCCGGCTGCGCGAAGCGCCGTGGTGGTCGATCTTCACCTGGGGCTGGCGCGAGCCCGCCGATTGGTGGCGCGCCTTCCGATACGAGGGCCGCGACTGGCGTGCGCCCGGGGCGCTGGCCGACCTCGCCAAGCCCTCGTTTCGGTTCGGCGTCGCGCAACTCGCGATCGGGCTGGCGGAGCACCGACTGGATGTGAAGGTCACGCCCGAGAAGGCGGTCTACGGCGTGCGCGAGACGGCCAGGACCACCGTGCGCGTGAGCCACGGCGGCAAGCCCGCCGCCGGTGCCGAGATCGCCTTCGCCGCCGTCGACGAAGGCCTGCTGGCGCTGCAATCCAACGCCTCCTGGGACCTGCTCGGCGGTCTCATGCAGCCGCGCCCGTGGGGGGTGGAAACGGCCACCGCGCAGGGCGAGATCATCGGCCGCCGCCACTACGGCCGCAAGGCGCTGCCGCCGGGCGGCGGCGGCGGCCGCAACCCGACGCGCGAACTGTTCGACACGCTGCTGCTGTGGCGCGGCACGGTGGTGCTCGACGCCCAGGGCGAGGCGCGCATCGAGGTGCCGCTGAACGATTCGCTGACCAGCTTCCGGCTCGTTGCCATCGCCGACGCGGGGGCCGACCGCTTCGGCACCGGCAGCGCCAGCGTGCGCGTCACGCAGGACCTGCAGGTGCTGCCCGGCATCGCGCCGCTGGCGCGCGAGGGCGACCGCTTCGACGCCACCTTCACGCTGCGCAATACGACGGCACGCGCGATGACGGTGACGGCGACGCTGGCCGGCCGCAGCAGCGGCATCGACAGCGAAGCGCTGGCCTACCCGCCGCAGACCGTGGCCTTGGCCGCCGGTGCCGCCAGCGAAATCCGCTGGGAGGTGTCGGTGCCGGCCGGCGCCACGCGCATCGAGTGGGAGGCCGGCGTTGGCGAGAGCGGCCGCAGCGCACCGGCGCGCGACCGCGTCAGGCTCGTGCAGGCCGTGCTGCCTGCGGTGCCGGTGCGCGTGTGGCAAGCCACGCTGCAGCCGCTGCAGGGCACGCTGACGCTGCCGGTGGCGGTGCCGGCCGGCGCCTTGCCGATGTCGGGCGGCGTCGTCGCGTCGTTGCAGCCGCGGCTCGGCGGCGCGCTGCCGGGGCTGCGGCGCTGGTTCGAGACCTACCCCTACAGCTGCCTGGAGCAGCAGGCCTCGCGCACGATCGCGCTGCGCGACGCCGGCGCCTGGGCGCGCCTGCGGGAAGAAGTCGCCGGCTATCTGGACAGCGACGGCCTGGCCGGCTATTTCCCGCCCGCGCCCGGCAGCGCGCCGCGCGGCAGCGACCGCCTCACTGCGCACCTGCTGAGCAGCGCCCACCAGGCCGGCTGGTCCTGGCCCGAGGCGGCCCAGGAGGCCATGCTGCGCGGCCTGGCGGCGTTCGTCGAGGGCCGCATCGAACGCCGCTTCGACGCCCCGCGGGCCGACCTCGCGGTGCGCAAGCTGGCGGCGCTGGAGGCGCTGGCGCGCCACGGCCGCGCCACGCCGCGTTTGCTCGGCAGCATCGGCTACACGCCCGCGGCCTGGCCGACCTCGGCGCTGCTCGACCTGTGGAGCGTGCTGCGCCGCGTGCAGGGCGTGCCGCAGGGTGCGGCGCGGCTGGCCGAGGTGCAGCGCCTTCTGCGCTCGCGCCTCGTCGCCGGCGGCACGACGCTGAAATTCAGCACCGAGGCCAGCGACGACTGGTGGTGGCTGATGGACGGCCCCGACGCCAATGCCGCGCGCCTGGTGCTGGCGGCCGTCGACGCGCCGGGCTGGCGCGACGAGGTGCCGCAACTCGTCAACGGTGCGCTGGCGCGGCAGCGGCGCGGCGCCTGGTCGACGACGACGGCCAACTTGTGGGGCGTGCTGGCGCTGGAACGATTCGCCGCCGTCTTCGAAGCGGCACCGGTGGCCGGCCGCAGCACGCTGCAGCTGGACGCCGTCAGCAGCACGCTGGACTGGTCGGCGGCCCCCGACGGTGGCACGCAGACGCTGCCGCTGCCTGGTGCGGCGGCGTCCCTCGTCGCCAGCCACGACGGCAGCGGGCGCCCCTGGCTGACAGTGCAGACGCTGGCCGCGGTGCCGCTGCAGGAACCACTGGCCGCCGGCTACCGCATCACGCGCAGCGTCAGCGCGGTGCAGCGCAAGCGGCCCGAAGCCTGGAGCCGCGGCGATATCCAGCGCGTGCGGCTGGAGATCGAGGCCGTGGGCGACATGGCCTGGGTCGTCGTCAGCGACCCGGTGCCGGCCGGCGCCACGCTGCTGGGTGGCGGGCTGGGACGCGACTCGGTGATCGCGACGCAGGGCGAAAAGCGCGAAGGCAGCGCCTGGCCGGCCCACGAAGAACGCGCCCTCGACGCCTGGCGCGGCTATTACGAGTGGCTGCCGCGCGGGCGCCACGTCGTCGAGTACACACTGCGGCTGAATGCCAGCGGTCGTTTCGGGCTGCCGCCGACCAGGGTCGAGGCGATGTACGCCCCCGAGACCTTCGGCGAGCGGCCCAATGCGGCGCTCGAGGTGCTGCCGTGAGATGGCGAAACGCGCCGCTCGCGGCCTTCCTGCTGGCGGCGGCACCGGCCTTCGCGGTGCCTGGCTTCGATGCCGTTCGCGCCGCGCATGTGCCGTCCGATGTCGTGCTGCTCGACCGCCATGGTGCGCCGCTGCAGACCGTGCGGTTCGACGACCGCGTGCGCCGCGGTCCCTGGCTGACGCTCGACGACATCTCGCCGGCGCTGCGAGACGCCATCGTGCTGAGCGAGGACCGCCGCTTCTGGGTCCACAGCGGCGTCGACTGGCGCGCGCTGGCCGCCGGCGCCTGGGTCACGGCCTGGAATTCGCGCACGCGGGGCGCTTCCACGCTGACGATGCAGCTGGCCGGCCTGCTCGACGACGAGCTGGCGCGGCCTGCCGGCGGCCGCAGCGTCGGCCAGAAGGTTTCGCAGCTGCTGACGGCCCGGCGGCTGGAGGCCAGCTGGAGCAAGACGCAGATCCTCGAGGCCTACCTCAACAGCGTGCCTCTGCGCGGCGAGGCGGTGGGCGTGGCGGCGGCCAGTCAGCTGCTGTTCGGCAAATATGCCAGCGGGCTCGATGCCGTCGAGGCCGCGCTGCTGGCGGCCCTGGTGCGCGGGCCGAATGCCGCGCCGGGGATGCTGGAACGCCGCGCCTGCGACTTGCTGCGGCAGCAGCAGCTGGCCTGCGCCGGCCTGGGCCTCACACTGGCACAGGCGCTGGCGCGGCGGCCCGGGCCACTGCTCAGCAGCGGCGGCGGGGCGCTGGCGCCACACTTCGCGCGCCAGATGCCGGTCCCCGGCGCCGGCCCGTGGCGCAGCACGCTGGACGCATCGGTGCAACGCGTGGCGCTGGCCGCGCTGCGCCGCCAGCTGGCCGAGCTGCGTGGCCGCGAAGTCGAGGACGGCGCGGTGCTCGTGCTCGACAACGCGAGCGGCGAAGTGCTGGCGTGGGTGGGCTCGTCGGGATCGGCGTCGAATGCGGCCGAGGTCGACGCCGTGCTGGCGCGGCGCCAGCCGGGTTCGACGATCAAGCCCTTCGTCTATGCGATGGCGCTGCAGCAGCGGCTGGTCACCGCGGCCAGCCGGCTGGACGATTCGCCGCTGCAGCTGGCCGCCGGCACCGGGCTCTACCAGCCGCAGAACTACGACGGCGGCTTCAAGGGTGCGGTCAGCGTGCGCACCGCGCTCGCCAGCAGCCTCAACGTGCCGGCGGTGCGCGTGGGCGCCATGCTCGGGCCCGACGCGGTCTTCGCCACGCTCGTCGATGCCGGCCTGCGCCCGCGCGAGAGCGGCGGCTTTCACGGCCATGCGCTGGCGCTGGGCAGCGCCGAGGTCTCCCTGCTCGACCTCACGAATGCCTGGCGCATCTTCGTGCAGCGCGGCGTCTGGAGCCCAGCGCGCTGGCATGCCGGCATGCCGGCGGCGCCGACACGGCGCGTCTTCGACGCCGCCACCGCCTTCGTCGTCGCCGACATGCTGGCCGACCCGGCGGCACGCGCGCTCACCTTCGGCCTCGACAGCCCGCTGGTCACGCGCGGCTGGGCGGCGGTGAAGACCGGCACCAGCAAGGACATGCGCGACAACTGGTGCATCGGCAGCAGCGGCCGCTACACGGTCGGTGTGTGGGTCGGCAACGCCAGCGGCGCGCCGATGCACGGCGTGAGCGGGGTCAGCGGCGCCGCGCCGGTGTGGCGCGAGGTGGTGGCCCACCTTCATGCCGACACGACTTCGCGCGCGCCGGCGCCGCCACCCGGCCTGGTGGCGCAGCGCGGCGAATGGTTCCTGGCCGGCACCGAGCCGCGGCCGGGCCGTGCCGCCGATGCCGGCAGCGCCTCGGCCTTCGGCATCCAGACGCCGCGCGACGGCAGCGTGGTCCTGCTCGACCCCGACATCCCGATGGCCGCGCAACGCCTGGCCTTCGTCGGCGCGCCGGGGCGCTGGACCCTGAACGGCCGTCCCGTGGGCAGCGGCAGCGTCGTGCACTGGCTGCCGCGGCCGGGGCGGCATGTGCTGGAGCGGCGCTCGGCCGATGCCGGCGCGCTGGTCGACCGCGTGGCCTTCGAGGTACGCGCTGTGCCGCCGCCGCAGCGCTGAGATCGCGCTGCGCTACACCGGCGTGCCGTTGAACAGCCGCTCGACCGCGACGTCGATGACCATGCCGCACAGGCTGTACAGCAACGAGCCGATCAGCGCCGCGGTGAAGGTCGGCACGTGGAAGTCGTCGAGCACCGAAGCCGCGGCCCAGAACATCAGCGCGTTGATCACGAACAGGAACAGGCCCAGGGTCAGCAGCGTCACCGGCAGGGTCAGCAGCACCAGCAGCGGACGCACCAGCGTATTGAACAGGCCGAGCACAAGAGCCGCGATCAGGGCCGCGCCGAAGCTGTCCACGGAAACGCCCGAATACAGGTTGGCCACCAGCAGCAATGCCGCGGCGAGCAGCAACCAGCGCACGATGATCTTCATATGCGCAGCATACCGTGGCGCAAATGCGTCTTTTACCTGGGAAAACCGCTTCTCAGCCCAGCATTGGGGGATTACCATCACGCGTGCCCGGATCCACGTAAAGACAGGCCCTCCAACCAAGGCTTGCGCGACATTCGGCACTCTCTCAACAACTGACGGAGAAATCACACATGGCAACTGCGAAGAAGGCTCCTGCAAAGAAGGCCCCGGCGAAGAAGGCGCCGGCCAAGAAAGCGGCTCCCGCCAAGAAGGCGGCGCCGGCGAAGAAGGCGGCGCCCGCGAAGAAGGCCGCCCCCGCCAAGAAGAGGGCCCCGAGCGCCGCCTTCATGAAGGCCATGACCCCGAGTGCCGCGCTGGCTGCCATCATCGGCGACAAGCCGCTGCCGCGCACCGAGGTCACGAAGAAGGTCTGGGAGTACATCAAGAAGAACAACCTGCAGGACAAGGTCAAGCGCACGATGATCAACGCCGACGCCAAGCTCAAGGCCGTCGTCGGCGTGAGCCCGATCTCGATGTTCGGCATGACCAAGGAAATCAGCAAGCATCTCAACTGAGGCGCTGCGCCGCATTCCCTTCGCGGGGCCCGGGTGACCGGGCCCCGTTTTCATTGCGCGACCGGATCGCGCCTTCAGCCGAGTTGCGCGAGCCGGCGTTCGACGAAGTCGAGACGGTCCTGGCCCCAGTAGATCTCGCCGTCGACGACATAGCTGGGCGAACCGAAGACGCCGGCGTCGATCGCCTGCTGCGTATTGCGCTCGTAGCGCGCCTGCACCTCTGGGGCGCGCGAGGCCTGCAGGCGCTCGGCGGGGAGGCCGCATTCGGCCAGCAGTTCGGCCAGCGTCGTGGCATCGGCGATATTGCGCTCCTGCGCCCACACCGCGGTCAGCACGGCGCCGGTGAGGCGCAGCGCCGCCGCGCTGCCGTCGGCCGCGTCCACCGCGATGATCAGGCGTGCCGCGTCGTCGCCCGCCACGGGAAAATACTTCGGCCTGATATTCAGCGGCAGGCCCAGCGCATCGCGAAAACGCGCCAGTTCCACCAGCCGGTAAGCCTGGCGCTGCGGCGCGCGCTGGCCCAGTGGCAGGCCGCCGGAGACCGGGAACACCTTGCCGCCCAGGTCCATCGGCAGCACATGCACCGCGGCTCCCGCCGCCGCGGCGATGCGCACGAAACGTTCGTGGCCGAGGTAGGTCCAGGGCGATTGCGGGGCGAGGTAGTAATCGATGGCAGTGGGCATGGTGGTGGCTCCGGGTGGATGGGCAATGGGGGCAGTGGCTGTCGAGCCCATCCAGTTTAGGAGGCTGTCGTGCCTTGGATCGGGCACGAGGCCAAGTCCAACTTCAGTCCGGATGCCTCTCACGGCTACCCGCTCGCGGCCCGTTGCGGTCGTTCGCTGTCGCGCGACGTTCTGCGCAGCGCGGCAGGCGGTGCCCGGTGGGAGCGATTTCTGGGGCGACGAGAAGCGCAGGGCCGGGGTCGGCAGAAGAGGTGTCGCGGCGGACACACCACGTCCTCACAGCATCGGCTTGAGAAACCGCCCCGTGTGGCTGCCCTCGAAGGCCGCCACCTCTTCCGGCGTGCCGGCGATCAGAACGCGCCCGCCGCCGGCGCCGCCTTCGGGCCCCATGTCGACCAGCCAGTCGGCGGTCTTGATGACGTCCAGGTTGTGCTCGATGACGACGATGGTGTTGCCGGCGTCGCGCAGCTGGTGCAGCACCTTCAGCAGCAGGCCGATGTCGTGGAAGTGCAGCCCGGTGGTGGGTTCGTCCAGGATGTAGAGCGTGCGGCCGGTGTCGCGCTTGCTCAGTTCCAGCGCCAGTTTGACGCGCTGCGCCTCGCCGCCGGACAGCGTCGTCGCGCTCTGCCCCAGCCGCACGTAGCCCAGGCCCACGTCGAGCAGCGTCTGCAGCTTGCGCGCGATATTGGGCACGGCGCTGAAGAAGGCGTGCGCGTCCTCCACCGTCAGCTCGAGGACCTGGGTGATGTTCTTCCCCTTGTAGAGGATCTCCAGCGTCTCGCGGTTGTAACGCGCGCCGTGGCAGACGTCGCAGGGCACGTACATGTCGGGCAGGAAGTGCATCTCGACCTTGATCACGCCGTCGCCCTCGCAGGCCTCGCAGCGCCCGCCGCCGCTCGAGGAACTCACGTTGAAGCTGAAGCGCCCGGCGCCGTAGCCGCGCTCGCGCGCCGTCGGCACCTCGGCGAAGAGCTCGCGGATCGGCGTGAACAGGCCGGTGTAGGTGGCGGGGTTGCTGCGCGGCGTGCGGCCGATCGGGCTCTGGTCGACGTTGATGACCTTGTCCAGCGCCTCCAGGCCGTCGATGCGGTCGTGCGGTGCCGGCTCGGCGTGGCTGCCGTAGAGCTTGCGCGCCACCGCGGCGTACAGCGTGTCGTTGATGAGCGTGCTCTTGCCCGAGCCGCTGACGCCGGTGACGCAGGTGAACAGGCCGACCGGGATCTCGACGCTGACGTCCTTCAGGT
>Ga0105090_10000483_pt1 | contig 19633 bp, 17 predicted proteins | sample PPLLak3March2015_FD_79110 | JGI IMG/M metagenome (GOLD analysis project Ga0105090, IMG submission 79110) | Freshwater sediment microbial communities from Prairie Pothole Lake near Jamestown, North Dakota, USA - PPLs Lake P7 Core (1) Depth... | ecosystem: Environmental > Aquatic > Freshwater >... | reverse complement strand
TCGAGGACAGGCTGGTGATGCATACGGCGGTGGAGGCGTGCTGCGTCACCGGTGCGAACCTCGGTCAGCCGCTGGCCATCGTGATGCTGAACATGGACGCGGCACAGCGCGCGATCGACGCGGCGGAGCGGGCCGCGCTCGAGTCGTCGCTCGCGGCTCACCTCGAGTCGATCAACGCAGCGCTCGACCCGCACGAGCGCCTCGACTGCCTGGTCGTGGTCTCGCAGCCGTGGACCGTGGAGAGTGGCCTGATCACTCCCACCTTCAAGGTGCGTCGCAACCGCATCGAGGACGTGTACGCGCCGCACTACGAGCGCTGGGTCGTCGAGCGCCGCACGGTCATCTGGCACGAGGCATGAAAAAAAGGCCCGGGGCTTGCGCCCCGGGCCTCGCGTCACCTGCGCAGGCAGTCCGGCGTCAGCCGCCGAAATTCCAGCGCACGCCGAGGCCGTAAGTGTTGGCGTCGTCGCCGAACGAGCCCTCGAGGCCCACGGCGAACTGCGGCGTGAAGTACCAGCGCGCGCCGAGGTCGAGGGTTGTGTCGTCGCCCGAGTCGGACAGGTCGACGAAACTCACCGCGCCCTCGAGCTCGAGTTGCTCGACCGCACGGCCGCGCAGGCCGAGCGCCAGCGAGTAGCCGTCGTCGTCGACGTCGCCGAGGCCGCCGACGTCAGCTTCAGCGCTCACGTAGCCCACCTTGCCGTACACATCGAGGGCCTCGCCGAGCGGCCATGCGTAGCCGAGGCCGAGGTTGTACGTCTGCAGGTCGATATCGAGCCCGGCGACCGTCGTGCCCTGGTCGGCGTAGCCGGCGAAGACGAACAGGTTGTCGACGATCTCGTACGAGCCGCGCAACGCGAAGCCGTCGACGTCCTCGTCGAAGCGGTCGATGTCCGTGTTGATGTAGGCGGCGTCGACGTATGACCAGCTGAGGCCCTCCGCCTGGGCCAGGAAAGGCACGAATGCAGCCGAGGCGGCCAACGCGGAAACGAACTTGAAGCGCATATATGCTCCTGTTTAGGGACCGATGCCCAAAACGGGCACGGTGTTCCATACGCCCAAATGGGGCGCACCGAGTTGGACGCACGGTGCCGAGCGGAAGTTCAGAGCATTTTGTCGCGCGGCAGCAACACTTCGTCGAAGGGTCGCAGCCCGGACGGAGTCGCGCCGTGTCGATCCGATCACCGCTCCCGGGGTCCGGGAGCGGTCAGCCGGCGGTTTCGTACGCGGCGAGGTCGGCGCTGCGCAGCAGCTTGCGGTAGCGGATGGTGCTGTGCGGCCAGTTGTTGGTGATGGTGCCGTCCGCGAGCTTGTACCAGCTCTGCTTGTCCGCGGCCCACACCGACTTTGCGAGGTCGCGCTGCAGCCAGCGGTTGTACTCGTCCATCACTTTGCGCTTCACATCGAGGCGACGCACCCCGCGCGCGTCCAGCTGCCGGATCGCGTCGATGATGTAGCCGACCTGCGCCTCGATCATCACCAGGATGCTGTTGTGGCCGAGGTTGGTGTTCGGGCCGTACAGCATGAAGAGGTTCGGGAAGCCGCTCACCGTGACACCAAGATAGGCGTGTGCGCCCGCCCGCCATTCGTCGCGCAGGCTGCGTCCGCCGGCGCCGACGATCGTCATCGGCGCGAGGAAGTCGGTGGCCTGGAAGCCGGTCGCGTAGATGATGACCTCGGCGGTGGCCAGGTCGCCCGCCTTGGAGCGCACGCCGTCCGGTTCGATGCGCTCGATGGCGTCGGTCACCAGCCGCACGTTGTCGCGATTCAGGGTCGGGTAGTAGTCGTCGTTGAACAGCACGCGCTTCGCGCCGATCGGGTAATCGGGCGTGAGCTTCACGCGCAGCGCCGGATCCTTGACTTGCCGGCGCAGGTGCATCCTCGACTTGATGGTCGCGAGCCACTGCACCACGCGCACTTGTTTCATGAGCGGCGTGAGCTGCATCTCGCCGAAGAAGAACCACTGGAACTGGTGGCGCAGCCTGGCGAGCCACGGCCAGCGTCCCATCCAGCGGTGGAGCCGCGGCGAGTAGAGACAGTCCTTGCGCGGCATCAGCCAGTTGGCCGAGCGCTGGAAGATCGTGAGCTGCGACGCGAGCGGCGCGATCTGCGGCACGAACTGCACGGCGCTGGCCGCATTGCCGATCACGGCGATGCGCTTGCCCGCCAGGTCCACGCCGTGGTCCCAGCGCGCCGAGTGGAACTGCACGCCCGCGAACGTGTCGCGGCCGGCGATCGCAGGCGTGGCGGGGCGGTGCAGCTGGCCGACCCCGGTCACGAGAAATTGCGCTTCGACCGTGCTGCCGTCGGTGAGCGCGACGCGCCACACGTTGCGCGCCTCGTCGAAGCTCGCGCCGGCCACTTCGGCGTTGAAGCGGCAGTGCGGCAGGAGCCCCGACTTCACCGCGCACTCGACCGAGTAGCCGAGCAGCTCCGACTGCCAGGCGAAGCGGCGGCTCCAGTCGGTCTTCTGTGCGAACGAGAAACTGTAGAGGAAGGACGGTGCGTCGCAGGAAGCGCCGGGATAGGTGTTGTCGCGCCAGGTGCCGCCGAGCGAGGCGCCCTTCTCGAGGATCACGAAGTCTTCGATGCCGGCGCGCTTGAGCTGCATGCCCATGCAGATGCCGGAGTGGCCGGCGCCGATGATCGCGATGCGGGTGGTGGTGACCATGCAGGGCTCGATGACGACGGGTTGTTCGCTCAGTCCATGTTGGCAAGATACGCCGGGCCGCCGAGGGCGACCATCTGGCGCTCGATCCACGCCTGCCGCTTGCGCACGTACGGTCCCGGTGCGTCGGCGCGGTAACGCTTCGGCGACGGCAGCACGGCGGCAAGCAGGGCGGCCTCCGCGCGGGAGAGGCGGGAGGCGTCCTTGTGGAAGAATCTGCGGCTGGCCGCCTGGATGCCCCAGGTGCCGCGGCCGAATTCGGCCACGTTCAGGTAGACCTCGAGGATGCGCTGCTTCGGCCAGGCGAGCTCGATCAGCACCGTGATGCCCGCCTCGAGGCCCTTGCGGAACCAGCTCTGGCCGGGCCACAGGAACAGGTTCTTCGCCACCTGCTGGCTGATGGTGCTCGCGCCACGCACCCGCCGGCCACGTTCCCGGTCGGCAAGGGCCTTGTCGATCTGCTTGAAGTCGAAGCCGGAGTGGTACGGGAACCGCTGGTCCTCGGCGGCGATCACGGCCAGCGGGGCGTATTTCGCGATCTCGTCCCAATCCCGCCACTCGTGGCGGAACTCGTAATCGTCGTCGCCGAACAGCCCGGCGATGCGGTCACGCAGCATGAACGTGGTGGTCGGCGGGTCGATCCAGCGCATCGCAACGACGGCCAGCACCGTGACGGCCGCCCAGGCAGCGACCGCCAGCAGCAATACGCGCAAGACGCGCCCGAGCTTGCCCTTCCGACGTTTCGCCACGGAGCTGGCGACGACCTGCGACGGGACCGGCCGGATCAGGCGGCGGGCGTGACCCTGCGCGCGCTCGTGACCTCGATCGGCGTGGCCGGCACGTCCTGGTGGCCGGCCTTGCTGCCGGTCTTCATGGTCGCCATCTTGTCGACGACTTCCATGCCCTCGACCACGTGGCCGAACACCGCGTAGCCGGCGCCGCCGCGACCCGGGTCGAGGAAGGCGTTGTCCACGAGGTTGATGAAGAACTGCGAGGTGGCGCTGTGCGGATCGTTGGTGCGCGCCATCGACAGCGTGCCCCGGCGGTTCTTCAGGCCGTTGTCCGCCTCGTTGCGGATCGGTGCGCGCGTCGGCTTCTGCTTCATGTCGGCCGTCAACCCGCCGCCCTGGACCACGAAGCCGGGGATGACCCGGTGGAAGACCGTGCCGTCGAAGTGGCCGGCGTCCGCGTAATCGAGGAAGTTCTGGGCGGTGATCGGGGCTTCTGCGGCGAACAGTTCGACGGTGAAGCTGCCGAGCGTGGTCTCGAATCGGATCATGGCGGAGGTCCGTGGTGAGGCTGGAAACGGGGCGGAATAGTGAACGCGCCGGGGTCCGATGTCACGCACGGGCCGCGGCGGGACACCCGCCGGGTGGTCCGGCCGGCGCCGGTTGGGACACGTCCCGACTTGACGCAGAGGGCACTTCACCCGGTAACGTGACGGGTTGTCGTGGGCCGCAGGGCCCCGGGGCAGGAGCGAGTCGCGCAAGTGCGGCAGGTCTGGTGGAGCAGAATCACGGTGAATCCCGGCAGCGGGCCTCGTGCAAGCGGGGCCCGTCGCCTGTGAACGCGCCGTCGCGGGCCTTTCGTTCCGAGCCGTGCGAGGCGCTCGATCCGCTGCAGGTCTTTGCGGCGGCGGGCTCGGCACCACGCTTCTACTGGGAACAGCCGTCGGCGCAGCGTTTCCGTGTCGGCATCGGCTGTGTCGCCCGGGTCACGGTCGCGGGGAGCGAACGATTCCAGCGGGCCGAGACCGGTGCCCGCGAGTTGTTTGAATCCTTGACCTGGCAGGGTGCGGGCCCGCGCCTCGGGCATCTCGTCGGGGGCTTCGCCTTCGCGCCGTCGGGCGGCGGCAGCGGTCTCTGGCAGGGCTTTCCGGACGGTGAGCTGCGGCTGCCCGAACTCGTGTACTGGCGTGAGGGCGATCGCTACGTCCGGGACGCCTGTGCCGGCAGCCGCTGGGCGACGCTGCAGCCGCGCCCGCTGGCACTTGGCCACCCGGTCCGCGGCCCGGCCGAAATCGGCAACGGCGGACCGGATGACTACGTCGAGCGGGTGCAGCGCGCCCTGGCCGCCATCCGCGCCGGCGCGTTCGACAAGGTGGTCGTGGCGCGCGCCGTGCACGTGACCGCCGGCTCGTCGATCGACCCGGTCGCGTGGCTGGTCGCGTTGCGCGAGCGGTTCCCAGCCTGCACATTGTTCGCGGTCGGCGAGGGCGATGCCGTGTTCCTCGGAGCCAGCCCGGAGCGCCTCGTGAGCGTCCGAGGTGATACGGTGGAAACCGTGGCGCTGGCGGGAACGGCCCCTCGCGGTGCTTCTGCGGCGGCCGACCGCGCGCTTGGCGAGGCCCTGTGCGACAGCCGCAAGAACGGGCAGGAACACGCTTACGTCGTGCAGCACCTGCAGTCTGCGCTCGCCGCGTGCTGCGATGACCTGGAGGTGGCTGCCGAGCCCAGGCTGCTCAGGACTCGCACCGTGCAGCACCTCTGTACCGAGCTGCGGGCGCGGCTCCGCAAGGACGCTCCGGTGTCGTTGCTCGAATTGGCTTCGCGGCTGCACCCGACGCCCGCGGTCGGCGGCGCGCCGCGCGACGCCGCCCTCCAATGGCTCGCCGAGAACGAGGCGGTGGAGCGGGGCTGGTTCGCCGGTCCGGTCGGTTTCCTGCAATCGAATGGGGACGGCGAATTTGATGTAGCCTTGCGCTCGGCCCTGGTGCGCGGGCGCGGCGCCACGGCGTGGGCCGGCGCCGGGATCGTCGCGCGATCCGAACCGAGAGCCGAATTCACCGAGACCGAGCTCAAGCTGCGCACCGTGCTGGGGCCGCTGCTCTGGGGAGCGCCCTGATGAACCACCCCTCGGACACTCGCGACGTCGGCGCCGCCAACCTGGCATTCGCGCGCACGCTGATCGACGAACTGCACGCGGCCGGCATCGCGACGGCCGTCGTCTGCCCGGGCTCGCGCTCGACGCCGCTGGCGCTCGCGGTCGCGCAGCAGGGCGGGTTGCCGCACAGTGTCCACATCGACGAGCGCAGTGCCGCGTTCCACGCGCTGGGTTTTGCGAAGGCCACTCGCCGGCCCGTGCTGCTGGTCTGCACGTCGGGCACCGCGGGCGCCAATTTCCTGCCTGCCGTGGCCGAGGCATCGCACGCGCGCGTCCCGCTGGTCGTATTGACGGCCGACCGTCCGCCGGAACTGCGCGCGTGGGGCGCGGCGCAAACGATGGAGCAGCGCACGCTGTATGCGGCCTTCACGCGCTGGAGCGAGGAGGCGCCGTGCCCCTCTGAGGGCGCTGGTCCCGGTTATGCACGCGCCCTTGCGCGGCGCGCGGTGTGCGAAGCCACTGGGCCCGCGCCCGGACCGGTGCACCTCAATCTGCCGTTCCGTGAACCGCTGGTGCCGGCGTCCATCGGCGATGCCGTGGCGACCCCACGCGCCGCGACTCCGTCGATCGCACCTGTCTTGCAGGAGGCGCGGGACACTTCCGGCCGGCTCGCGGCAGAACTGCGGGCCATCGCGCGCGGCGTGCTGGTGTTCGGCCCGGACGACGGCGACCCGTCGCTCGCGGAGTCCGTGCAGCGGCTCGCGATAGCACTGGGCTGGCCGGTGATCGCCGATCCTGCGTCCGGGCTTCGTTCCGGAACCGCGCTCGAGGGATCGCTCGCGCACAGCGCGGACCTGTTCCTGCGCGATGCCGACACCGCGAGCGCGCTGCGCCCCGACCTGGTCGTGCGCTTCGGCGGCCTGCCGACCAGCAAGGCGGTCAACCAATGGCTGGCACGCCATGCTGCGGCCGATATCTGGCTGGTGGATCCGGCTGCCGGCTTCCGTGATCCGCAGCACCGTGCGACCCGCATGCTGCGCGCGAGTTCGCGCCAGTTCTGTGAGCTCGTTGCCGCGGGCGCGGGTGAGTTCCGTGCAGAGGGGCGGGAATGGCTCGGGCGATGGCGGCATGCAGACCGCGTCACGCGCGCTGCTGTCGAAGCAGTGCTCGCCTCCGACGCGCGACTCCTCACACCGCAACTCGCACGGGTGCTCTGGTCGTCACTGCCTGACGGAGCCATTCTTTACGCCGCGAACAGCATGGCGATTCGCGAGGTCGACGCGTTCACGGGCCCGCGCGGCGGCGAATTGCGCGTGCTCGCCAATCGGGGAGTGAACGGCATCGACGGCCAGGTTTCCGCGGCCCTCGGCGCGGCCGCGGGTTCGTGTCGTCCCACGGTGCTCTGGTGCGGCGACCTGACGTTGCTGCACGACGTGTCCGGCCTGCTCGCGGGTCGCCTGCACGACGTCGATCTCACCATCGTCGTGAGCAACGACGACGGCGGTGGCATTTTCGAATACCTGCCCGTCGCGCAGACCGTGCCGCGGCCGGTGTTCGAGTCGATGTTCGCGGTGCCCCACGGGCTTGACCTGAGCGCGCTGGCGAGTGGCCTCGGTTGGGACGCCGTACGAGCCACGTCGGCCGGATCGGTCGTGCAAGCGCTGTCGCGCGCGCTGCAGGGCGGGCGGCACGTCATCGAGGTGCCGGTCGACCGGACCGCCAATACGGCGTTCCACGGCATGCTGGGCGACGCCGTGCGCGCGGGCCTGAGGCAGGAGCCGTTGCCGTGACCGGCCGCGTGCTCGCCGTGGAGCGCAGCGGCCAGGGGTCGGCACTGATGCTCTTGCACGGCTTCACCGGCAATGGCCGCAGCATGGCGGGGATCGCGCGGGCATTCGAGCGTGACTTCGACACCATCGCGCCCGACCTGCCGGGTCATGGCCGGTCGTTGCACGAACCCAATGCGGCGGCTTACGACTTCGATACCTGCCTGGATGACCTCGTGGCAACGCTCGAGTCCACCGGCCACCGTCGCGCGCACTGGCTCGGTTACTCGATGGGTGCCCGGCTGGCGCTGGCATGCGCGGTGCGTCACCCGAACCGCGTCGCGTCGCTGGTGCTCCTCGCCGGCCGTGCGGGTATCGCTGATGCGCAGGAGCGGGCTGCGCGACGCTGCGCGGACGAGATGCTGGCTGCGCGCATCGACGAGCGGGGCGTCGAGGCGTTCGTGGACGAATGGCTCGCGCAGCCGCTGTTCGCGACGCAGCAGCGCTTCGGTCCCGAGTTCCACGCCCGCGAGCGCGAGGCGCGCCTTGCCAACGACGCGCGCGGACTTGCCGCCAGCCTGCGCGGGCTCGGGCCGGGCGCGCAGTCGCCGTTATTCGATGCCTTGCCGCGCGTCAGCGTGCCCGTGCTGCTCGTGGCTGGCGCACTCGACGAGCGATTCGTCGCCGCCGCGAACGACCTCGCCGGCCGCCTGCCGCAAGCCGAGGTCCGCGTGATCCCCGATGCGGGCCATGCCGCCCACGTCGAGCAGCCCGACGCCTTCCTGCGCGTCGTCCATGAATTCCTGCGCCGGGCCGAGCGCCCGGCGTGCTCCTTTCCCTCGCATTCGGTCCAGGAGATCGCTTCATGACTGACACCTGCAAGCTGGCGCCGGCGCCTGCGAACTGGCAGACGGTCCACGCCTACGAGGACATCCGCTACGAGCGGGACGGCGGCCTCGCCAAGATCACCATCTGCCGTCCCGAGGTACGCAACGCCTTCCGGCCAAAGACGCTGTTCGAGCTGATCGACGCGTTCTCGCGCGCCCGCGAGGACGGCACGATCGGCGTGATCATCTTCACCGGCCAGGGCGACCTCGCGTTCTGCTCTGGCGGCGACCAGCGCATCCGCGGCAACGAAGGCTATGTCGGCGACGATGGCGTGCCGCGGCTCAACGTGCTCGACCTGCAGCGCCTGATCCGCTCGCTGCCGAAAGTGGTGATCGCCGCCGTCGCCGGCTACGCGATCGGCGGCGGCCACGTGCTGCACGTCGTGTGCGACCTGACCATCGCCGCGGACAACGCTCGCTTCGGCCAGACCGGGCCGCGCGTGGGCTCGTTCGACGGCGGCTTCGGCTCGTCATACCTGGCGCGCATCGTCGGCCAGAAGAAGGCCCGCGAGATCTGGTACCTGTGCGAGCAGTACGACGCGCAGGAGGCCCTTGCGATGGGGCTGGTGAACAAGGTGGTGCCGCTCGCAGACCTCGAGGCGACGGCCGTGGCATGGGGTCGCCGCATCCTCACGCACAGCCCGCTGGCCATCCGTTGCCTGAAGGCGGCGTTCAACGCCGAGCTGGACGGGCAGGCGGGCATCCAGGAACTGGCCGGCCACGCGACGCAGCTGTTCTACATGAGCGAGGAGGCGCAGGAGGGGCGCAACGCCTACAACGAAAAGCGCCCGCCGGACTTTTCGCGCTTCCCATGGCGACCGTAAGCGCACGCTCCGCGTGGTGGCTGGCGGTGCGGCCGGCGACGCTCACTGCGTCGGCGGCGCCCGTGCTCGTCGGCACTGGCGCCGCCTGGGCTGACGGCAAATTCGCGCTCGGGCCGGCGCTGGCCGCCCTGATCGGGGCCTCGCTGCTGCAGGTCGGCGCGAATTTCGCGAACGACGTGTTCGACTTCGAGCGCGGTGCCGACAACGCCGACCGGCTGGGCCCGCAGCGCGCGACGCAGCAGGGATGGATCAGCGCCGCGCAGATGAAGCGCGCGATGTGGCTCGCGTTCGCGGGCGCGATGCTGGTCGGCCTGTACCTCACCTACGTGGCAGGCTGGCCGGTGCTCGCGCTGGGCCTGCTGTCGATCGCCGCGGCTTACCTCTACACGGGCGGCCCGAAGCCTTACGGCTACCTCGGGCTCGGCGATCTCGCGGTGTTCGTCTTCTTCGGGCCGGGCGCGGTGGCGGGGACGTACTACGTGCAGGCGCTCGACGTGTCTCCCCTCGCGTGGTTCGCCTCCGTCCCCATCGGGGCGCTGGCCACGGCGATCCTGGTCGTGAACAACCTGCGCGACATCGAGACCGATGCGCGCGCGGGCAAGCACACGCTCGCGGTGCGGATCGGCGACGGGCCGACGCGTACGTATTACCTGCTGCTGCTCGCCGTAGCGTACCTGGTGCCGCTGTTCCTCTGGTTCCGTGGACTGTCGGGGCCGTGGGTGCTGCTCGCGTGGCTATCGCTGCCGCTCGCGCTGCAGGTGGCGCAAAGAATGCGGCATGAAGGCGGCCTCGCGCTGAACGGCTGCCTCGTGCTCACCGCACGTCTCGAAGTCGTGTTCGGGCTGCTGTTCGCGCTCGGCCTGGCGTGGTGAAGATCGCGGCGGTCCGCGTGACTCCGGTGCGGCTGCGATTCGCGCAGCCGGTCCGGACGGCGCGGGGCGAGTTCGTCGAGCGCGCGAGCGTGCTGCTCGAACTGCGCGACGCGGACGGTGTCGCGGGGTATGGCGAAGCCGCGCCGTGGCCGGGCTTCGGCACCGAGAGCGTCGCTGACGCAGAATCGAGGCTGCGTGACGTAAAGGCGCTGCTCGAGGGTGGCGCGCTGGAGCCGGGCCGCTGGCGGCCGGAAGTCGAAGATCATTTGCGTGCCGCGCCGGCGGCTCGCGCGGCGGTCCAGGGAGCGCTCTGGGATCTTGCCGCACGCCGCGCCGGGCGATCCCTCGCCGCGCAGCTCGCAATCGGCCTTGGCTCGATTCATGGCGGCGCCCTGCACCGTGTGCCGGTGAGCGCACTGCTCGTCGGGCGTGAACCGGACACGGTGCGAGAGGAGGCGGCCAGAGCGCAGGCTGCGGGTCATCTCGCTGCGAAGCTCAAGCTCGGTGGCGTACACCTGGCGGAGGACGTCGCTCGCGTGCGTGCGGCGCGCGATGGGCTCGGGCCAGGCGTCAGGTTACGCGGTGACGCGAATGGCGCCTGGAGCGTGCGCGAGGCGTTCGCCGCGCTGGAAGCGCTCGCGCCGTTTGGGCTCGAATACATCGAGCAACCCGTGGCGGCGAACGACATCGCCGGTCTCGCCGAGTTGCGCCGCAGCGCGATCATGCGTGTTGCGGCGGACGAATCCGTGGCGACGGAGCAGGGGCTGCTCTGGCTGCTCGAGGCGGGCGCGGCCGACGTCGTCGTGCTCAAGCCCGCCACGCTCGGTGGTCCGGCGCGCGCGCTGGAACTCGCGGCACAGGCCCGGCAGGCCGGCATCGGAGTCGTGTTCACCCACGCGTTCGAAAGCGCCGTCGGAGCGCGACACGTGTTGCATTGCGCAGCCGCGTGGGGCGACCCGCAGGGCGTGCACGGACTACACACGGGAGGGTTGTTCACTGCCGACGTCGCCGAGCCGGTCCACTGCCGGGACGGGTGGGTGGACGTCCCGGTCGCGCCCGGACTGGGTGTCTCGCCATGATCGAGCGTTGCGACCTGCTGTGGCGGGCGGACCTCACGCCGGACGCGGCGGCGCTCGAGAGCGCGGCGGGTGTCCTGAGCTTCGCGCACCTCGCAGACCAGGCGCGGCGCACCGCCGGTTTCCTGCGCTCCATCGCACCGCCCGGCGACGCGCCGATCGCACTGCTGATGAGCGGCAACGCCCGGTTCGCCGCCTGGTTTCATGGCCTCGCACTCGCCGGTCGCACCGCGCTGCCGCTGAACTCGCGGCTCACCGCCGGCGAGATTGCACAGCAACTGGAGAATGCCCGTGCCTGCTGCGTGCTGGGCGAGGCGGGCGACGGACGGCTCGAGGAAATTCGCGCGAGCGTCCCCAAGCTCATGGTCGTGAGCGCGCCCGCGCCCGAGTCGCTGCCGTCAACCTTCGCAGCAGGTTCGGTGGCTGCGTTCGACGGCGATGCCCTGCTCGTGGTGCTCTACACCTCCGGAACGTCGGGCCGCGCCAAGGGCGCCTGCCTGAGCTGGAACAACTTCTTCGCCAGCGCACGTGCCGCAGAAGATCGCTTGGGCGAAGCCGTCTACCAGCGCTGGCTCGCCTGCATGCCGCTCTTTCACGTCGGCGGACTGTCCATCCTGATGCGCAGCGTGCGGTTCGGCGGACCGGTGCGCCTGCAGTCGCGCTTCGATGCGACGGCCGTGAGCGACGCGCTCGACGGCGGTGACATCGCCGGCGTGTCGCTGGTACCGACGATGCTGTCGCGCCTGCTCGCGCATCGTAGGGGACGCGCGGCACCGGTCGGGCTGCGGGTGCTGCTGCTCGGAGGCGCGGCCGCCGCACCGGAATTGATCACGCGCGCACTCGCGGCGGGCTATCCGGTGTGCCCCACATACGGCCTGACCGAGGCCACCTCGCAGGTCGCGACGGCAGCGCCGCCGCCGGCGGGTGCCGCCGCTACGTCGCCGATGTTGCCCGTGCCCGGTACCGAGCTGCGAATCGTTGCGGACGGTCACGACGTGCCGCCGGGGATGCCGGGCGAGATCCTGGTGCGCGGCGCGACGGTGATGTGTGGCTACCTGCACGACCGGGAAGCGACGGCGTGCGCACTGCGCGACGGCTGGCTGCACACCGGCGACGTCGGCTGTCTCGACGCCGGCGGCGGGCTGCACGTGTTCGACCGCCGTGACGACCTCGTCGTTTCGGGCGGCGAGAACGTGTATCCGGCGGAGGTCGAGGCGGTGCTGCTCGAGCACCCGGCGGTTGAGGATGCCGGGGTGACCGGCGTTGCCGACACCGACCTCGGCGCGCGCGTGGTGGCGTGCGTGGTCGTCGCGCCGGGAGCAACGGTGGATGCCGCGGAACTGCTGCGTCACTGCCGCGAGCGCCTGGCCGGGTTCAAGCAGCCGCGCGAGTTTCGATTCGTGGACGAGTTGCCGCGCAGTGCGGCCGGCAAGCTGCAGCGCCGCCGGTTGCTAGCCTCGTAGTCGTCCTTCGGTGCACCGCTCGCGGTCGCCGAGATCGCGAAACGTCTGCACGTCCCGGAATCCTGCGGTCTCGAACAGTCCACGCACGGCCTCGCCCTGCGTGTCGCCGTGCTCCACGATCAGCCATCCACCCGGCCGAAGATGCGCCGGCGCGTCGGCGGCGATCGCCTGCAGCGCCTCGAGGCCGGTCGGACCCGAGAACAGCGCTTCCGGCGGTTCATAGCGACGCACGGCGGGCTCGATGCGCGGATCGTCTGTGGCGATGTACGGCGGGTTGCTGACGATGACGTCGAACATCCGCCCCGTCACGGGCTCGAACCACGTGCCCTGAGATACCGAGACACGGTCGCCAAACTGGAGCAGCAGCGAATTCTCGCGCGTGGCCGCGACTGCCGCCGGTGAGAGGTCGCAGGCCGTGACCCGGCAGTGCGGACGTTCGCTGGCCAGTGCCAGGGCGATCGCGCCGCTGCCGGCGGCGAGGTCGAGCGCCTCGAAGGTGTTTCCGACCGGAAAATGCGCGAGCGCGCGCTCGACGACGAGCTCGGTCTCCGGCCGCGGCACCAGCACGCCGGGACCGACGCGCAGCGGCAGCGACCAGAACTCCCTTTCACCCAGCAGATACGCGACGGGCTCGCCGTGGGCGCGTCGCGTGACATACGCCTCGTACCGGTCGGTGGCCTCGCAGTCGACGATGCGTTCGTCGGGGTGCGAGAGCAGCCACGCCCGGCTTCGACCGAGCGCGGCGCCGAGCAGCACCTCGGCCTCGCGCCGCGGTTCGTCGCAGGCGCGCGTGAGTTTCGCGGTGCCTTCGTCGAGCAGCGAGCGGATCTCGGTAGCCATGGGGCAGGGCGCCCGTCAGTCGAGCGCGGCCAGTTGCTCGGCCTGCCACTCCTGCTGCAGCGGTCCGACCACGTCGTCGAGCGCGCCGTCGACGATCGCCGGCAGCTGGTAGAGCGTCAGGTTGATGCGGTGGTCGGTGACGCGACCCTGCGGATAGTTGTAGGTGCGGATGCGCTCGGAGCGGTCGCCCGACCCCACCTGCAGCTTGCGCTCCTGCGCCTGTTGCGCGGTCTGCTTCTGCCGCTCGCTCTCGAGCAGCCGGGCGCGCAGCAACGCCATCGCGCGAGAGCGGTTCTTGTGCTGCGAGCGTTCGTCCTGGCACTCGACGACGATGCCGGTCGGCAGGTGCGTGATGCGGATCGCCGAGTCGGTCTTGTTGACGTGCTGGCCGCCCGCGCCGGACGAGCGATACGTGTCGATGCGCAGGTCGGCCGGGTTCAGGGCGACGTCCTCCACCTCGTCGAGCTCCGGCAGGATCGCGACGGTGCAGGCCGACGTGTGGATGCGTCCCTGGGCCTCGGTGGCCGGGACGCGCTGCACGCGGTGCGTGCCCGATTCGAACTTGAGCCGCGAGTAGGCGCCATGGCCGACCACCCGGCTGATGATCTCCTTGTAGCCGCCGTGCTCGCCGGGACTCTCGCTCAGCACCTCGACCTTCCAGCCCTGGCGTTCCGCGTAGCGCGAGTACATGCGGAACAGGTCGCCCGCGAAGATCGCCGCCTCGTCGCCGCCGGTGCCGGCGCGGATCTCGAGGAAGATGTTGCTGTCGTCGCGCTCGTCCTTCGGGATGAGCAGCCGGGTGAGTTCGAGGCCCTCGGCCTCGAGCCGCGCGTCGAGGTCGTGCAGTTCCTCCTCGGCGAGCGCGCGCATCTCGGCGTCGGCGCCTGCGGCCATCTCGGCGGCGGCACTGCGCTCGGCCTCGAGGCGACGGAACTCGTTGAACCGGGCGGTGACGGGTTCGAGGCGGGCGTATTCCATCGACAGCTCGCGGAAGCGGCTCTGCTTGCCGATCACTTCCGGGTCGGCCAGCAGCGCACCCACTTCCTCGAATCGCTCGGCGGTCTTTTCCAGGCGACGCCGGATGGAGTCCTTCATCAGTCTTGGTCGAGCCGGTAGATGTCCGCGATGGTGCGGATGATCTCTTCGTCGCCGGTCTCGGCGGCATCGCGCAGGCGCTGGCTCGGGGCGTGGATCAGGCGGTTCATCAGCGTATTCGACAGGAACTCGAGCACCTCTTCGGGCGTGCGGCCTGCGGCGAGCATGCGCCGGGCCTGCTCGAGCGTGTGGTGGCGCATGTGCTCGGCCTCGTCGCGCAGCCGGCGGATGGTGGGCGCCGCGCCGCGCGTGCGCTGCTGCAGCTCGAAGCGGTCCACCTCGGCGGCGATCATCTTGTCCGCCTCGCGCGCCGCCTGGCGGCGGTTCTCCATGTTCTCGTTGACGACCGACTGCAGGTCGTCGACCGTGAAGAGGTACACGTCCTCGAGCTCGGCCACTTCCGGCTCGATGTCGCGTGGCACCGCGATGTCCACCATGAAGATCGGCCGGCGCTTGCGGGCGCGCAGCGCCTGCGCCGCCATTGCGCGCGTGATGATCACGTTCGGGCTGGCGGTGGAGGCAACCACGATGTCGGCCTCGCTTAGGTGCGCCGGGATGTCGTCGAGGCCGATGGCGAAACCCTGGAACTCTGCGGCCAGTTCCCGCGCGCGGTCGATGCTGCGGTTCGCCACGATCATGCGGCGCAGGCCGTCGGCGTGCAGGTGGCGCGCCGCCAGCGCAATGGTCTCGCCCGCGCCGACCATCAGCGCCGTGCGGTTCTCGAAGCTGGCGAACACGGTCTTCGCCATCGCCACGGCGGCGGAGGCGACCGACACGGCGTTCGCGCCGATCTGCGTCTCGGTGCGCACCCGCTTCGCCACCGAGAACGCGGCCTGGAACAGGCGGTTCAGCACCGGCCCGGTCGTGCCGGCATCCTGGGCCGTGCGGTAGGCATCCTTGAGCTGGCCGAGGATCTGCGGCTCGCCGAGCACCATCGAGTCGAGGCCGGAGGCCACCGAGAACGCGTGCGTGACCGCCTTGGCCTGGTCGAGGTGATACAGGCAGTGGTGGATGTTCGAGCCGAGCTGGTGGTAGCGCTGCAGCCAGTCGCCGAGGTCGGCCTCGCCGGGTTCGGTGACGCAGTAGATCTCCGTGCGGTTGCACGTGGAGACGATCACCGCCTCCTGCACGGGCGGCAGGGTGGCGAGTTCCCGCAGCGCGTCCGGGACGCGCGCCGGATCGAAAACCACGCGTTCGCGCACGTCGACGGGCGCAGTGCGATGGTTGATTCCGACGACGACGAGGGACATCCGGTTACCGGGCGCGGAAAATCGCGAAATTCTGGTGGATGGGAGGGTGCAAAACAAGCACGATGGCGCTTCCGCTATAGTGTGCGCGGTTTTTGCGGATACCCCTGATGCAACTCAAGTTCCTGCCCGTGCTTGCAATCCTGGCGGCGCTGGCCGCGTGCGCCGGGCTGCCGGGCAGCCGGGAAACGGCCGGTGATGCGCGCAAGGCCCCCGAGGCATTGCTCGCCGACGGTGATGCAGCCCTCGAGCGCAACGAGCTGCCGGAAGCGGCTCGCGCCTACCGGCAGGCGGCCGAAGCCTCGGATGACGAGGCGATCGCGGAGCAGGCCACCCGCACCGCATTCGAACACTTTCAGATGCGTGAAGCCGCATTGGCGGCCGAGCGCTGGCTGGCACTCAACCCCACCAGCGAGCAGGCGCGACGCTACGCGGGCGTCGCAGCGCTCGAGCTGCACCGTCTCGACATCGCCGAGGAACAGTTCGCGCAGTTGCTCGCCAGCGGCGCCTTCATCAGTCCGGCGGCGGGTTTCCTCGCGTTGCTGCCTGCGGTCGCCGACCATGGCACGGCGCCCGACGTCACGGAACTGTTCCGCCGCCTCGTCGCGCGCTACCCGGACGTCGCCGAGGGGCACTACGCGCTCGGCAGTGCGGCACTGCGCTCCGACAATTTCGCGCTGGCGGTCGCGAGCGCCCGGCGCGCGACCGAGATCGCGAAGTACTGGGTGCCCGCCAGGATGCTGCTCGCCCGGGCGCTGATCGCATCCGGCGAGGAGCAGGCCGGCCTCGACGCGGCGCGCGAACTCGTCATGGCGCCCAATGCCGACGTCGCCACCCACCTCGAGTACGCGCTCATGCTCGCCGCCACGGGTCGCGACGAAGAAGCTCGTGCGATGCTCACGCCGTACGCGACCGGCGAGACGGTGATCCCCGGCGCCGTGCGCAGCCTCGGCGTACTCGACCTGGAGCGTGGTGACCTCGAGGCAGCGACGCAGCGCTTCGAGGACTTGCTGTCGACCGGCTCGCAGTCCTACGAGGCCCTGTATTTCCTCGGCAACATCGCCGACCGCCGCGACGACAAGGAACTGGCACTGCGCTATTACTCGCGCGTCGCGGGCGGTGACTACGCGCTCGCGGCGCAGGGCCGGGTGGCCCGCATCAAGGCCGAGCAGTCCGGCCTCGACGCGGGCCTGCGCCACCTCGAGGAGTTTGCGCGCGGCCATCCGCAACGTGGACCCGACGTGGTCGGCACGCGGGCGGGCCTCGCCTCGGCGATGGGCGACTCCGCGCGCGCTTTGTCCATCCTCGATGCAGGTCTCGCGCAGTACCCCGACTCGCTCGACCTGCGCATGTCGCGCGTGTTCGCGTACGAGCGCGCCGGGCAGAGCGACGCCGCGATCCGTGACCTGCGGCAGCTGTTGCGCGATCGGCCGGGCGACGCGACGGTGCAGAACGCGCTGGGGTACACGCTGGCCGACCGCGGCCGGAACCTCGACGAGGCCCACACCCTCGTCGCGGCGGCGCTCGAGCAGACGCCCGACAACGCGGCGGTGCTCGACAGCATGGGTTGGGTGCTGTTCCGGCAAGGGCGCCTGCAGGAAGCACTGACCTACATGAAGCGGGCGGACCTGCTGGGCGACGACGCCGAGATCGACCTGCACCTGGGAGAGGTGCAGTGGGCGCTCGGCGACCGGGAGGCGGCGCGCGCTACCTGGCAGCAGGCGCTCGAGACCCATCCGCAGGACACCCGCCTCAAGGAGCGCCTCGAGCGCGCACGGCCGTGACTCGCCTGGCCTGGTCCGCCCTGGTGGCGCTCGCCCTGGCGGGCTGCGCCGCGCCGCCGCGGGCGCCCGAGGCTGGTGTGGCGCCCGACCCCAGTGTGCTCAGACAGTGGACTGCGTCGGGTCGCATGGCGATCGCCACCGGCAACGATGGCGGCAGCGGTGCGTTCGACTGGGCGCAGGACGATGCGACCACCCGTCTCGACCTGCGCGGCCCGCTGGGGGCGGGCGCCGTGCAACTGGTGGTAACGCCGGATTCGTTCTCGCTGGCCGACGGCACGGGCCGGATCTTGGACGCCGAGGCTGCCAAGGCTGGACTGCAGGCGCGGCTCGGTGCTGACTTGCCCTGGGGCCAACTGCGCTACTGGATGCTCGGTCTGGCCGCGCCGGGGGACGGGGTGGCCGTCCAGGAATTCGGTGCGGCCCCCTGGCGGGTGATCGAGCAGTCTGGCTGGCGCCTGGCCTACGAGTCATTCGCCGAAGTGCGGGGCGTCAACCTCCCGAAGCGGTTCTCCGCGGAGCGGGGAACCGTGAGGGTGCGGGTGATCGTGGACCGCTGGTCGCCTGGCCAGACGGTTCCCGCCGCGCCGGAGAGCCCGCGATGAACGTGGCCCACCAGCCCCTCGGGCGACCGGAGCCCTGGCCGGCCCCGGGCAAGCTGAACCTGTTCCTGCACGTGGTCGGCCGCCGGGCCGACGGCTACCACTTGCTGCAAACGGCCTTTCAATTCATCGACTTGTGCGATGAGCTTCGATTCTGGGAGAGACCGCCGGGCGTGATCGAGCGCACGTCGGACCTGCCGGGCGTGCCAGCCGAGGATGACCTGTGCGTGCGCGCGGCCTGGGCGCTGGCGGCCCGTGCCCCGTCCCCGCCTGGGGTCGCCATCGAGGTGGCCAAGCGGCTGCCCGTGCAGGGTGGCGTCGGGGGAGGCAGTTCGGACGCGGCGACGGTCCTCGTCGCGCTCAACGAGCTTTGGGGGCTCCGGCTGCCAGACGACGAACTCGCGGCGCTCGGCCTGGCCTTGGGCGCAGACGTGCCGGTCTTCGTCCACGGCAGGGCCGCCTGGGCCGAAGGGGTCGGTGAATGGCTGACCCCGCTGGACCTCCCGGAGCCCGTCTTCCTCCTGGTGCGACCGGACGCCACCGTGAGCACCGCGGAGGTCTTCAAAGCCCCTGAATTGACAAGGGATTCCCCCGCAATCACAATTCGCGGTTTCCTGCTGACGGGTGGACGAAACGACTGCGAACCGGTCGTGCGGCGGCGCTTCCCCGCAGTGGCGGAGGCGCTCGACTGGCTCGATCAGTTCGCACCGGCGCGGCTCACCGGCACGGGCTCCTGCGTGTACGCCGCGATGCCCGACGAGGGCCAGGCGCGTGCGGCGCTCGCAAGCCTGCCGAGTCGCTGGACGGGATACGTGGTGCGGGGCCTGAATCGCTCGCCGCTGGCCGCAAGGCGCCGGCTCGAGCAGACGGGAGCGGGCCCCGGCCGCTGACGAGTTCGCTGGGGTGTCGCCAAGCGGTAAGGCAGCGGGTTTTGATCCCGCCATTCGGAGGTTCGAATCCTTCCACCCCAGCCATTGAGGCTGACAGGACGAAATTAGGGGACATTCTCCTATTTTTCGCCCGAAAAATAGGAGAATGTCCCCGATGGACGGTCCGACGATGGCGGTGTTCACCGGCAGCGCAAATCCGCAGCTGGCCCTCGACATCGCGCGTTACCTGCAGGTGCCGCTGGGGCGTGCGCACGTCGGCCGCTTCAGCGACGGCGAAGTGACGGTCGAGCTGATGGAGAACGTGCGCGGGCGCGACGTGTTCGTCGTGCAGTCCACGTGCCCGCCGGCCAACGACCACCTCATGGAGCTGATGGTGATGGTGGACGCCTGCCGCCGCGCTTCGGCGGGGCGCATCACCGCCGTCGTGCCGTACTTCGGCTACTCGAGGCAGGATCGCCGTCCGCGCGCGACGCGCGTCGCGATCACCGCCAAGGTGGTCGCGAACATGCTCGTCGGCGCGGGCGTGCACCGCGTGCTGACGGTCGACCTGCACGCCGACCAGATCCAGGGGTTCTTCGACATTCCCGTGGATAACGTGTACGCGTCGCCGGTGCTGCTCGGCGACGTCTGGAAGCAGAAGTACGACAACCTCGTCGTGGTGTCGCCGGACGTCGGCGGCGTGGTGCGCGCCCGCGCGATCGCCAAGCGCCTCGACGACGCCGACCTCGCGATCATCGACAAGCGCCGGCCGCGCGCCAACGAGTCCGAGGTGATGAACATCATCGGCGAGGTCGAGGGC
>Ga0105090_10000482_pt1 | contig 19640 bp, 17 predicted proteins | sample PPLLak3March2015_FD_79110 | JGI IMG/M metagenome (GOLD analysis project Ga0105090, IMG submission 79110) | Freshwater sediment microbial communities from Prairie Pothole Lake near Jamestown, North Dakota, USA - PPLs Lake P7 Core (1) Depth... | ecosystem: Environmental > Aquatic > Freshwater >... | reverse complement strand
GTTGGGAGAGTTTTTCCCGCGGCCGCTCGCCCTGCGGCAGGTCGCGGATCCGCGGCGCACTGGCCACGGCATCCGCCGGTCCGTCCACCAGTGTCCAGGCGGTTCCGGGCCCGCCGCCGGTGTGTTTCATTTTTTCGCGCAGCTTCATGATCTAATGAACACTATCCGGAAAAATGCCTGCCCGCGCAAGCCCGAAAAATTCCGCAAGCCTCCGCGCTGGCGCGGCGGAGGGCTGGCGCGTAGGTTTCCCAGTGATGACGTGGGTTTTGTTTTTCGATGGCGACTGCGCGTTTTGCCACGCCTCGGTCCGCCGGGTGGCGCGGTGGGACAAGCGCGGGCGCGTCTGCTTCGCGCCGCTGCAAGGCGAGACGGCGCGCAAACTCGGTCTGGCCGGTCATGCCGCGCAAAGCGGCGGCACGATGGTGCTGCAGCGCGAGAGCGACGGCGTCCTGTTCACCCGCGGTGACGCCGTGCTGGAACTCTCCCGCGTGTTGGGCGGCCCATGGCGGCTGGTGGCCTTCATCCCCCGTCGTTGGCGCAATGCGGTCTATCAGTTCATCGCAGACAGGCGCCATCTGGTCCGCCGCGGGCGCGCCTGCGAGCTGCCGGATGCCGCGCTTGCTGCACGCCTGCGCGACTAACCCGCTGCGGCAGCCTTGATGATGACCGGCATCCTGCCTCAATGCACGATCACCTGGCCGACGCTCTTGGTGCTGGATGTGTAGAAACCCGGGTAATTCCCCGGCATCCACAAAACGACGCTTTTGCCGGCGGTCCAGCGGGGCACGATGGGCCGGAGACTGTCGGTGGCGGAGTTCTTAGTGAGTGCCACCCAGGTCCATGATCTGCCGTCGTTACCGGTTTTTCCCATGTGAATTTCGTTTTGCCGCTTGCCGCTGGCGTTGCTGATGAGCGGCGCGTTGGTGACCGGATCGGAGCTGGTGGAAATGAAAACGACATCCGGGTTTGCCGGATCCACGGCCGCCAGACCTGTGTAGTCCGGTTGATCAGTGGTGCCGAAATAGTCCCCCCGTATGCCAGGAAGGAAACCAGCCATTCGCCCTCACTGCGCCGCGCGTTGTTCACGCCGGCCGCGCCGATGTTGAAGCGCAAGCCGCCGGTGTTTGCCAAAAGGAGGCTTCCGGCGCTCACCGTCGTGTTTTTGGTGTAGCTGTTGTTGCCGGACGTCGCGCTCAAGGCGCGCTGGTGCGGTTTTGGCTCACTCGGCCGGCTTGATGGTGACGAGCAGCGCGTTCTCGGCGGCGAGGTGTTTTCTGGCGAGCGCGTTGATTTCCGTTAGATTGATGGATTGGTAGTCGGCGTCGCGGCCGCGGGCGAGTTCGAGGCGCTTGGGATCGGCCTGGGACTGGCTGAGCACGGTGGTAAGCCAGTAGCCGTTGTCGCGCAGGGATTTCTCCAGCATGCCGAGCGTGGGCTTGAGCGCGCGGTCGAGCTCGTCGGCGGTGGCTCCCTGGGTGGCGAGGTTGTCGGCCTGCTCGCGCATGGTGTTGAGCAGGGTTTCGAGATCCTCCGGCTTGCCGACGCTTTCGCTGATGATGTAGCCGAAGTTGTCCAGCGCGTCGGATCCCGCGGCACCGGCGTTGGGGCTGTAGGAGCTGCCGAGTTTCTCGCGGATCTCCTCGCGCAGGCGGTCGCCCAGGATGGCCGCGAGGATGTTGAGGCGGCGGAACTCGGGGATGTTGCCGCGCATGCCGGCAGTGCGCCAGACGTTGAAGGCGATGCCTTGCGGGATTTTCGATTCGTAGGTGAAGGTCTTGATGGCGGGCGCGTTGGGGAATTTCACCTTGCGTGCTTCTGTTAGATCGGCGGGCGCGTTCGAGCGGGCGGGCAGCGCTCCGAAGGTGGCGAGCAGGTCCGGCAGGATTTTTTCCGGATCGAAATCGCCGACGATGGTGAGCTCGAGATAACCTTTGGTGAGCTCGGGCGTGAGCCATTTTTTCGCGTCCTCGATGGTGTAGGATGAGATTTTCTCGATCGGCGCGGTGGCGAAGCGCGGATCGCCGCCGTGCAGCCAAGCGTCCATCTCGCGCTGCGGCCCGGCGGGTGTGTGGCGGAGTTGCTGATAGAGCATCGGAATGGCTTTCTGGAACTGCCAGAGCGCTTCCTCGCGCCAACCGGGATCGGTGAGCGCCGCGCACATCAACTGGCACTGCACGGTGAAGTCCGCGGGCGTGGTGCTGCCGCCGAGCGTGAACGCGTCCTCGCTGACGGCCAGCGTGCTGCCGACGTTCTTGCCGGCGAGGATCTGCTTGAGATCCTCGTTGGAGTGCTTGCCGAGGCCGCCGCCCTCGAAGACGGCCTGGGCGAAGGCGTCCAGCATGGGCATGTCCTTGGGCTGGCTGAGCTGGCCGGAGCCGATGCGCGCCAGCAGGCGGATCCTGCCTTGCTCGAAATCGGTGCGCTTGAGGTTCACCCGGATATTGTTAGATAATACAAGCTGGGTGATGCCGAGGTCCGCGACCTCTTTGCGGCTGGCGACGGTGCCGGGGCTGCCGAAGTCGGTGTAATCAAACACCTGGACCGCGCGTGCGGCGGGTGCTTCCACCGGCGTGCCGCGCGAGTCTTCAAACAGCGCGGCGAGTTCCTGCTCCGCGTTTTCCGGTTTCTCCTTGGTGGTGAGGACAAGATGGTAACCCGGTGCCTCCCAGAAGCTCTTGAGCGCCTGGTGGCAGGCCGCGAGGTCGATCGTGTCGAGAATCCGCCTGGCGATTTCCAGATCGGCTTCCGGAGTGGAGAAGACCGTTTTGTCGTTGACCGTGCGGGCCAGCACGGTGGCGATGCCTTCGGACTCGCGGGTGGCCTTTTGTTTGACCTGCTGTTCGTAGGCGTTGATGAGGTTGGACTTGGCCTCGGCGAGTTCGGTTGCGGTGAAACCATGCTCGAGGGCGCGGCGGAATTCCTGTTCGAGCACCGGCACCACTTCCTGCCAGCGGTCATCCGCGGCGGTGAGGCTGATGGATCCGATTTCCATGTTGTTGAAGAGCACTTCATCGGAAGCCGAACCTTCCGCCACCGGTGAGTTGCGCTCTTTGGAAATCCGCTCGAAGCGGCGTGAGAGGATGGAATGGGCGATGGCGCGCGGCATGCGCTCGGCGCGCGTGGCGGTGTTGTCCGGCTTTTGCTCATGCGGCCGCACCAGCATCAGCGAGACATCGGTGGAGCTCACTTCCTTGTCATGGAAGACCGCGGTTTCCAGTCCTTCGGGTTGGTGGATCTTGCCGAGGTCCGGATCCGCGCCCGGTTCGGCCGGGTTGCCCATCGAGCCGAAGGTGGCCTCGATGCGGCCGCGCATTTCATCCGGCTTCACATCGCCGACGACGATGAAGGTCATGCGCTGCGGGGTGTAGTAGCGGGTGTAAAGATCCACGAAGCGCTCGCGCGGGGCGGACTTGATGACCTCCTCGGTGCCGATGGGGAAGCGCCGCGTGATGAGCGAGTCCGGCAGCAGTGCCTCGAACTGCTGCTCCATGAGCCGGTAGCCCACGGAGTCCCGGCTGATTTTTTCCGCGAGGATCACGCCGCGCTCCTTGTCGATTTCCTCGTCGGCGAGCAGCGCGCCATCGCCGAAGTCGCGCATCACGGTGAAGGCGAGCTTGAGCGTTTCATCTGTTAGATCGGGCAGGTCCAGCATGTAAACGGTTTCGTCAAACGAGGTGTAGGCGTTGGCGTGGGCGCCGAAGGCGATGCCAAGCCGCTGCATGCGCGGGATGAGATCCGCGGCGGAGTGGTTCTTGGTGCCGTTGAAGACCATGTGTTCGAGGAAATGGGCGAGCCCGCGCTGGTCCTCCGCTTCCATCAGCGAGCCGGCGCTGATGTGGAGGCGTAGCGAGACGCGGCCGGGCGGTTCGCTGTTCGGATAGATCAGGTAGCGCAGGCCGTTGTCCAGTGAGCCGAAGGTGGCCGCCGGATCGGCCGCGATGTCGGATGCCTCCTGCGGCCATGGGCGTGGCGCGACCTTGGCGACGGCGGCATCGGTCTTGGCGGTGACCACCGGTTCACCCGGAGCCGGGATTTCTGCGGGTGCCGGAACGCTTTGCGGGGTGGCTGCGGCGGGTGGCGGAGGGCTGTCGTTGGACCGCACTGAGAGGAAAATGGCGGTCACCGCCAGCGCGAGCACCAGCATGAGGGGCGTCCAGGAGTTTGCCTTTTGCATGGCGGCAGCGTGGTGGACTCGCAACCGCTTTGGCAACGCCGAAAAAGCCCTCAACCCGGCGACTTGCGCCGGGCGATTTCCCGCAGGATCAGCGGATGGGCGATATTGGCGATCAGGATGGCCGAGGTGCCGATGAAGAATCCCGGGTGCATCTGGCGGTGCTCACCGAAGAGCAGCGCTGCGGCTACGATGCCATAGACCGGCTCGAAATTGACCGCGAGATTCGCCGTGTAGGCGCTGAGGTGGCGCAGCAGGTGGATATGAAACGCGTGTGCGAAAACCGTGCAGGCCCAGGCCAGAAGCAGCAGCCACAGCCAGTCCAGCCCCTGCAAATCCAGCAGTCCGGCGTAAGCGCCGCGGCCTTCCACCAAGGGCAGCGCCAGCAGGCAAACGGCGCAGGCGCCCACCATTTCCCAAACCACCATCACCAGCGGGTTCATGCCCGCCTGCTTGATGAGCCGCCGGTTCAACACCGGAAACACCGCGGCGAGCAGGGCGCTGAGCAGCGCGACGGCCAGCCCGAGCAGGCGGCCGCGCTCAAAGCCGGCGACGAGCAGGATTCCCAACAACACCAGCAGGCCCAGCAGCACTTCCAGCGGGCGCACCCGCCGCCGCTCCAGCAGGGGCTCGGTGAAGGCGGTGAAAAACGACACGGTGGCCAGGCCGGCGAGGCAGATCGAGATGTTGGCCAGCTTGATCGCGCCGAAAAAACACATCCAGTGCATGCCCACAATGCCGCCGATGCCGATGAGTTGCAGCATCCTTCCCGGCGGCGGCAGCACCTCGCGCCGCATCACCACTGCTAACAGAAATGCCCCGCCCAGCGCGGCGAGCAGCGAGCGCCAGACCACCAGCGCCGGCGCGCCCAGCGTGATGAGGTGCCCGAAAACCGCCGTGGTCGCAAGCAGGGCGACCAACAGGTGCAGCTGGAGATAGATGAAGCGCGGCAAGCGCCCGCAGCCTTGATATGGCGGCTGCGCCACGCAATGGAAAACCCGCGCTTCAGGGATTCACGCTCAGGCGTAACGGCAGCGCGGGCTCAAGCGCCGCGGCTGGCTGCACCCAGCTGAAGAGGCCGATGGCCACGGCGATGGCGTGGAAAAATCCGGGTGCGGTTTTGGTTTTGGGCGGTGCTGTCCCGGATGTGGGCGGTTACATCATGGGATTCTCCCGGTTTGCAGTGCTTGCCAGTCTTGCTCGGTGAGGCCGCACGGATCCGCCGCGACCATGTGGCCGGGCGCGATTTCCGTTAGAGAAAGATCCATGCCCACGCTTTCCTCGTAGCGCGGGTGCTTGATGCGGTGGCCGAAGGCGCTGCCGGCCGGTGGATCGATGGGCGAGGGGACATCGCCTTCGAGCAGGATTTTCTCGCGGCGCGCCCGTGGATCCGGCGAGGGGATGGCGGAGAGCAGCGCCTTGGTGTAGGCGTGGCGAGGATCGCGGTAAATCGTTTCCGCCGGGGCGAGTTCGACGATTTTCCCGAGATACATGACCGCCACGCGGTCGCTGACGTGTTTGACCACCGAGAGGTCATGGGCGATGAAAAGATAGGACAGGCCGAAGTCCTGCTGGAGTTCTACTAACAGGTTGAGGATCTGGGATTGGATCGAGACATCCAGCGCGGAAACCGGCTCGTCGCAGACGATGAGCTTGGGCTTGAGGGCCAGCGCGCGGGCGATGCCGATGCGCTGGCGCTGGCCGCCGGAAAACTCGAACGAGTAGCGTTCTGCGGCGGAGGTCGGCAGGCCGACGCGGTCTAACAATTCATTGACGCGCTTGGTGCGTTCCGCGCGGTTGCCGATGCGGTGGATGATGAAGGGCTCCTCGATGATCGAGCGCACGCTCATGCGTGGATCGAGCGATTCGGCGGGATCCTGGAAGATCATCTGGAAATCGCGGCGCAGCGGCCGCAACGCGCGCTGGCTGAGGTGCGAGATGTCCTTTTCTTCGAAGCGGACGCTGCCGGAGGTCGGCTTGAGCAGGCGCACCACGGCCTTGCCGAGGGTGGACTTGCCGCAGCCGGACTCACCGACGAGGCCGAGGGTTTCGCCGGGCGCGATGTCCAGCGAAACGCCGTCCACCGCACGCACCGCGCCGTTCTGGCGCAGCATGACGCCGGAGCGCACCGGGAAGTGGACGCGGAGGTCTTGGACGGATAGAAGAGGATGGGTCATATAGGTCCGATAAGACTTATGCTGGCTGATAACATTCCGGGCAGGTTTCCACCCAGTGGCCGGGCGAGACTTCGCTGAAGGCCGGGCGCTCGCGGGTGCCGGGCAGGCTGCGGCCCATGCGCTGGCAGAAACGGCAGCCGTGGGTGTGTTCCGCCAGCGAGGCGACCATGCCGGGGATGGTGTTGAGAACGGATTTGGACGGGGTTTCCAGCGTGGGAATCGAGTTGAGCAGGCCCTTGGTGTAGGCGTGCAGCGGATTGGCAAAGAGCTCGGTGGCGGAGGCTTTTTCCACCACGCGGCCGGCATACATCACCACGACTTCATCGCAGGTTTCGGCGATGACGCCGAGGTCGTGCGTGATGAGGATGATGGACATTTTCATCTCGTTCTGCAGGCGCGCCATCAGGTCGAGGATCTGCGCCTGCACGGTGACGTCCAGCGCGGTGGTCGGCTCGTCCGCGATGACCAGCGACGGCCGGCAGGCGAGCGCCAGGGCGATGACGATGCGCTGGCGCATGCCGCCGGAGAGTTGGTGCGGGTAGTCCATCATGCGCTTTTCCGGAGCCGGGATGCGCACCAGGTCGAGCATTTCCACCGCCGCGTCCCAGGCGTCTCGCTTGGAGATTTTCTGATGGAGGCGGAAGACCTCCACCACCTGGCGGCCGATGCGGTGGACTGGGTTGAGCGCGGACATCGGCTCCTGGAAAATCACGCCGATCTCGCCGCCGCGCACACGCCGGATTTCATCGTCGCTGGCCTGCACCAGATCGCGGCCCTTGAAGAGCACGTGGCCGCCGAGGATCTTGCCGGCAGGCTGGGGCAGCAGCCGCACGATGGACATGGCGGTGACGCTCTTGCCGCAGCCGGACTCGCCGACGATGCCGACGGTTTTGCCTGCGGGCACCGAGAAGGAGACCTGATCGACGGCGCGCAGCAGGCCGCGGTCGGTCTCGAACGAGGTGATGAGCTTGTTCACCTCCAGGATGTTTCCGTTAGTGCCGTTCATGGGGTTTCGGGGGGGGCGGCGGCCGGTGGGCTGGCGTTTTTGGCAGCGGCAGGCGGGGCGGGCAGGCGGTAGGCGTCCACGACTTTGGTGGATTCCCGGAAAGACTTGCCGGATCTGCGGGCGGCCAGAGTTTCCTCCCGCATTTGCTCATCGATCCAGTGCACGTATGCCTCATGGGGATCATAGACCACCGGCGGGCTGAAGCGCGTGGTTTCACTGTCCGGCCAGCGGACCCAGCGCCATGAGGCGAGGCGGATGAAATCCACGGTGTAAGCGGGGGCGAAGATCGCCTCGTCATGCATGATGCGCTGGAGCTTCCCGGTGGCCTCGCGCAGTTCCTCCTCGGTGCGGGCGGTGCGGACCTGCTCGCTGAGCAGATCGGTATCCGGGCGGCTCCAGACGAAGATGTTATTGGTCTGGGGTTTGATGTTGCCCTTCTCGTCGTATGCGTTGGTGGAGTGCAGGAACTGATGGAAATCCGGCATCGGCGGAGTGATCAGCCAGCTGCCGAAATACATCTGGTGTTGTTTCTGCATCACTTTATTGTAGGTGACGGTGGTTTCCAGTCCGTCGAGCCGGAGGTCGAGACCGGCGGCCCTGGCCTCCTCGCGCAGGATGGCGAAAATGCGGTCCGAAATAGGCATCACCGGATAAGTGAGGGAAATGGAGAGGCGGGTGCCGTCCGGTTTGGTGAGGATGCCGTCCCTGCCCTCGTTGGTGAATCCGGCCTGGCGGAAGGCCTCGCGGGCGAGCTGGATGGAGAATGGCCGCGCGGTGATGGAGGGATCGCTGAAGAGGGTGTAACCTTCGTTGAAGGCATTCAGGCGCTGGTAATCGCCCCGGAACATCACGTCGATGACCTTCTGCCAGTTCAGGGCATGAGTGATGCCGATGCGCACGTTGCGGTCGTCGAGCGGCGGTTTGCTGACATTGAGATAAAGCCCGCGTGGCACCTTGGGGTAGCGGTTGTAGAAGACGACGCGCTCGATGTAGCCTTTGTAAAACTGCTCGATCTCGGATTTCTCATACCAGAGGTCCGGGCGCACCAGGAAGAAGGTGTCGATCTCGCCGGCGCGGAACAACTCGAAGGCCTTGGAGTCGTCCCGCACCACGGTGTGGACGATCTTGTCCGGGTTGAAACGATAGCGGTAGTATTTGCGGTCCCGCGCCCACCAATCCTTGACGCGCGTCTGGGTGATGGATGCGCCCTTGACGATGTCCTCCGGCAGCACTTCGTAGGCCCCGGTGGTGGGTGGAAAACGCCATTGGTAGCGCTCGCTGTAATCCGGGCCGTATTCCGCATAGAAATGCGGTGGCGAGGGCGTGATGGCCCCGGCGAGCGCCGGAGCATAGACCTTGGCCTCCGGCAATGATATGGCCACCGTGTGATCGTCGAACATGGCGATCTGCGCGATGTTCTCGCGGTAGAACTGCTTGGCGTAGGGATTGACGATGTGGTCCGAGACCCGCAGGTAAACAGAGACGAGGAAATCGCGTGAAAGCACCGGCACGCCGTCGGAATAACGGGCATCGGGATCGATCCTGAACCAGATGGTGCGGCCGTCTTCCGAGGACGCCCACTCCTTGGCCAGGCCGGGAATCATCTCCATGGTCTCCAAGTGCAGCGCCACGAGTGGCATGTCGATGTTGTCATACAAATCCCCGCGGAAGGAGTTGTTGGAGTTGTCACCGAATGGGCGGATGGTGGGCGGAAACGTCGAGATGACCTTGCGGAAGACACCGCCTTTTTTCGCGGCGGGATCGCCGATCTCGGGCTGGTCCATGCCGTTTTCCCAGACCAGGCCGGTGGGGATTTCCGAGGGATCGCCGATTTTGAGAAAATCTCCGAGCGACAGGCGGAAGCGCCATTTTTCCTGCTCGCGACGCAGCGACGCGGCCTGCACTTCGAGCAACTCGCGGGCCTCGCCCTCGGCGGTGGCAAGCGCGGCTTCGTTGCCGGAGATGGCCTCGGCGTTCGCTTGCTGTTGGGTCTCGAGCCAGCCGCGGATGTGGCGGTTGTATATCGGCAGGAACGACTCGAACTCCAGCGTGCGGGCGGTTTCCACGGGATCGCGGTTGCAAGCCGGCAGCGCCAGCAGTGCGAGAGCGCCGAGGGTGGGCATGGCCAGGCGTTTCATCAGGCGGCGCATCAACGGTAATAAGTGAATTTTTTCGGATCGAAGGCTTCGCGCACGGCCTCGCCCACGAAGGTGATGAGCACCAGCAGGCCCACCAGCACAGCGAAGGTGGAGGTGACCAGCCATGGAGCTGATAGATTGGAAAGGCCGTCGTTGAGCAGGCGGCCCCAGGTGGCGTGTTCCGGCGGCAGGCCGAAGCCGAGGTAGTCGAGCGAGGTGAGTGCGGAAACCAGCCCGGAAATGGTGAATGGCACCAGCGTGACGATGATGGCGATGGTGTTTGGCAGCAGGTGGCGGAAGAGGATGCGCGGAGTGCCCGCGCCCAGCACGCGCGCGGCGGCGATGTAGTCGCGCTCCTTGTCGCGGTAGGCGGCGGTGCGCATCAGGTAGGTCATGCCCATCCAGCCGAAGACGATGAGTATGGTGAGCACCACCGGCAGGCCTTTGAACTGATCCGGCACCATGCTGGAGAAAATGATCACCACGAAGAGGAAGGGCATGTTGGAGAAAATCTCGATGAGCCGCTGCACGGCGAGGTCGAACCAACCGCCTAAGTAGCCCATCATCATACCGATGGTGATGCCGATGAGATAGACGATGGGCAGATAGATGATGGCGGCCTTGAAGTTCACCTGCAGGCCGCCGTAGAGGTAGGCCAGCACGTCATAGCCTTGGGAAGTGGTGCCGAGCCAGTTGCCCTCCTCGGGGATCGGCGGTGCCGGGTGGTATTTGATGGCGCGCAGTTCCTCGCCGGAGATGGCGAGGAAATCCTCGCGGCTGCCCTCGCCGTTGTATTGCTCGTTGACGGGTTTTCCGTCCAGATAGTCGGCGTTGTAAACGGGTATGGACTCCTTGTTCCAACCATCGGCCGGGCCGGAGAGGCGTCCGTTGCGCAGGGTGTGACGGATGTGGATGCGGGCTTCGTCCACATCATGGTAGCGTCCGGCCAGGCCCCAGAAAGGAGAGTTGGAGCCGGCTTCATGATAGATGCCCTCGCGCAGGATCAGCGGCCGCGAGCGGGGCGGCAGCGTGTCACCGGTGGGATCGTAGGGGATGGGCGGCATGATCACCCGGCCCTCGCCGCTCTCGCGGAGCATTTTCTTGAGCTTCCGGTAGTTGACGGGGGCTTCCTCCATTTCCCCGGTGATGCCGAAATCCTTGTTCTTGAGGTCCTGCGTGAGGAAGGCGGGAAAAGTCCACTGGTCCTTGTATTGCACCGCCAGCGCACGCTTGCCCACCACCACTTGGTCGAGCGCCGCGAGCCCGCCGAGGATGATCAGGATGATGAGCGAGTAGTAGCCGCGCTTGATTTCACGGAAGCGCTGGATGCGGCGCAGGGTGATGGGATTACGCGGGCCGCGGGTGAAGGAACGCAGCACCATGGCAAGGCCACAGATCACCAGCAGCAGTGCGCCCAGCCAGCCAAACCAAGGGAAAAGCGCGCCATCGCGCCCGCTGTGCAGCCATGGCACCTGGCGGCTGGTATTGAAAAACCACCGCGCGGTGGGAAACGCGATCTGCCGCAGTTCGCCGGTTGCGGCGAGCCCTCCCAATATGGTTAGAAAAAATCCGGCAGCTCGCATGGGTCACTCGAATTTGATGCGCGGGTCCACCATCGCCACGATAAAGTCGGAGATCACATGGCCGATGAGCATCAGGAACGCGGCGATGGTGAGCGTGCCCATGATCACCGGCACGTCGCGCGCGATAACGGATTGATATTGCAAGAGGCCGAAGCCCTGGATGTCGAACACGGTCTCAATGAGCATCGAGCCGCCGATGAACACGGTGACGAGATTGCCGAGGCCGGTGGCGATCGGGATCATCGAGTTGCGGAACGCATGGCCGAAGACCGCCTGGCGGAAACTCGCGCCCTTGGCCACCGCCGTGCGCACGTAGTCCGCGGCCAGGTTGTCCATCAGGTTGTTCTTGGTCATCATCGTGAGCATCGCGAAGGAGCCGACGATATAACAGATCAGCGGCAGCACCGTGTGGTGCGCGAGGTCCTTGATTTTACCCACCGTGTCGAGCTGGTCGAAATCCGCGCTGGTCAGCCCGAACAGCGGGAACAGGTTCATCCGCGCGCCGAGGTGCACCAGCAGGATCGCGCCCAGCGCGAAACCGGGGATGGAGTAACCGAGGAAAATCAGCACCGAGCTGGCGGAGTCAATGAAGGTCCGGTGTTTCAAGGCCTTGAGCACTCCCAGCGGCAGGCAGACCGAATAGGTGATGAAGGCCGTCAGCAGACCGAAATAAACCGCAATGGGCATCCGCGCGAAAATCATCTCGTGCACCGGATCATTATAGACTGTCGAGCGCCCGAGATCGCCCTGCATCAAGCCGGAGAAACGCGTCTGATAGACCACCACCCGCGGCGCGTATTCGGGCACGGATGCGTTGCCGGGGTTGCGCCGCTTGAAGCGTTCCTGGCGGTCCGCCCCGCTCTCGTAGCGCACTTTCCAGCCTTCCTCGGCGATGTCCTTGCCGCTCTCGACAAAGCGCGCGGATTCCACCGTTTCGCCTTTGCGGTCCACCCGCACCACGCGCCCGTCGCCGCGCAGGACCACCTCTGCGGTGACGTCGGTGTCGATCACGCCGCCGATGGCCTGGTCGCCGCGCGCGCCGAATTGGCCTTTGGAAATCCTCACCTCGCGCGGGGCCGCCCCAAGCCACTGCAGGTAGGCGGTGAGCACCGGCTTGTTGAGGCCGAACTGTTCCTCCAACTCCTCGAGTTGCTCCTCGCTCAGCCCGCCCTGTGCCTGGCTGGATGATGAGCGCTTGCCGCCCTGGTCCGCGCCCAGCGCCGCTTCCTGCAGCATCCGGTCCATCGGCCCGCCGGGCACGAAGCGCGTGATGGTGAAAACCAGCAGCGTGATGCCGATCAAGGTCGGCGGAATCAGCAGCAGGCGGCGGAGGAAATAGCTTTTCACAGGAAAGAACGCCGTGTTTCTAACCCGCACGGGGGGGCATGCAAGCCGGATTCAGCCATGCGGCGTTCGATGGCGTGGCTGCCGCTCAAACGGCAAAAAGCGTGGTGATGGAGTGCCCGCTGTGGATGCGGCGGATCGCCTCGCCCAGCAGCGGGGCGATGCCGACGACATGCACCTTGGGTCCCGCGGCCTGCGGCACGGAATCGGTGGTGATGACTTCCTCAATGGCGGAGTTCTTGATGCGCTCGTGGGCCATTTCACCGAGGATGGCGTGGGAAACTCCGGCGTAGATGCGTTGCGCGCCGCTTTGTCGCAGGATATCGGCCGCGGCCATCAGCGTGCCGGCGGTTTCCGTCATGTCATCCACCAGCAGGACATCGCGTCCCTCCACCTCGCCGATGACGTTCATGGCCTCCACCTTGGTGGCGTTGACGCGGTGCTTGGCGACGATGGCCAGCTCGGCTCCCAGCGCCTCGGCATAGGCGCGGGCCATTTTCACACCGCCGACGTCCGGCGAGACGACGGTCAGGTTGGAAGTGTCCGGGTGGCGCTCGCGCAGGTAGTTGATGAGCACGGGCTTGGCGTAGAGATGGTCCACCGGGATGTCGAAGAAGCCTTGGATCTGCGGCGCGTGGAGGTCCATGGTGAGCACGCGGTTCACGCCGGCGGAGGTGAGCAGGTTGGCCACCAGCTTGGCGGTGATGGGCACGCGCGGCTGGTCCTTGCGGTCCTGCCGGGCGTAGCCGAAAAACGGCATCACCGCGGTGATCCGCTCGGCGCTGGCGCGGCGCGCGGCATCCACCATGATGAGCAACTCCATGATGTTGTGATTGGTGGGCGGGCAGCTCGGCTGGATGATGAAAACGTCCTCGCCACGGATGTTTTCATTGATTTTGACGAAGGTCTCGCCATCCGGGAAGGCGGTGACTTGGACGTCGGCGAGAGGTTGACCGAGGTTTTCGGCGATGCGCTCGGCGAGCGCGCGGTGGGCGGTTCCACTGATGACTTTCATGGCAGGTGAGGAGCGGATGCGGACAGGCGGGCGGATTCTTGACGGCCTTTGGCGCGGCGGCAACACTTTGCTTGGAAAACCTTGCGAAGGGTCTGCTAGCGCCTTTTTACCAGCAACAGGTGCCCGCAAGCCATCACACATTCATCGCGCTGGTTGAGCGTCTCCACCTTTTCCACCACGATGCCGGATTCCGGCCGCTTGTGGTCGCGCTTTCCCGCCTAGCATGACACAGATCGCGGGCCGTGTATGCAAATTGCCGAAGGATGGGCCGGGCACTTGCTCGCTCGTGCAAATGGGGTGCCCGCCGCAATGGGAAAACTGGGGGCTCTGGAAATGATCGCAAATCCAAGATCATCCCAAAAAAAGAACCCCAGCGTTCCCGAAGGAAGAGGCGGAGGCCGTGTTGCCGTCATGAAACCGCAGATTTGGATTCCGACAGGGAAAAGATCAATCTCTCACCATTTTCTCCCACGTCCGCGACCCCGACAAATGCTGAAGCCGCCCCGAAGGGCGGCCTCGTAACTCCTTCCACATCTTGGTGGACGAGATGGGAAATCCGTAATGCGGCGAGCCTTGGAGTCAATCACTGAAAATCCAACCCATGGCGTCATCCTACACCGAAGACCACCTCGTCGAGCAACCGGCGATCCAACTCATGGAGCATGTGTTGGGGTGGGATGTGGTGGGTTGCCACGGGGAGTGGGATGGCGGAGCGAGCAATCTGGAACGGGATGGGAAACGGGAGGTGGTTCTCACGGGCCGGCTGAAGCCAGCGCTCCGTCGATTGAATCCGGATCTGCCGGTGGAGGCGATTGAGGGAGCGGTGGAGGAGCTTTGCCGGGATCGCACGGCGCTGAGTCTTGCGGCGGTGAACACCCACACGGCGCTCCACATCATGAAAGATGGGAAGATCGTGGAGATCAGACCGGCGAAAGAGGTGCGCTACCCGTTGTCTGCCGAGGTTCAGGAAGAGCCGGAGTTGTCGTTCGTCCGCGAGGATGCGCCACCATATGGGAATCAGCGGCCGTGAGCTGAGTCACCAAGCACATGAAGGAAATCGTTTACATCGAGCTGCCATATCCGGGGTGATGCGGGGAATTTCCGGGCAATGATCCCGGGGTCTGCGACCGCCAGGCTAATTTCTGTAATCCCTCCGGGATTTCCCACTGCATGGTTACGGCTTGGCGGCGCTGCGGTGAAAAAATTTCATATTTAAATGCGCAGGCCCTGGTCCGTAGTTGCGCCGCGCTGCCGGGCAGGCTACCACTGCGGCACGTGTCCGCTCTTGGCTTCATCGAGGTTCCCTTTTTCAGCATCGCCGCCGTGGTGGCCGATGTGGTTGCCAAGACCAGCGGCGTGCGCATTCTCGGCTTCGACACCAGCGGCAGCGAGGAAATCGTCATCCGCACCGCGGGTGGCGTTTCAGAGGTTGCCGATGCGCTGGAAGCCGCCGAAGCCTGCGCGCGGAAACTCGGCGTGAAATGCCTCGGCACCCGCCTCTCCAAGCCCGACAGCCAGTTTGCCGGACTTTACTCCGGCGCCAATGCCATCAATCCGCTCTACGGCGGCCGCGACCAATTCCTGCCCACTGATTTCCCCAACCCTGAATCCGCCATGAACACCGAATCCCAAGCCCTCGGCATTCTCGAAACCCAAGGCCTCACTGCCATCCTGGAAGCCACCGATGCCATGCTCAAATCCGCCGACGTCAAACTCGTCGGCAAGGAGAAGATCGGCGCGGCCTACGTCACCATCGTCATCCGTGGTGATGTGGCTGCCGTGAGCGCGGCCGTGGCCGCCGGAGCTGCCGCCGCCGCGCCGCTCGGCAAGGTGATCGCATCGCACGTCATCGCCCGGCCGCACGCCGAATTGCTCGCGCTGCTGCCGAAGTGACCCCGCAGTGCTGAAAACGATCCGGCCGCCGATCCTGGAGGGAAAATCGGCGGCCATCCTCTTTTTCCCGTATGCCGGTTATGGCGGGCACGGCACCGGGATTTCCTGCTTCAGCTCACCGGGATCGCGTGAGCGGTGGGCTTCGCGACCGGGTTCTTCGGCAGGTGGACGGTCAGGATGCCGTCCTTGTATTCCGAGGTGATCTTGTCGGCGTCGGTGTCATCCGGCAGCGAGAACGAGCGCTCGAAGCAGCCATAGGCACGCTCCACGCGGTGGAACTTCGTTCCCTTCTCCTCTTTCTCCACCTTGCGTTCGCCGCTGATGGTCAGGGTGCCGTTATCGACATTCACCTTGATGTCGTCCTTCTTCACTTCCGGCAGTTCGGCTTTGACGACGTATTCCGTGTCGTTTTCGCCGATGTCCACCGAGGGCGTCCAGTCGGCCAGTGTCATCGATTCCTCGATTTTGGCGGGCCAGCCGTTGAAGGTGCGTTGCATGTTGCGGACGAGGTCTTCCATTTCGCGGAACGCGTCCATCCGCAGCGTCGGCCGGAACAAATCCAGCGATTCCGTTTTTCCAAACGGATTGAGTTTGGTGAGCATGTTCATGATGTTGCCTTTCTGATCCGGTGTGGGGGTTCACCCGAGTGCCATCCCGGCCGCCGGCAGCCTGGATGGCAGGCTGATCATTGTTTCGTCCGGTCCGGACCGGAGTCTCTCGCAGGGGGCAGGGGGATGGGGGGCGAGGAAACTCCAGCCGCATCGGACACTTTCATAATGCCACTTCCGGGCGTTCTGTAAATGGGTGGAACGGCGCGTCGCTCGTGGCCATTCGCCCTAGCGCGGCGTAAGCGGAATCATTATCCCATGCTCGGGCTTGCCGCTTGATTCCCGGGCGCTCCGCCCCAAAGCTCCCGCCATGCAAGATGCCGCCTACGTCCGCGACGCGTTCGCCCGGATCGCCGACCGCTACGTGCTCACCAACCACGTCCTGAGCTGCGGCGCGGACATCTGGTGGCGCAAGGTGGTCACCGCGCGCATCCGGCGGTGGAAACCCGCGCGCTTGCTCGATGTGGCGTCCGGCACCGGTGATCTGGCGTTGGAAATCCAGGACCAGTGCCCGGATTGCGAGGTGACCGCCTCGGATTTTTGTGCGGAAATGCTCGCCCATGCCGCCAGCCGCGGAGTGGCCCGCACGCTGGTTGCAGACGCCCTGCAGCTGCCGTTTCCAGACGGGAACTTCGACGTGGTGACCGTCGCCTTCGGCCTGCGCAACATGGCGGACTATCCGGCCGCGCTGCGCGAAATGCGGCGCGTGCTCAAGCCCGGCGGCCACTTGTTGATTCTGGATTTCTCGCTGCCCGGCGGCATCCTGCGGCCGTTTTACCGTTTCTATCTGCACCACGTCCTGCCGCGCATGGCCGGCTGGCTTACCGGCCAGCGCGACGCATACGAATACCTCGGCGGATCCATCGAGGCCTTCCCCTCCGGCAAGGCGATGATGGATTTATTGGAAAGCTGTGGTTTCGCGGAAACCGATGCCACGCCCCTGACCGGCGGCGTGGTTTCCATCTATCAAGCCAGCCGCCCGCAGCCGTGAAAACCCCGCCGACCATGACCGCCCGCGAGGCGGCCACCGCACTTGCCCGCCGGCTGAAGGCCGCCGGACACGAGGCGTTGTTCGCCGGCGGCTGCGTGCGGGATCGTCTGTTAGGACATCCACCGGAGGATTATGACATCGCCACCTCGGCCGTGCCTTCCGAGGTCCTGGAGCTGTTTCCCGGTTCCAACGAGGTGGGCGCGCACTTCGGCGTGGTGATCGCCAAGCACGGCGGCCATCATGTGGAAATCGCCACCTTTCGCACTGATGGCAGCTACCGCGACGGCCGCCGGCCGGAGTCGGTGACGTTCTCGACGCCCGTGGAAGACGCGCGCCGGCGGGATTTCACCATCAACGGCCTGTTTGAAGTCCCCGAGACCGGCGAGGTGATCGACCATGTCGGCGGTTTGGCGGACCTCAAGGCCGGCATCATCCGCGCCATCGGGGATCCAAAGGCGCGCTTCACCGAGGACGGGCTGAGGCTGCTGCGAGCCGTGCGTTTCGCCGCGCGGATGGGCTTCGCCATCGAGCCGGAGACGGACACGGCGCTGCGCGACTGCGCGCCTCTGTTAGACAGGATTTCCCCCGAGCGCATCCGCGACGAGTTTTCAAAAATCCTCACCTCGCCGCGCCGCCGCGCCGGGGTGGAGCATCTGGTGGAAACCGACCTCATCCGCCACTTCCTGCCCGAGGTGCTGCCGCTCATCGGTTGTGACCAGCCGCCGGAGTGGCATCCCGAGGGCGATGTTTACATCCACACGCTCATCATGCTCGACATGCTCGCGCCGGACGCGCCGCTCGAGTTATCTCTGGCGGTGTTGTTGCACGACATCGCCAAGCCGCCGTGCCGCAGCATCGATCCTGACGGGCGCATCCGTTTCAACGGCCACGATGCGATGGGCGCGCGCATGGCGGAAACCATCCTGCGCCGCCTGCGCTACCCCAATCACATCATCGAAGACGCGGTGGTCATGGTCGGCCGCCACATGCAGTTCATGAACGTCCAGAAGATGCGCGTGGCCAAGCTCAAGCGCTTCATGGCCGAGCCGACCTTTGACTGGGAAATGGAGCTGCACCGCGTCGATTGCGCATCGTCCAACGGCTTCACGGACAACTATGAATTCCTCCAGGCCAAGGAGGCCGAGTTTGCGAGCGAACCGCTGATTCCCGCGCCGCTCGTCACCGGGCGTGACTTGATCAAGCTCGGCCTCGAGCCCGGTCCGCGTTTCAAGGAAATCCTGGAAGCCATCCAGACCGAGCAGCTCGAAGGAAGAATCCTCGAGCGCGAACCCGCCCTTGAACATGTCCGGCATCTCGCCACTTTGGGTAGGGAAGCATCATGAAAAGCTCAAAACGAACCATGAAATCCATCTTTCTCGCCCCGCTGTTTCTCGCCGGCCTCGCGCACGCCATGCCGCCGGTGCTTTCGCTCACCCAAGCCGCTCTGCAAAAGCTTGATGCCGACATCAGGCTCGACCACTACGACATCGCCCGCGCCGACTTGAACGGCGACGGCAGGGATGACGTTCTCGCGCTGATGAACGGCAAGAGCAGCTACGTGGGAACCGGCGGAGCCACGATGTTCATCCTCCTTGGAAAGGACGACGGCTTCGAATCGCTCGGTTCCATCAAGGTGGTCAGCGCGCCGGTCTTTCTGCGCAAGTCATCGACCAAGGGCCTGCGCGATCTGCTCGTCACCGTGAGAGGTGGCGGCGCGGAGCCTGGGCTCGCCGAGATGAAATTCGACGGCACCAGCTACCCGGCCGCACCGGGTGATGCGCGTGCCGAAGCACGAGAGGAAGACACCGTGCTCTTCGCGGAACCCACTCCGCCATTTGATCAGAAGAGGGAACTCCATGGCATCACGTTTCAAGTCACCAGCCCGAACCTCAATACCGGCAACTCCCTGACAGTGACTCCCGCCGGGCTTGAAATCGACAACTCATCCATCGCCCAGGACGCATCTGGCATCGTCACCGGCATCGAAGTGGCGGACATCAATTCGGATGGCTCACCCGAGTTGTATGTTTATGTTTTCAACGGCAGCGGCACCACACTCCTTGCCTGGAGTGCGAACAGGAAGAAGTCGCTCAGCGATATTTACCTGCCCGAACTCGGCGAGCACGCCAAGGGCTACCGAGGCGGCGACGAGTTTGCCGTAGTGGAAGGCATCATCGGCCGCCGTTTTCCAATCTACCCGGAAGACTCCGCCGTGAAAAAGCCCACCGGCAAGATCCGCCAGATCCAATACAAACTCCACGCGGGTGAGGCAGGTTGGCTGCTGAAGCCCGATCAGGTCCTGGAATTCTGAACGGCCACCTTACCTTCGTCCGTCATACCAAACGTGTGTCGTCTCGCGGTTCTGCAACGAACGCCCGCCGCTCATCACGACGCGTGCGAGCATCCGCAGGATCTCCCACGGCGTGTAGAGATCGATCTTGCGCCCGGAGGTCTGGAGCGGATGTCGATGCAGGATGACGATCTGCCGCTTGGTTTTACGCGCCAGTTTCTTGAGTCGCTGGCAAAAATCCAATTCCTCTCCGGCAAACCAATCGTGGCTGAAACCGCCGATGCCGTGGAATGCGGCGGCCTCGACGAAGATGAACGAACCTGCCATGAGTTTCCGCGCGCGGCTGACCGGGTTCCACAGTGTGGTGACCATGCGCGCCATTCATTTCGAAGCACGAAGCGTGAGTTCGTAAAGGGAGATCCGC
>Ga0105090_10000480_pt1 | contig 19662 bp, 18 predicted proteins | sample PPLLak3March2015_FD_79110 | JGI IMG/M metagenome (GOLD analysis project Ga0105090, IMG submission 79110) | Freshwater sediment microbial communities from Prairie Pothole Lake near Jamestown, North Dakota, USA - PPLs Lake P7 Core (1) Depth... | ecosystem: Environmental > Aquatic > Freshwater >... | reverse complement strand
TGGCTGTGCCGGCGACCTTGAAGTCCATGTCGCCCAGGTGATCCTCGTCGCCGAGGATGTCGGTCAGCACCGCGAACTTGTTGCCTTCCTTGATCAGGCCCATCGCCACGCCGGCGACATGCGCCTTCACGGGAACGCCGGCATCCATCATCGCAAGGCAGCCGCCGCAGACCGAGGCCATCGACGACGAGCCATTGCTCTCGGTGATCTCCGACACCAGCCGAATCGAGTACTGGAAGTCCTCCGGCGACGGCAGCACCGCCAGCAGTGAGCGCTTGGCCAGCCGGCCGTGGCCGACCTCGCGCCGCTTCGGCGTGCCCATGCGGCCCGTCTCGCCAGTGGCGAACGGCGGCATGTTGTAGTGCATCATGAAGCGCTCGCGGTACTCGCCCATCAGCGCGTCGATGATCTGCTCGTCCTGCTTGGTGCCGAGCGTGGCGGTGACCAGCGCCTGGGTCTCGCCGCGCGTGAAAAGCGCCGAGCCGTGGGTGCGCGGCAGCACGCCGAGGCGGATGGCGATCGGCCGCACGGTGCGCGTGTCGCGGCCGTCGATGCGCGGCTCGCCTTCGAGGATCTGGCTGCGCACGATCTTCGACTCGAGTTCGAACAGTATGTCGCCGACCTCGTTCTTGTCCGGCCCGGTGCCGCCGGCAGCGGCGGCCTCCTCGGCCAGTTTCGCGTTCACCAGCGAGTAGACGCCACGCAGCTTCTGCGTCCGCGCCTGCTTGCTGCGCGTCTCGTAGGCGGCGCGCAGATCGGCGCCGCCGATCTGGATCACCCTGGCGATCAGCGCCTCGTTCTTCGCCGGCGCCTTCCAGCTCCAAACGGGCTTGCCGGCGTCGCGCACCAGCTCATGGATGGCGTTGATCGCCGCCTGCATCTGCTCGTGGCCATAGACGACCGAGCCCAGCATCACCTCCTCGGGAAGCTGGTCGGCTTCGGATTCGACCATCAGCACGGCGCGTTCGGTGCCGGCCACCACCAGGTTAAGTTGCGAGGACTTCAGCTGCGTCGCTGTCGGATTCAGCACGTACTGGCCATCGATCCAGCCGACGCGGGCGGCGCCGATCGGACCCTTGAACGGGATGCCGGAGATCGACAGCGCCGCCGAGGCGCCGATCATCGCCGGGATGTCCGGATCGATCTCGGGGTTGACCGACAGCACGTGGATCACCACGTGCACCTCGTTGAAGTAGCCGTCGGGAAACAGCGGCCGAACCGGCCGGTCGATGAGGCGGCAGGTCAGCGTCTCCTTCTCCGACGGCCGGCCCTCGCGCTTGAAGAAACCGCCGGGGATGCGGCCGGCGGCGTAGGTCTTCTCGATGTAGTCGACGGTGAGCGGGAAGAAGTCCTGCCCGGGCTTGGCTTCGGTGCGGCCGACGACGGTGGCCAGAACGACGGTGTCGTCCATCGACACCAGCACGGCGCCGTTGGCCTGGCGGGCGATCTCTCCCGTTTCCAGCGTGACGGTATGCGCGCCGTATTGAAACGACTTGCTGACTTTCTCGAACACGATGTTTTCCTTTGACAAATGGTGCCGCCCGCCGCCGCTCAGCGGCGGCAACGGCACTGCGATGCGCAACCGGCGGATCGCGGTGGCCGCGACGGCGGCCGGACGGGCGTGCAACGCCGCCTTGCGGGGCCAGCCCCAAGGCGGTGGCGCAGCAGCGGCAACAACACGTTTACTTGCGCAGCCCCAGGCTTTCGATCAGCCCCCTGTACGAATCGGGGCTCTTGCCTTTCAGGTAATCGAGGAGCTTGCGGCGGCGGCTGACCATCTTCAGCAACCCGCGCCGGGAGTGGTGATCCTTGACGTGGGTCTTGAAGTGCTCGGTCAACTCGTTGATGCGGGCGGTCAGCAGCGCGACCTGGACTTCCGGCGAACCGGTATCGCCCTTGGCGCGCTGATACTTGGCGACGATGTCGCCCTTGTTGATGCTGGCAACAGGCATGATTTTCCCTTTCGGATCAGACACGCGAACGCGGAAGGAAGGCCGCGCCGTGAGGGGCCGCAGTATAGCCCAGCGGGTGTCCGCGCCCTGCCGACGCCGATGCCGGAGCCGCGACGGCCGCCGAGCCTTCGGCCCCCTTCTGCCCGCCGGCGGGTCTGTCGCCGAACTTTTGCGGCCGGCGCTGATCGCAGGCATGCCGGGGGCAACCCGTCCGCCGGCTTGACGACGCCGGAGACTCGACCGCCCGTGGACCCCCTGACCCACGCCCTGTCCGGCGCCCTGCTGGCGCGCGCCGTCTCTCCGTCGGCCGATCGCGCAGCTTCGGATGACGCGATCTCGGGCGAGTCGCGCCTCTTCGGCCCTCGCGTCCCGCTGCACCAGGCGCTGATCGTCGGCCTGACCGCCGGTGTCTTTCCCGACGTCGACATCGTGCTGAGGCTGGTATCGGACCTCACCTATCTGCGTGGCCATCGCGGCGTCACGCACTCGCTGCTCGTGCTGCCGTTCTGGAGCCTGCTGATCGGCGGGCTGTTCGCATTGCTGTTCCGCCGCCGAGACGCCTGGCGGCGCTACAGCTGGCTTGCCGTCGGCGGCATCGCGATACACATCGCCGGCGACTGGATCACGCAGTTCGGGACCCTGCTTCTGGCGCCGCTGTCGAATGCGCGCTTCGGTCTCGGTTCGGTGTTCATCATCGACCTCGTGCTGACCGGCATCATCGTCGCCGGGCTGGCGGTATCGGCGTTGTTGCCGCGTTCGCGCCTGCCGGCATGGACCGCCCTGGCCCTGCTTTTCCTTTGGATCGGCGTCACCGTCGTCGGCAGGAACGAGGCGCTTGCAGTCGGCCGCGACTACGCCCAACGGCAGGGCATCACCGCGGTTCTCGTCGATGCCGCGCCACGGCCAGCCTCACCCTTCAACTGGACAGTGCTGGTGTTCGACGGCATCGACTATCACGTCGCGCACCTGAACACCCGCCGAACCGAGCCCCTGCTCGCAATGGCCGACGACAACTTCATCCGCCGGTACTCCGCTCCGTACGCACCCGCGGCACTGGCGCGCTGGACGCGCATGCCGATGTTCGGTGACGACGCCGTCTCCCAGCTCGCGCGCGACGCCTGGAAGCAGCCGGACTTCGGCTTCTTTCGCTGGTTCGCGATGTTCCCGCTGATTTACGACGTCGATCGCGGTCAGCAGACCTGCGTCTGGTTCCACGACCTACGTTTCACGTTTCCCGGCCGCGAGCGCCCGCCGTTCGTCTACGGCATGTGTCACGGCAGCGGCTGGTCGGCATGGTCGCTCGACGACGCCGGCCGTCGGCCGGTAAGGCGCTGAGCGCGTCCGGCCGCTCGAAGCGCTCATCCCGAAGCGCGCAGCGCGGAGGGCAGATTCAAGGAACGCCCGCTACGGCGTCATCGACGTCTGCGGATTCAGCCTCTCCACCGTCGTGTACAGCTTGTTCAGCGCGTTCAGATAGGCCTTCGCCGACGCGGCGACGATGTCCGGATCGGCACCGACGCCGTTGACGATCCGCCCGGCGCGGCCGAGCCGCACCGTGACCTCGCCCTGCGATTCGGTGCCGGTGGTGATGGCGTTGACCGAGTACAGCAGCAGTTCGGAACCGCTGTTGACCCTTGCCTCGATCGCTCGGAGCGAGGCATCGACCGGGCCGTTGCCGTCGGCCTCCGCGCTGACCTTCTCGTTGCCGATCGACAGCACCACGCGCGCATGCGGTCGCGCACCGGTTTCCGAGTGCTGCGCCAGCGACAGCAGCTTGAAATGCTCGTCGTGCGGCGTCACGGCCTCGTCGGAGAACAGCGACTGGATGTCCTCGTCGAAGATCTCGGCCTTGCGGTCGGCCAGTTCCTTGAACTTGGAAAAGGCGGCGTTCATCTCGCCTTCGCTCTCGACCGGGATGCCCAATTCCTGCACCCGCTGCCTGAAGGCGTTGCGCCCCGAGAGCTTGCCGAGCACGATCTTGTTGGCGCTCCAGCCCACGTCCTCGGCACGCATGATCTCGTAGGTGTCGCGCGCCTTCAGCACGCCGTCCTGGTGGATGCCGGAAGCGTGCGCGAAGGCATTGGCGCCGACCACCGCCTTGTTCGGCTGCACCACGAATCCGGTGATACCAGAGACCAGCTTCGAGGCCGGCACCAGGTGGCCGGCGTCGATGCCGACCTCGAGATTGAAGTAATCGCGCCGCGTCTTCACCGCCATCACCACCTCCTCCAGCGAGCAGTTGCCGGCACGCTCGCCCAGCCCGTTGATGGTGCACTCGACCTGCCTCGCGCCGCCGATCTTCACCCCGGCCAGCGAGTTGGCCACCGCCATGCCGAGGTCGTTATGGCAGTGCACCGACCAGACGGCCTTGTCCGAATTAGGAATGCGCCGGCGCAGGTTGGCGATGAATTCGCCATAGAGCTCGGGCACTGCGTAGCCGACCGTGTCGGGGATGTTGATCGTCGTTGCGCCTTCGTCGATCACCGTCTCCAGCACCCGGCAAAGGAAGTCGGGCTCGGAGCGGTAGCCGTCTTCGGGCGAGAACTCGATGTTGTCGGTGAATCTCCGTGCAAAGCGCACCGAGAGTTTCGCCTGCTCGTAGACCTGATCCGGCGTCATCCGCAGCTTCTTCTCCATGTGCAGCGCCGAGGTGGCGATGAAGGTGTGGATGCGCCTGTTCTCGCACGCTGCCAGCGCCTCGGCGGCGCGCCCGATGTCGCGGTCGTTGGCGCGCGCAAGCGAGCAGACGGTCGAGTCCTTCACCGCCCCGGCGATCGCCCGGACCGCCTCGAAGTCGCCGTTGCTCGACGCCGCGAAGCCGGCCTCGATCACGTCGACGCGCAGCCGCTCGAGCAGCTTGGCAATGCGCAGCTTCTCCTCGCGGGTCATCGAGGCGCCGGGACTCTGTTCGCCGTCGCGCAAGGTGGTGTCGAAGATGATGAGCCGGTCCATGATGCGTCTCCGAAATGGCCAAGCCGCCGCCGGCATCGCGCGGGCGGAGGGAACTGCACAGGTTGTGGGAGGGGGTTATCTGCGCGCGAGGCGCAGCAGTAGAAGCAGCAGGTCGGAACCGGCTGCGGCAAGGCGGGATGTGATGACCTGCGGGTGCATGGCGCGGACTATATGTGCAAACCGCAGCCGGCACAACCGAGGCGACCGGAACGCATCATCGCGAGCCGGGTTCGGAAGGCACTGGACGCGCCGGATTCGGCTCGCCGCGGAACCAGCGCCAGATCCAGAAGAAGTAGCCGGAGACGGCGTAGCAGCAGAACAGCGTGAACAGCGCGATCGGCGGGTCGGAGGAGACGACGAATATCAGGGCGATCACCACCACCATCGCCCAGAAGGGCACGCTGCGGCCCACGTGGAAACTCTTGCCGCTGTAGAACGGCGCGCTCGAAACCATCGTCAGACCGGCATAGACGGTGAAGCCGAAGGCGACCCAGGGCATCGCCGCGTCCTTGATTTGGAACTTGTTGTCGATCGCCAGCCAGACGAAGCCGGCGATCAGCGCTGCCGCCGCCGGGCTCGGCAACCCCTGGAAGTAGCGCTTGTCGACCACGCCCAGGTTGGCGTTGAAGCGCGCCAGCCGCGCCGCGGCGCAGGCGCAGTAGACGAAGGCGCCGGCCCAGCCCCAGCGGCCCAGGCCGCTCAGGATCCACTCGTACATCACCAGCGCCGGTGCGACGCCGAACGACGTCATGTCCGAGAGCGAATCGAGCTGCTCGCCGAAAGCGCTCTGGGTGTTGGTCAGGCGGGCGACGCGGCCATCCATGCCGTCGAGCACCATGGCGACGAAGATGGCGATTGCCGCCGTCTCGAAGCGCTGATTCATCGCCTGCACGATGGCGAAGAAGCCGGCGAACAGCGCCGCCATCGTGAACAGGTTCGGCAGCAGGTAGATGCCGCGGCGGCGCAGCGCAGGCCGCACCACGACCTCGTCAACCACCGGCACGACGGGGCGGCCGAGAGGGCGCGGCTTGCGGCGACGGAATCGCATCGGGGCTACAACTCCGCGAGGATCGAGCTGGTCGCCGCAACGCGGTCGCCGACCGCCACGCGCGGCCGCGCCGACAGCGGCAGGTAGACATCGACGCGCGAGCCGAAGCGGATGAAGCCGTAGCGCTGGCCGCGCGCAAGCTTGTCGCCCGCCTTGACGTAGCACAGGATGCGGCGGGCGATCAGCCCGGCCACCTGCACCACGGTGATCCTCTCGCCGTCGAGCCGCAGCACCATCGCGTTGCGCTCGTTCTCGGTCGAGGCCTTGTCGAGGTCGGCATTGACAAACTTGCCGGGCGAGTACTCGATCCGCTCCACCGAGGCATCGACCGGAGCGCGGTTCGAGTGGACGTTGAATACGTTCATGAAGACACTGATCAGCAGCGTGTCCCGGTCGGTGTACGGATCGCGGACCTTCTCGACCTTGACGATGCGACCATCGGCCGGCGCCAGCACCGCGTTGGCCTGTTGCGGCACCTCGCGCGGCGGATCGCGGAAAAACTGGAGCACGAAGATCGCCACCAGCCACAGGGGCAGCGACCAGGCAAGACCCGCATAGGCCCATACGGCGGCACCCGCCGCCAGCATGGCGATGACGAAAGGCCAGCCCTCGCGGGCGATGATCGGATGCGGGTAGGCGGACACGCGGCTGCCCTCGGGCGGAACAGCCCCAATGGTATCCGCAAGGGGAGGGATTTCCCCGCCCGTTGACACGCCCGCCGGGACCGAGGCGGTGACATGCCCTAAAAGGGCGGCAGCAGGCGCGCCCTGGCAGTCACCGTCAACTGCTGCATTGTCCTGCCGGCATCGAACTGTGGCTCCTCGACCGGCGCCGGGGCGGCCATCGACTCCATGCGCATGCGAGGAGCGATGGAAATCGCCGTCGGCGTGACGCCGAAGTTCAGTTCCTCGAGGCGGACGCGGTCCGGAGGCACGTTCAGCGCCCGCGCCGCCCGCTGTACCTTTGCGTTGACGTTCTCGATCGCCTGCTCGATCAGTTCGGCCTCCACCCTGGCGCGGGTGGCGCGGGCGAGGCGGAAATCGATCCCGCCGAGCGCCAGCACCTGCTGCCCGGCCTGTACCGTGCGCGGCAGCGACGCCAGTTCAGAGGTCCTGAGGGACACCGACTGCCGGACCCGCCAGCCGACCAGCTTCCGCTGCGTGCCAGCCGTGTACACCGGGTAGCTGCTGTAGCCCGAGGTTTCGATCTGCGCCTTCGGATCGGCTCGCTTCAACTGCGCCACGCCTTCGGCCACACGCTGATTGACCTGTGACTGCGCCTTCTGCAGGTCGGCGTCCTGGACTTCGAGATAGAACTGCGCCACTGCCTCGTCGTTGGCGACTTCGACCTCGGCAGAGCCAGTCATCAGCACCGCCGTGCCCTCGCCTCGCTTCTCCGGCGACGCCGCCAGCGCCGCCGAGGCCAGGGTACCGGCGAGCAGTGCGGCGGCGGCCAATCGCCCAAGAATCATCGAATGCTCCTTCGAGTCGGAACCAATGGGCGATTGAACGGCCGGCAGGACGATTCGGGGTCAAGCGGCCCGCCTCTTTACCCTGCCCTTCAGTTGCGCGACCGGTCGACCAGCCGGTTGGCCTTGATCCAAGGCATCATCGCCCGCAGCTTCTCGCCTACGGTCTCGATCGGGTGCTCGGCATTCAGTCGCCGCCGCGCCAGCAGCGTCGGCGCTCCGGCCCGGTTCTCGAGGATGAAGCTCTTGGCGTACTCGCCGGTCTGGATCCGCTCCAGCGCCTGCTTCATCGCCGCCCGGCTCGACTCGTTGACCACCAGCGGCCCGGTCACGTACTCGCCGTACTCGGCGTTGTTCGAGATCGAGTAGTTCATGTTGGCGATGCCGCCCTCGTACATCAGGTCGACGATCAGCTTCAGCTCGTGCAGGCACTCGAAGTAGGCCATCTCGGGCGCGTAGCCTGCGTCGACCAGCGTCTCGAAGCCCGCCTTGACCAGTTCGACGCAGCCGCCGCACAACACCGCCTGCTCGCCGAAAAGGTCGGTCTCCGTCTCCTCGCGGAAGTTGGTCTCGATGATGCCGGCCTTGCCGCCGCCGATCGCCGCCGCGTACGAAAGCGCAACGTCGCGGGCGCGGCCGGTGACGTCGCGATGCACGGCGATCAGCATCGGAACGCCGCCGCCTCCGGCATAGGTCGACCGGACAGTGTGGCCCGGGGCCTTCGGCGCCACCATGATCACGTCGAGGTCCGCACGCGGCTGCACCTGGCCGTAGTGGATATTGAAGCCGTGCGCAAAGGCGATTGCGGCGCCCTGCTTCGCATTGGCATGGATCGAATCGCGATAGACCTCGGCGTGGTTCTCGTCGGGCAGCAGGATCATCACGATGTCGGCGTCCTTGACCGCATCGGCCACCTCCTTGACCGTGAAGCCGGCATTGACCGCCTTGCTCCACGAGGCGCCGCCCTGTCGCAGCGCCACGGTCACCTTGACGCCCGAGTCCTTCAGGTTCATCGCATGCGCATGGCCCTGCGAACCGTAGCCGACGATGGCCACGTGCTTGCCCTTGACCAGCGAAAGATCAGCGTCCTTGTCGTAATAAACCTTCATATGTCTCCTTCACTTCGCGTGTACGCGACGCTTCGCGTCGCACGTGCACGCGAGGCGCTCCAGTTGGTGCGCGCCGCTTGGGAGCGGCCCGGCGCTGCGCGCAATGTCACAAGCCACGAAAATCCCCGCCCTTGGCCCTGCGTGTTTCTCCGTCGAGCCGGCGCTCAAACCCTGAGGATCCGCTCGCCGCGGCCGATGCCCGAGCTGCCGGTGCGCACCGTCTCGAGGATCGCGGCGCGGTCGACGGCGCGGATGAAGGCATCGAGCTTGCTGGTGTTGCCGGTGAGTTCGATGGTGTAGGTGCGCTCGGTGACGTCGATGATGCGGCCGCGGAAGATGTCGGCCATACGCTTCATCTCCTCGCGCTCCTTGCCCACCGCGCGCAGCTTGATCAGCATCAGTTCGCGCTCGGTGTAGTCGGCCTCGGTGAGGTCGACCACCTTGACCACCTCGATCAGCCGGTTCAGGTGCTTGGTGATCTGCTCGATGATGTCGTCCGAGCCGGTCGTGACGATGGTCATCCGCGACAGCGACGCGTCCTCGGTCGGCGCCACGGTCAGCGTCTCGATGTTGTAGCCGCGCGCCGAGAACAGCCCGACCACCCGCGACAGCGCGCCGGGCTCGTTTTCCAGCAGGACCGAAATGATGTGTCTCACAGGTCCTCGCTGCCCAGGAGCATCTCGGTCAGCCCCTTGCCGGCCTTGACCATCGGCCAGACGTTTTCGGTCTGGTCGGTGATGAAGTCGAGGAAGACCAGCCGGTCCTTCAACTTTCCGAAAGCCTCACGCAACGCCGGCTCCACGTCCGCCGGTTTGTCGATGCGCAGGCCGACGTGGCCGTAGGCCTCGGCCAGCTTGACGAAGTCCGGCAGCGCGTCCATGTACGAGTGCGAGTAGCGGCTGCCATAGTCGATCTGCTGCCACTGCCGCACCATGCCGAGGTAGCGGTTGTTCAGATTGACGATCTTCGGCGTCAGGTCGTACTGCTTGCAGGTCGACAGCTCCTGGATGCACATCTGGATCGATGCCTCGCCGGTGATCACCGCCACCGGCGCGCCGGGGTGCGCCATCTGCACGCCCATCGCATAGGGCAGGCCGACACCCATCGTGCCGAGGCCGCCCGAATTGATCCAGCGGCGCGGCCTTTCGAACCGGTAGTACTGCGCTGCCCACATCTGGTGCTGACCGACGTCGGAGGTGACGAAGGCGTCACCGCCGGTGACCCTCCACAGTGTCTCCACCACGTGCTGCGGCTTGATCAGGTCGCTGGCCCGGTCGTACTTAAGGCAGTCGCGCTTGCGCCATTCCTCGATCCGCTGCCACCAGACCTTGATGGCAGCTTCATTGGTCCGCGGCGGCGCGGCGTCGAGCTGGGCCAGCAGCTCGGTCATCACTTCGCGGACGTCGCCGACGATCGGCACGTCGACCTTCACCCGCTTCGAAATCGACGACGGATCCACATCGATGTGGATGATCTTGCGCTGGTTCTGCGCGAAGTGCTTCGGGTTGCCGATCACCCGATCGTCGAAGCGGGCGCCGATGGCAAGCAGCACGTCGCAGTCCTGCATCGCCATGTTGGCTTCGTAGGTGCCGTGCATGCCGGGCATGCCGACGAAGCGCGGGTCCGACGCCTTGCAGGCGCCAAGGCCCATCAGCGTGTTGGTGCAGGGATAGCCGAGCTGGCCGACCAGCCGGTTCAGGAGGTCGCTGGCGTCCGAGAGGATCACGCCGCCGCCGGTGTAGATCATCGGCCGCTCGGCGCCGGCCAGCAGCTGCACCGCCTTCTTGATCTGTCCCTGGTGGCCCTTCAGCACCGGGTTGTACGAGCGCATCGCCACCTGCTTCGGGTACTCGAAGCGGCAACAGGCGACGGTCACGTCCTTCGGCACGTCGACCAGCACCGGGCCGGGCCGACCGCTGCGGGCGATGAAGAAAGCCTTGGCAATCGTCGAGGCCAGCTCGCGGACGTCCTTGACCAGGAAGTTGTGCTTGACGCAGGGCCGGGTGATGCCGACCGTGTCGCACTCCTGGAAGGCGTCCTGGCCGATGGCGTGCGTCGGCACCTGGCCGGAAATGATCACCACCGGGATCGAGTCCATATACGCGGTGGCGATGCCCGTCACCGCATTGGTCACCCCGGGGCCGCTGGTGACCAGCGCCACGCCGATCTTGTTGCTGCAGCGGGAGTAGGCGTCGGCGGCGTGCACCGCCGCCTGCTCGTGCCGCACCAAAATGTGCTGGAAGCGATCCTGCTTGAAGATCTCGTCGTAGATGTAGAGGACCGCGCCACCGGGATACCCGAAGACGTGCTCGACCCCTTCTTCCGCCAGGCACCTGACGACGATTTCGGCGCCTGTGATCTGTTCGTTCTGCGTTTCCGGCCGTTTGACGGCTGCGGTTTCCGCGCTGATGGACTGCATGCTGCGATTCCTCTCAAGATCCACGGGAGATTGATCGGATGCCGTTCCCTGCCGGCTTGTGGCCGGTGGTGCGACGCGCGCGATTAGCGTGTTCGATGCAACAGGGTGGGCTGCTCCGGTGCTAAGTGCATCTTGTGGTGCAAGACGGCGCACGATACTGCACCGCATCAGTCTCGGCAAACCGAAGGGCCGCGCGAGGATGCCTCTGATAGCATGCCGCGCACTTCCCCCGACAGCAGGCCGCCCGACCCGGCGCCGGTGTCCGCGGCCGATGGCCACCCGAGAAGAACTGTCCGAATTCCTGGCCGGCGTCGAGCGGCGCGCGTTCAAGCAGGCGATGTTCGCGGTGCGCGACGAATCCCACGCGTTGGACATCGTGCAGGACGCGATGATGAAGATCGCCGAGAAGTACGGCGACCGCCCGGCCGCCGAACTGCCGCTGATCTTCACCCGGATCCTGCAGAACGCGACCCACGATTACTTCCGTCGCACCAAGGTCCGTTCGACCTGGGTGACGCTGTTCTCGGCGCTGGGTTCGGACGACGACCCCGACGCCGACCCGCTGGAGACCCTGGAGGCCGCTGGCGACACCCGCGCCGAGAGCTCCGAGGCCGCCTACAGCCGCGAGCAGATCGTCGCCCTCATTGAGGAGGAAGTCGCCAAGTTGCCGGCGCGTCAACGAGAGGCTTTCCTGCTGCGTTACTGGGAGGACTACGACACGGCCGAGACGGCTGTGGCGATGGGTTGCTCCGAGGGCAGCGTCAAGACCCACTGCTCGCGTGCCACGCACGCGCTGGCCAAGGCCCTTAAGGAGCGCGGAATCTCGCTATGACTGAGGACGAATTCGGCTTTCGTATCCGCCAGGCCCTTAACGAAGGCGCCGAGCGGCTCGACTACAAGACCACTTTGCGCCTGGAGAAGGCCCGCATGGGGGCCCTGGCGCGGCAGCGCCACGCCGGCCCGACGACGGTGCGACTTCCGGCATTGCAGGTTGCCACGGCCGGCGGGCCTGCAGAGACCGGCGACCGGCGCTGGCTGCTCGGCGCCGCCTGGGTGACGCCGATGCTGGCGCTGACGATCGGCTTCGTCGCCATCGGCCAGTGGCAGAAGGAGCTTGAAATCACCCGGCTCGCGGCGCTGGACTTCGCCGTGCTGCTCGACAATGGGCCGCTGGAAACCTACGCCGACCGCGGTTTCGGCGTGCTGCTGCAGGCCGAACGGCCGACGGCACGTTGATGCAACGATCTGACCCACTCGCCGACGGTCGGCTCGTTTTCGACCCCGTACGCCGGCGGCTGCTGGCGCTGGTTGTTGCCTCGGGCGCGCTGCTTGCCGCGGCGGCCGCGGCACAGACTCCGCCGGGAGGCCCGGGCTGGAACCAGCTCACCCCGCAGCAGCGCGAGGCACTAGCGCCCCTGTCGGACCAATGGGCAACCTTTCCGGCCGACAACAAGAAGAAGTGGCTGGAGATTGCCGCCCGCTATCCGCAGATGTCGCCCGAAGGCCGGGCCCGGATGCAGGCCAGGATGGGCGAGTACGCCAGGCTGACGCCCGAGCAGCGGCGCACGGCGCGCGAAAACTTCCAGCGCGCCTACGAACTGCCGCTGGAAAGCCGCGAATCCGCCGTGCAGCAATACAAGGCGCTGCCCGACGACAAGAAGAAGGAGCTGAGCACGGATAGCGGCAAGCGCAAGGATGCCGTCAGGTCGCCCGAGACACGGTAGGCCGCGGCGCAAATGCGCGGCATCGGCCCTTTCGACCCACGGTGCAAGCTGACTCCATTCCGCCTGCTGCTCGACCGCCGGGCTTGCCGCGGCGGCTTTCGGCGATGACCTACGAGGCGGTGCTGCTCTTCGGCCTGGTCTTTGTCGTAAGTTTCTCGCTACTGGCCCTGACCGGCTGGACCTATCCGCTGCGGCCGCAACAGCGCTGGGTGCTGCAGGCGCTGCTCTTCGTCGCCGTCGGCATCTACTTCGTCTATTGCTGGATTCGAAGCGGCCAGACGCTGGCAATGAAGTCCTGGCGACTGCGCGTGGTCGACCGCAACGGCGCCCTGCTGACGCCTCTGCGCGCGGCACTGCGTTATCTGCTGGCCTGGAGCCTGTTCGCGCCCGGACTCGCGTACGCAGCCCTCACCGGCGCCGGCATTGCCGCCAATCTGCTGGCGCTGCTGATCGGCCTGCTGGCGATGGTCGCGCTGGCCAGGTTCGATCGCGACGGCCAGTTGCTGCACGACCGGCTGCTTGGCTCGCGGGTTGTCAGCGACTGAGGTCTTCCGGCTGCGCCAGCAGGTCGACGCGACCGGCGAACAGCGCCTCCATCAGTGCCGTTTCGCGGCGGCGGATGATGTTGAGGAACTCGTCGGCCCGCCCCATCGCCACGAAGGCGTCGAAGCCGCTCTGCAGGAAGATGTGCAGATGGCCGAAGCCGGCGGCCACCGCCGGGCCGCGCATCATGTGCAGCATGCCCGACAGCAGCGGGAAGCGGGCCAGCTTCTCCAGCGTGCGGCCGATCCGGTCGATGGTGTCGATCTGCAGCTGCCGCTCGGCGACCGTGCCGGTGTCGCGATAGGCACGGGCATAGGCTTCCGCATCCACCGGCATCCTGACCGCCTGAGCCAGCCTCGCGTCGAGCGACTCCGAGGTCTCGTCGAGTTCCACCGCCAGCGCCATCGTTTCCACGGCGCGCTCCGGCAGCATCCTCGCCAGCTTGGGCACGACGCGCAGCGCCTCGCCGTCGCGCGCCTCGAAGTCCCGGGCACCGTAGATCTCGTCGAGGAAGAACTGGCAGGCCGGCCGGTAACGGGCCGAGGCGAGCAGGTCGGGATAAGTCCGCACCAGTCGCTCGGATTGCCAGCGCTTGACCGCCAGCCAGCGCTGGTTGGCCGCGGGATCGGCATGCAGCCTGCGGCGCATCTCGATCACGCGCGCCAGTCCGCTGGCGAGCCGCTCCTTCGGTCCGGGTACCGCGGCAGACATCACCGCCCCTTTTTCCGCCGTTCAGCTGGCGGCGCGATAGCCCGTTGGGATCGAGCGCAGCAGCTTGCGCGTGTACTCATGCTGCGGCGAATCGTAGATCGCCTCGGCCGAACCGCGCTCGACGATGGCGCCCTCGTGCATCACCAGCATGTCGTCGGCCATGTACTTGACCACCGCCAGGTCGTGGCTGATGAAGAGGTAGCTCATCGAGAACTCGTCCTGTAGGTCGAGCAGCAGGTTCAGCACCGTGGCCTGCACCGAGACGTCGAGCGCGGAGACCGACTCGTCGCAGATCAGCACTTCGGGCTGCATCGACAGGCAGCGGGCGATGGCGATGCGCTGGCGCTGGCCGCCGGAGAACTCGTGCGGGTACTTGTGCACGCTGTCGGCCGGCATCCCGACCCGGCGCGCCAGGGACACCGCGCGCTCGAAGCGGTCGCTGTCGCTGCTGCCTATGCCGTGGATCTTCATCGGTTCGGTCAGGATCTGGCCCACGGTGAAGCGCGGGTTCAGGCTGGCGTAGGGGTTCTGGAAGATGATCTGGATGCGGCGGCGGAAGGCCATCATCTGCGCATCGGTGAGCTTCAGCAGGTCGGTGCCGTCGAAGGTCACTTCGCCGGTCGTGGCTTCGACCAGCCGCATCAGCAGCATGCCGATGGTCGTCTTGCCGGAGCCCGATTCGCCGACCACGCCGAGCGTGCGGCCGCGCCACAGCGAGAAGCTCGCCTCCTGCACGGCAGGCACCGACTTGCGCGCGAACAGCCCCGTCTTCAGGCGGTAGATCTTCGACAGGCCTTTGGCCTCGATCAGCGGCTTCGCCTCCTGCGGCCGGGCGACGCGATTTTCCGTGACGACGATCGGCCGGCCGCCGCCGGCCATGAAGTCGTCGATCACCGGCAGCCGCTTCGGCTTCACGTCGAGCCGCGGCCGGCAGGCGAGCAGCGCCTTGGTGTAGGAATCCTTCGGGTCGCTGAAGATCGACGCCACCGGGCCGGTTTCGCGCACCCGGCCTTCGCGCATCACCACCACGTGGTCGGCGATCTCGCCGACCACGCCTAGGTCGTGGCTGATGAACAGCACGCTCATCCGGTGCTTGTCCTGCAACCGGGCAATCAGTTCGAGGATCTGCCGCTGCACGGTGACGTCGAGCGCCGTGGTCGGCTCGTCGGCGATCAGCAGCTTCGGCTCGCAGGCGATCGACATCGCGATCATCACCCGCTGCTGCTGGCCACCGGACAATTCATGCGGATAGGCGTCGACGCGCGCCTTCGGCTCCGGGATGCCGACCTCGGTCATCAGCTCGACGACGCGGTCGGCCGCCTGCTTGGACGACAGGCCGAGGTGCAAACGCAGCACCTCCGCGATCTGGAAGCCGACGGTGAACACCGGGTTCAGCGAGCTCATCGGCTCCTGGAATACCACCGTGATGTCCTTGCCGCGAATGCTGCGCAGGCGGTCGATCGGCGCCGTCAGCAGATCTCTGCCTCCAAAGTCGATGCGGCTCGCGGGATCGACGATGGCGTTGTCCGGGAGCAGCCGCACGATCGACATCGCGGAGACGCTCTTGCCCGACCCGGATTCGCCGACCAGCGCCACGGTGGAGTTTTCCGGCACTTCGAAGCTGACGCCGCGCACCGCCTCGGAGATGCGGGTCTTGCCGAGCCGGAAGCTCACGCGCAGGTCGCGTACCGAAACGAGGTTGGTCATCTACTTGCTAACGCAGCTTCGGATCGAGCGCATCGCGCAATGCATCGGTGAGCAGCGAGAACGCCGTCAGGAAAACGGCCATGAACAGAGTCGCCGACGCCAGCTGCCACCATTTTCCGATCACCAGTTCGGTCTGCGCCTCGGCGAGCATCGTGCCCCAGCTGACCATCTCGATCGGCACGCCGAGCCCGAGGAACGACAGGATCACCTCCGACTTGATGAAGGCAACCACCAGCAGCGACAGCTGCACCAGGATCACATGGCTGACGTTGGGCAGGATGTGCACGAACATCCGCGCGGCATGGCTGGCGCCGATTGCCTGCGCCGCGCGCACGTACTCGCGCGAGCTGTGCTTGATGTACTCCGCGCGCACCAGCCGGTAGATGCCGGTCCAGCCGGTCAGCCCAAGGATGACGATCACCGTGTCGATGCCGCGGCCGACCACCGCCGCGAAGGCGAAGATCAGCAGGATGTTCGGGATCGCCGTGAAGACGTTGTAGACCCACTCGAGGAAGTCGCCGGCGCGGCCGCCGAAGTAGCCGGCGGTGGCGCCGAGCACGGTGCCGATGCAGGTGGCCATCACCGCCGCGAAGACGCCAACGAAGATCGAGATCTGCGCCCCCTTGATGCTCTTGGCCAGCACGTCGCGGCCCCAGCGGTCGGCGCCGAAGGGCAGCGTCTCCGAGCGCGGCGGCGAGCTGACCTGGATTTCCTTGGCCCGCTTCTTCCATTCGTCGTACTTCGGCGCCAGCGGATCGATGTCGCTGATGTCCACCGGCGGCCCCTTTGGCGCGGCGAGGTCGACCGACTTCGCCTCGACGTTCTCGCGCTCGCCGAGGAAGGTCGGGTGCGCGTAGGGCACTCCCTTTTCGAGCTGCCAGCCTCCGGCGATGGCGCCGACTGTCGCCAGCAGGATCATCACCATGAAGGCCACCACCACGCCGAGGCAGAAGACGCCGATGCGGTCCTGCCGCAGCCGCCTCCAGGCCGCGCTCCAGACCCCCTGCGAGCGGGTCGGCTCTTCGGCGATGGCCGTTTCCGCGATCGCCGCCATCTACTTGAGCACCACGCGCGGATCGACGAACTTGTACAGCACGTCGGTGGCCAGGTTGATGATCATCGTCAGCGCCGCCAGGTAGATGGTCACGGCCTGGATCACCGGGTAGTCGCTGCGGTTCACCGCCAGGTAGATCTCGCGCCCGAGGCCGGGGATCGAGAAGAAGATCTCGATCAGGAAGGCGCCGGCGAAGATGCCGGGCAGCAGCAGCGCAACGTAGGTGAGGATCGGGATCAGCGCGTTTCGCAGCACGTGCGTAAAAAGAATCCGCTTCTCGTCGAGTCCCTTGGCGCGGGCGGTGCGCACGTAGTCGTGGCCGATCTCGTCGAGGAAGAAGGTGCGGTAAAGCCGCGTCTGCGGCGCCAGGCTGACCATCGTCGCCAGGATGATCGGCAGTGGTGCATAGGTGGTCAGGTTCTTCCAGAAGCTGTCGCTCCAGCCCTGCACCGGGAACCAGCCGAGGCGGAAGGCGAACAGGTACTGGCCGACGATGATGTAGACCAGGAACGAGATCGACATCCCGAGCACGCAGACGATGACGATGCTGCGGTCCACCAGCGTGCCACGGTAGTACGCCACCAGCATCGCCAGCGGGATCGCCAGGCAGACCTCGAGCACCAGGATCGGCACCATCACCGTCAGCGACGCCGGCAGCCGCGAGGCGAAGATGTTCGAGACCTGCTCGTTGGTCATCCAGCTCTTGCCGAAATCGAAACTGAGGATCTGCTTGACGAAGATCCACAGCTGCACCCACCAAGGCTGGTCGAGCCCGAGCTGGCGGCGGATCGAATCGATCTGCTCCTGCGTCGCCACCTGGCCGGCGAGGATCTCGGCCGGATCGCCGCCGAAGAACTTGAACAGGAAGAAGACGAGCAGGATGACGCCGGCCAGAGTCGGCACCATCTGCCAGATCCTGCGGACGACGTAGGCAAGCATGCTGGGGCGCGACTGTACACCGGCCACTGGCAAAAGCGCCGCTGCTGGCCGCGTCGCGCGCGACCGGTCCGGATTAACCCTCGGCCGTTCCGGTCACGAGACGGCCCGGCGCGACTTGCGCCACACTCGCCCGCCATGTGGCGATCGGAACTCGCGCTGTTTGCGGCCACGCTGCTGCTGGCAACGGCCGCAGGGGCACAGCCCGCAGGCAAGTCGATCCGCTTCGCGGTCGATACCGACGGCGACGGCTTCGACCCGGCTGCCACGCAGTCGACGGTTTCCGGCCTCGTCACTTCGCACATCTTCGATTCGCTGTACCGCTTCGCCTACCTTCGCCGCGGCTTCGTGCCGGTGCCGAACACGGCCGCCGCGCCGCCGTCGATCGAAAACGACGGGCTGACCTGGACGATCGACATCCGCCCCGGCATCTTCTTCGCCGACGATCCCGCTTTCGGCGGCAGGCGGCGCGAGCTGACCGCGGCCGACTACGTCTACTCGGTGAAGCGGCTGGCCGATCCGCGCTCGATCTCGCTCGGCTTCCAGCAGCTCGCCGGCCGCATCGCCGGCCTCGACGAACTGCGCGCCGAGGCGCAGCGAACGAAAAGCTTCGACTACGACCGCCCGATCGCCGGCCTGCAGGCGATCGACCGCTATCGGCTGCGCATCCGCCTGACGCGGCCGACGCCGAATCTCGCCAACCTGCTCGCGGTGTGCCAGGTGAGCTGCGCGCTGGCGCGCGAAGTGGTCGAGCACTACGGCGAGCGGATCCGCGAGCATCCCGTCGGCACCGGCCCGTTCCGGCTGGCGCGCTGGGTGCGCGGCAGCCGCATCGAACTGGAACGCAACCCTGGCTTCCGCGACGAACGCTACGACGAAGTGCCCGAGCCCGGCGACGCGCAGGCCGAGGCGATCGCCGCGAAGCTGCGCGGCCGGAGGCTGCCGCTCGTCGACCGTGTCGAGTTGCAGCTGATCGCCGAGACGCAGCCGCGCTGGCTGGCATTCCTTCGCGGCGAGCAGGATCTGCTTCGCCCTGTGCCACCGGACTTCGTTCACCTGGCCGTTGCCGACGGCGCCGCCGCGCCGCACCTGGCGCTGCGCGGCATCCGGCTCGAGCGCAGCCGTGGCGACAGCATCCGCTACACCTTCTTCAACCTGGAACACCCGACCGTCGGCGGCTACACGGCCGAGCAGATCGCGCTGCGGCGCGCCGTTGCGCTGGCCTTCGACCTGGCGGCGGAGATCGAGGTGCTGCGTCGCGGCCACGCGGCGCCGCAGCACTCGCTGGTGGCACCGACCGCCAACGGCTTCGAAGCGGACTTCGCCAGCCCGCTCGGCGACTCCGATGCGGTGCGCGCCCGGGCGCTTCTCGACATCTACGGCTTCATCGATCGCGACGGCGACGGCTACCGCGAGTTTCCCGACGGCCGGCCGCTGCTGCTCGAACTGACCTCACCGCCGTCAGGCGCCGCGCGCGAGATCGACGAACTGTGGCGGCGCAGCCTCGATTCGCTCGGCATCCGCATCGTCTTTCGCAAGCTGATCTTCGCCGAGATGATCCGCGCCGTGAACTCCGGCACGGCGATGATGTCCGCCTTCGGCTGGATCGGAAACTCCGGCGACGCTCTCGACTACGTGCAGCTGCTCTACGGACCGAATGCCGGCAGCGCCAACGATGCACGCTTCCGCAATGCCTCCTATGACCGGCTCTACGACGAGGCGGCGGTGATGGCGGACGGTCCGGCGCGCAACCGCGTGCTGCGCGAAATGGACCGCATCGCCGCCGCCTACGCGCCCTTGCGCCTGCACAGCTCGCCCTTCACTCACGACCTGGTGCAACCCTGGATCACCGGCTACCTGCGCCGGCCGACGCTGCGCTTCCTCGACCGCATCGACGTGGAGCGGTGACGCCGGCCCCGATCTGGACCAAACCCCAATCGGGACCCAACCCTAACCGGAACCAAACATTGGCGCGAAACCCCGCCCTTATCATCGCCCGGTCCCCGCCCGCCTTCCGGCCATGAACCCTCTGCTCCGCT
>Ga0105090_10000477_pt1 | contig 19738 bp, 14 predicted proteins | sample PPLLak3March2015_FD_79110 | JGI IMG/M metagenome (GOLD analysis project Ga0105090, IMG submission 79110) | Freshwater sediment microbial communities from Prairie Pothole Lake near Jamestown, North Dakota, USA - PPLs Lake P7 Core (1) Depth... | ecosystem: Environmental > Aquatic > Freshwater >... | reverse complement strand
CAGTCTAAGTACGCCAAATTGCCTGTTTGCTCGCTGTCCACTAAATTGAAAAACTTCTCTGTAAAATAATTACAGAAGGACTTTAAAGCACTAACTGACTATTTATAAACAGATGCTTTATTTTCTCCCGTATTGATGTCTTCAACGTATTTGTAAAATGATTTAATTCCGCATTTATTTCTTTCCTTACAAAACACTAAAAAAAATTTGCGTCTCCCGGCTTGAAATTCTCAAGAATAAACCCTATTATTAGCACTCATAGCAGGAGAGTGCTAATATCGATTCCTTGTAATATTGCGAAGCCCTAACAGGCTGTTGTAAAAAGTACTCGAAGCAGTCGACGCAAGGCAAAAACAGGTGAGAAAGCACAGTTTATGCATGATAAATGAGTATTTCGAGCCTGTTTTTAACACCGTAGCGGCAACGCAAGTAGTTTTTCAACGGCCTGCTAACCCGGATATTGCATGAATTCGCACAATGCTCACGCATGATATTGGTTTCACAAGGGATTGTTTGAAAAAGCGGTGTAGTTATTCATACACCTGACTGAGATAAATTCCTTGTGGAATCAAGAGACAAGTGAGGGCGTGTGCAATTCATGCGATATCCGGGCTAAGTGCCTCGGGAATTCATGAGAATAGATTACAAATTATTTTGTAAATTTTGGGTTATTAATTTTAATAGGAGAAAATAGTATGAAAATTCGCCCTTTGCATGATCGTGTCATCGTCAAGCGATTAGAAGATGAACGTAAAACCGCATCAGGTATTGTTATTCCAGACAGTGCAGCAGAAAAACCTGATCAGGGTGAAATTCTGGCTGTAGGAAAAGGAAAAGTCGGGGATGATGGAAAAATCCGTCAGTTGGAAGTTAAGGTTGGCGATAAAGTGTTGTTTGGTAAATATGCGGGACAGTCGGTAAAGGTCCAAGGCGAAGAGCTTTTAGTCATGCGGGAAGAAGATATTATGGGTGTGATTGAAAGCTAAACGTATTAATTCAAGAACCCACTAAAGATAATGTGTTGAAAGATTAGGAGAAAAGTTATGTCAGCAAAAGAAGTGAAGTTTGGGGATTCAGCGCGCCACAGAATGGTGGCTGGTGTTAATATTTTAGCCGATGCAGTAAAAGTGACACTAGGACCAAAAGGTCGCAATGTTGTGTTGGATCGCTCTTATGGCGCACCGACCATTACTAAAGACGGTGTTTCAGTTGCTAAAGAAATAGAGCTGAAAGATAAGTTTGAGAATATGGGCGCGCAGATGCTAAAAGAAGTAGCCAGCAAAACATCTGATGTTGCCGGTGATGGCACAACTACAGCAACTGTATTAGCTCAAGCCATTGTTAAAGAAGGTATGAAGTATGTTGCTGCAGGCATGAATCCAATGGATCTCAAACGCGGGATTGATAAAGCAGTTATTGCAGCCATTGGTGAGTTGAAAAAACTTTCAAAACCCTGTGCAACAGCAAAGGAGATTGCTCAAGTCGGCAGCATTTCTGCAAATTCTGATGATGAAATAGGCAAGATCATTGCGGATGCGATGGATAAGGTTGGAAAGGAAGGCGTGATCACTGTAGAAGATGGATCTGGACTACAGAATGAACTGGAAGTGGTTGAAGGTATGCAATTTGATCGCGGCTATCTCTCTCCTTACTTTGTAAGCAGTGCAGAAAAACAAATTGCTTTGCTGGATAATCCTTTTGTTTTGTTACATGACAAGAAGATTTCAAACATACGTGATTTGTTACCAATATTAGAACAAGTAGCTAAAGCAGGGAAGCCGTTATTGATTATCGCTGAAGATGTGGATGGGGAAGCACTAGCAACTTTAGTTGTAAACAATATTCGTGGCATCCTCAAAACTTGTGCAGTTAAAGCACCGGGCTTTGGTGATCGTCGCAAAGCCATGTTGGAAGACATTGCGATACTAACCGGCGGGACTGTGATTGCTGAAGAAGTGGGCTTAACTTTGGAAAAAGCCACATTGAATGATTTGGGTCAAGCCAAGCGCATAGAAGTGGGTAAAGAAAATACGACGATTATTGATGGCGCAGGTAATGCTGGAAACATTGAAGGTCGTGTTAAACAGATTCGCACCCAGATAGAAGAAGCCACTAGCGACTATGATAAAGAAAAGCTGCAAGAGCGCGTGGCTAAGTTAGCGGGTGGTGTGGCGCTTATTAAAGTCGGTGCTGCTACTGAAGTTGAGATGAAAGAGAAAAAAGCACGAGTTGAAGATGCATTGCATGCCACACGTGCAGCGGTAGAAGAAGGCGTTGTTCCTGGTGGTGGTGTAGCACTGTTACGTGCTATCCCGGCTGTCAAGCAGATTAAAGGCGACAATCACGATCAGGATGCCGGTATTAAGATTGTTTTGCGGGCTCTTGAAGAGCCATTGCGCCAAATTGTAATCAATTGTGGTGATGAACCATCCGTTGTGGTGAATAAAGTTGCTGAAGGCAAGGGAAATTTTGGCTACAATGCGGCAACAAGTGAGTATGGTGATCTGGTGTCGATGGGTGTTTTGGATCCAACAAAAGTTACCCGTTTTGCTTTACAGAATGCAGCTTCAGTTGCAAGTCTAATGTTAACAACCGATGCGATGGTTGCTGAATTGCCTAAAGACGAATCTGGCGCAGCTGGTGGCATGGGCGGTGGCATGGGTGGCATGGGTGGCATGGGTGGCATGGATATGTAAGTATCGGTATTTATACTTACGCTACTCAAATTTTTGATATAAAACAGACTCCAATATTTTGTTGGAGTCTGTTTTTTTATGTCTTGACGAGCTGAATGGAGGAATAATGCTACTTATCAAGGTGTTTTATTTTCTCTAAAAATACTTTATCGTGATAAATTCCAAATTATGAATAAATTAGAAAACTATTCCGCACCTAAAGATCTGCTTAAAGATCGTGTAATACTAGTTACAGGTGCAGGTCAAGGTCTGGGACGTGTTGCAGCACTAACTTATGCAAATTATGGGGCTACGGTGATCTTGCATGGCCGCAAAGTAAAAAAGCTGGAATCAGTTTATGATGAAATTGAAACTATCGGTAAAGCGCAAGCTCTAATTTATCCATTAGATTTGGAACATGCCGAAGAAAATGATTTTGCAGTGATAGCACATGCCATCGAACAACAATTGGGTCGTTTGGATGGGATTTTGCATAATGCTGCATTTCTATATGGCCTAAGTCCACTAGAAAATCAGACCGTTCAGCAATGGCGAACAGTGCTGCAGGTTAATTTGATTGCTCCATTTGCCTTGACTAAAGCTTGTCTGCCTTTGTTAAGAGCTTCTCCTGATGCCAGTGTCATAGTGACATCGAGTTCTTATGGGCATAAGCCATCGGCTTATTGGGGAGGAATTACAGTGGCGAAAGCTGGAATTGAAGCATTAGTAAAAGTGCAAGCCGATGAGTGGGATGTCATGCCAAATTTACGGATCAATACACTTGTGCCAGGCATCGTTAATTCGCCGCAACGCGCCAAAACACACCCGGGTGAAGTCAAGCAAACGATGCGGCAGCCCGAAGACTTGATGACAACTTATTTATATTTGATGGGACCAGATAGTAAAGGAGTAAGTGGCCATACTGTATTTTGCTAAAGTACAGTGCATTGAATGATCTGGCTGCGGTTAGCGGGATTAAAAGGTATAATCACCAAGCTAAAATGAAATGCGAAAGTGGCGGAATTGGTAGACGCACCAGATTTAGGTTCTGACGCCGAAAGGTGTGGGGGTTCGAGTCCCCCCTTTCGCACCAAAGGATTTGTATGTTATCGCAAAACTTTCTATTCGATAATATCCAAAAATAATGATCGGATAGTTCTGTTTTGTATTGAAAAATATTTAATCAGTCAGGAATTTTAATGGGATCAAATGTAGAAAACCTCGGTACACTAGAACGTCGTTTTGATATTACAATTTCTCTGGAAAAACTGCAGGATGAAATTGAAAATCGCTTAAAACGGCTAGCGAAGACAACCAAATTACATGGTTTTCGTCCTGGAAAAGTTCCATTAAGAATAATTACACAAATGTACGGCGTGCAAGTCCAGCAGGATGTATTAAATGATGCTGTGCATAAAGAATTTAAGGATACCGTTAAGGAAAATAATATACAGGTTGCTGGGTATCCACGTTTTGAAGCAAAAGCAACAAATGGTAACGAGACACTCTATACGGTCAGTGCAACATTCGAAGTCTATCCTGAAATAGTTTTGGGCGATTTAAGCAAGCAAAATATTGAGAGACCTACAGTGCAGATTGGGGAAACTGATATTGATAAAACCTTGGATATGATATGTAAGCAGCGTGTGACATATGAGCCAGTTAATCGCTCGGTAAAGAAAGGGGATCGTGTCAAGATAGATTATCATGGGGTTATTGATGGTAATGATTTTGGTGGCGGAAAGGCTGAAGATATTCAATTGATAATTGGAGATGGAAAATTTTTAAAGGATTTCGAAGCTTCGCTGATTGGTATGAAAGTGGGGAACAATAAATCATTTGATGTTGTTTTTCCGGAAGATTATCATGGTAAAGACATCGCTGGGAAAACTGTTACATTTGAAGTAAAGCTGAATGAGCTGGAAGCCCCGGTATTGCCGAATGTAGATGCAGAATTTGCCAAGTTGCTAGGTATTCCAGACGGAGATATTAAGAAATTGCGCGAAGGAATACACAAAGATCTTGAACGTGAAGTTTCAAAACGGATTAGATCGAGAATTAAAGAGCAAATAATGCAAGCATTTTTAGACACAACCCAAATAGAAGCCCCTATTGCTCTGGTTAATAATGAAAAAGATCGATTAATGCAGAATGCGAAAAGTGACCTTGAAGCGCGAGGAATGAAAACGAAAGAAATACCTCTTCCATCAGATCTTTTTAAAGAAAAAGCAGAGTATCGCGTCAAACTGGGTTTGATTCTGGCAGAACTTGTAAAGGTGCACGCTCTTAAGGCTACACCAGAACAAGTTCGTAGCATAATTGAAGATGCCGCTCAAAGTTATGAGAATCCTGAACAAGTAGTTAAATGGCATTACGCTTCTTCAGAACGTTTGCAAGAAGCAGAATCATTGGCTCTGGAAGAGAATGTAGTAAATTGGGCGCTCGACAAAATAAAATTAATCGATAAAACAGTGACATTCGATGAGCTGATGGGGATATCCTGAAATGATGCAACTATCTGATAACATGCATGATCTGGAACCTAAGAATTTGGGTTTAATTCCTATGGTGATAGAAACAAGCGGGCGTGGGGAGCGTGCTTATGATATTTACTCCCGCTTATTAAAGGAAAGAGTAGTGTTTCTGGTAGGCCCTGTCACGGAAGTCACGGCGAACCTGGTTGTAGCACAATTTTTATTTCTTGAATCTGAGAACTCAGAAAAAGACATACATTTTTATATTAATTCACCGGGTGGTATGGTGTCGGCAGGTTTGGCCATTTATGACACAATGCAGTATATTAAACCGGATGTAAGTACTTTATGTATCGGCCAAGCGGCGAGTATGGGGGCATTGTTACTAACTGCGGGAGCAAAAGGGAAACGTTATTGCTTGCCTAATTCACGTGTAATGATCCACCAGCCGCTGGGAGGGTTTCAGGGGCAAGCCTCTGATATTGAGATACATGCACGTGAAATACTATATCTCAAAGCTCGATTAAATGAGATTATGGCAAAACATGCGGAGCGTCCAGTGTCTGATTTAGAAAAAGATACAGATCGCGATAACTTTATGAGTGCAGTTGAATCTGTAAATTATGGCTTAGTTGATGCAGTACTAACACATAGGGATGAAAGTACAAGTTAAGTGAAGTAGTTGTGAGAAATTGTTTTAATCACGGGTATTTAAACTCGATTACTGTAGGATAATAATATGCCAGACAAAGCTAGTAGTGAGAAACTTCTTTACTGTTCTTTTTGCGGCAAAAGTCAACATGAAGTAAGAAAACTTATTGCCGGTCCTTCGGTGTTTATTTGCGATGAATGTATTGATCTGTGTAACGATATCATTCGTGAAGAAATGCAAGGTGATGAAGCGACAAAACTGGTTAAGTCAAATTTGCCTGTACCTCGTGAAATCTGTCAAATACTGGATCAATATGTAATAGGACAAGAGTCAGCAAAAAAGATACTTTCTGTGGCTGTTTATAACCACTATAAGCGTTTAAAAAATGTAACAAAATCTGACGAGGCAAACGATATTGAGCTCTCCAAAAGTAATATTCTACTTGTTGGTCCGACTGGTTCAGGTAAAACACTACTTGCACAAACCTTGGCTCGGCTTTTAGATGTGCCTTTTATCATGGCAGATGCCACAGCTTTGACTGAAGCAGGATATGTTGGTGAAGATGTTGAGAATATTATTCAGAAATTGCTTCAAAAATGTAATTATGATGCTGAAAAAGCGCAGCGTGGTATCGTGTACATAGATGAAATAGATAAAATCTCGCGTAAATCGGATAATCCTTCAATTACACGTGATGTTTCAGGTGAAGGGGTACAGCAGGCGCTATTGAAATTAATTGAAGGAACCATTGCTATGGTTCCTCCTCAGGGTGGAAGAAAACATCCTAACCAAGAATTTATTCAAGTTGACACTACCAATATTTTGTTTATTTGCGGTGGCGCATTTGATGGTCTTGATAAAGTGATCAGAGCACGGACCGAGAAGGGTGGAATTGGTTTTGGTGTTGATGTAAAAAACCATACGCGCAAGGATATGAATAAAGTCTTAAAGCAAGTAGAACCAGAAGACTTGGTTAAATTTGGTTTGATTCCTGAATTTGTAGGACGTTTACCTGTTGTAGCTACGTTAGAAGAGCTTAACGAAGCAGCATTAATTCAAATACTGACAGAACCCAAGAACGCACTGGTTAAGCAATACTGGAAAATGTTCAATATGGAAGGAGGCGTGGATCTAGAATTTCGGGAGCCAGCACTCAAAGAAATTGCGAAAAGGGCTTTGGCACGCAAAACAGGTGCGCGTGGCTTACGCTCAATTCTGGAAGAAATATTGCTGGATATTATGTACGATCTCCCGTCATTAGAGAATGTTTCTAAGGTCGTCATTGACTATAATTCGATCAATGATGATATTAAGCCAATATTAATTTATTCTGATCAACCCAAGGTTGCTAAACGTTCCAAATAATTGGGCAGAAATCTAATCAATTTTATTTAAGTTGATAAGAGGAAAGAATTAAACTTGCGATTCCCCGTGGTCCTGCCACGGAATTTTTCATTATTTAGGTAACGTGGCTGTGTCGTGTAGTATTGTCTTTGAGCTCAGTTTATTTTGTGTTAATAGACAAACATGTGTATTTAAACCTCTATTCTAAGTATTCCTGCTTGGCAGAAATATGCTAATGTATATTGTATTTTTATCTTGAATTTTTGATTGGCGCATATATTTTATCAATCAGTTGTGAATTTTATAAATGAGTAGATATGACTTCTTTGATCGAGAATTCTGAGCAATTGATACTGCCACTCCTGCCATTACGTGATGTGGTTGTCTTTCCGCATATGGTTATACCATTATTTGTAGGAAGACAGAAATCTATTAAAGCAATTGAACTAGCAATGGAGTCGAATAAAAATATTCTACTTGTTGCTCAGAAAATAGCATCTAAAGATGATCCCGCACCCGAGGATCTCTACAACGTATGTAGTATTGCGAGCTTATTACAGATGCTGAAACTACCAGATGGAACTGTTAAAGTTCTGGTAGAAGGTAATCATCGTGCTCGTATTCTGGATTTAATTGATTCTGGGACTTATTTTTCTGGCAGAGCATCACAAGTATTGCCCGATGTAACAGATAACCCTGAAGCAGAGGCTATGCGACGCGCCATTCTGACTCAATTCGATCAATATGTAAAACTTAACAAAAAAATTCCACCAGAGATTATTACTTCGCTGGGTGGCATAGATGATGCTGGACGTTTGGCTGATACGATTGCTGCTTATTTGCCATTGAAACTTGAGCAAAAACAGGAAGTCCTTGAAATATTCGATGTATCCAAGCGTCTGGAGCATTTGCTTGGTTTGTTGGAAACAGAATTAGATATCCTGCACGTAGAAAAGCGTATTCGCGGTAGAGTTAAACGGCAGATGGAAAAAAGTCAACGTGATTATTATCTAAATGAACAAGTAAAAGCGATCCAGAAAGAATTGGGCGAAGGTGAGGATGGCGCAGATATAGATGAAATTGAGAAAAAAATCAAATCTGCTCAAATGCCTAAAGAAGCACATACTAAAGCTGAATCAGAATTAAAAAAACTTCGCTTGATGTCTCCGATGTCTGCGGAAGCAACTGTAGTACGTAATTATATTGATGCACTCGTAGCTTTGCCATGGAAAAAGAAGAGTAAAATCAATCATGATTTGAAATCGGCGGAAGCAGTCCTTGAAAAGGACCACTATGGTCTAGAAAAGGTCAAAGAACGGATTGTTGAATATCTGGCAGTTCAGCAACGCGTAAACAAGATGAAAGCACCGATTCTTTGCCTTGTCGGTCCGCCAGGCGTTGGCAAGACTTCACTCGGGCAATCAATTGCACATGCTACGAACAGAAAGTTTGTACGTATGTCGCTGGGTGGTGTACGAGATGAAGCTGAGATACGCGGGCACAGGAAAACCTATATCGGATCAATGCCAGGTAAGATATTGCACAATATGAGTAAGGTGGGTGTTAAGAATCCATTATTCTTACTTGATGAAGTAGACAAGATGGGCATGGATTTTCGTGGAGATCCATCTTCTGCGTTACTGGAAGTTCTTGACCCCGAGCAGAATAATACGTTTGTGGATCATTATATTGAAGTGGAATATGATCTGTCCGACGTTATGTTTGTGGCAACAGCGAATACTCTGAATATTCCCCCAGCTTTACTTGATCGCATGGAGGTAATCCAATTATCAGGGTATACAGAAGATGAGAAATTGAATATAGCCACGCGCTATTTATTAACCAAACAGATGCGTAATCATGGTCTCGAGGAAAATGAGTTATCCGTTTCAGATTCTGCATTGCGGGATATTGCCCGTTATTACACAAGAGAAGCAGGTGTAAGAGCAATGGAACGGGAAATTTCAAAAATCTGCCGGAAAGCTGTAAAAGCGATGTTGCTAAAAAAGGGGAAAAACAAAGTAATTGTAACATCGCGTAATCTCGATAAATACTTGGGTGTAAGACGTTTTACATATGGTGTTGCAGAAGAAAAGAATCAAGTTGGGCAAGTAACTGGACTAGCCTGGACAGAAGTCGGTGGTGAACTATTGACTATTGAAGCTGTTGTATTGCCTGGAAAAGGAAAAACCATTACTACTGGGAAACTGGGTGAAGTTATGCAGGAATCTATTCAGGCCGCCCTTTCTGTGGTTAGAGGACGTTCTCATTTATTAGGCATCGCGGAAGACTTCTATCAAAAAAATGATATTCATATACACCTTCCTGAAGGTGCAACACCAAAGGATGGGCCAAGCGCAGGTATCGGTATTTGTGTTGCGATAGTGTCGGTTCTGACAAATATCGCTGTGAGAGCAGATGTTGCTATGACAGGAGAAATTACTTTAAGAGGTGAGGTGCTTCCGATAGGTGGTTTAAAGGAAAAATTACTGGCCGCACATCGAGGTGGAATTAAGGCGGTGATTATTCCTGAAAAGAATGTAAAGGATTTAACTGATATTCCTTCAAATGTGAAAAGCCAACTAACTATATATCCTGTTAAGTGGATAGATCAAGTACTTGATCTGGCACTGGAGCATAAACCAGAGCTAGTGCCTACTCCAATTATTCAGCCAACTTTACAGTCAGCGAGTGAGGAAAAGTCAGTGGAATCCCTAATTAAACATTAAGTCATAAATTTTGCTATTTTTATATTTTTTCCGTGATATCGAAAAGATATTCAGATTAATCTGAATTCGGCAAACAATGGAATGTGATCTGACAATCGGTGCCATGGCTGGCCGTGTAGAAGGTTACAGTTGATAACATCGAGTCCGCGGTAATAGATACGGTCCATTGATAATACAGGCAGCCAAGCAGGAAAGGTGCGTGCATATGCGCCACGGGCCATTTTAAAAACTTCCTTAACGTCTAAGTCTCGATGCAGATAGTGTTCAGCACGACCACGCCAGTCGTTAAAATCACCAGCAATGATCAATGGCTCATTGGATGGAACATGAGAGTTGATGCGTTTTGCTAACGTTGAAAGTTGACGCTCTCTTTCATGTCCGAACAGACCCAAGTGTACACAGATGATATGAACTTTCTGGTGGATTCCGGGAATTTGAACCGTTCCATGCAAAAGACTGCGACTGGCTGATCGTAACATAGAGACATTAATATTCTCCCATTCAATAAAGGGATATTTACTTAAGATCGCGTTACCGTGATGCCCCGATTTATAAATAACATTCTTGCCGTATGCATAATGATGCCAAATTTGATCTGCAAGAAATTCAAATTGTCGATTATTGGGCCAATCATCAAATCGGTTATTGGAAATGTTGCGTTCACCGTGTACTTCTTGTAGAAAAATCACATCGGCATCGATATGACGCAATAAATTCTTTATCTCATGAAGGATGAATCGAAGATTAGACGCACTAAAACCCTTGTGGATGTTGTAGGTTAAAACTTTTAGTGATGTACTCATACGGTTCCTAAATTTCGGTACACTCATAAGTTGAATCAAAAGTAATTTTTGTATAGCTTATTACTTGAGTCCACATAAAGACTGTTGAATTCTTGCAGCTATTATTTTTGATTATAATAGCAAATGGGGTACCAGTATTAATACGGATGCTATTAAATATAATAATTTAAACCTAGCTGTTGATTTCGGTGTCAAATTAGCAGACAACAATCGGGTGCAAGGTCCTCCAAAAACATGGCGAGGCTTTTTGCTGCTTTGCTTGTTACAACAACTGCCGCTTTGCTGCTCGGCTACTCCCCTGAAACAGGTTTTCTAATTGCAGCTTATGCAATTCTGGGTGATTTGCTATCCAGTTTTATTAAGCGTCGGCTCGCGATGGTACTTAGCAGAAGCTCCTCTACTTGATCAGGTGTCGGAATCGCTTTTTCCTGCATTCATGATGATGCAAATTTTTGATCTTGAGATATTCTCCATAATATTGCTAGTTTTTGTTTTCACTATTATTGATCTGGCAGTTACTTATAGTCTTTATCACTGGAGGATACTCAAGTAGTCCAGTTAATTGTTTGAAGGTTATGATTATGGGTCACGCTAAAGATCAAATAGTTAATTTGCCTAACCTAGTTAGCCTAATCCGGATATTGATGGCACCAATATTATTTTACCTTGCATTTACTCAGCAACCCTATTGGTTTATTGGGGCGTTGTTATTTGCAGTATTTACCGACGTACTTGATGGTTTTCTTGCCAGAATATTAAACCAGATAACTACGATGGGTTCGCACCTTGATAGTTGGGGTGATTTCATAATTTATTCAACAATGGCAATCTGTGCCTGGATATTATGGCCGGATATCATACTACGAGAGAAACTTTATTTTATTATCATTGTTCTTTGTTTTACTCTGCCAGTAATCGTTGGTTTCATCAAATTTCATAGCGTTATTAGCTATCACACGTGGAGTGTTAAACTCGCAGTAGCTATAACTGTATTAAGCTATATTTTACTTTTTACCGGCTTGCTCGATTGGCCCTTTAGAATAGCTGCTTTATTCTGCCTTTATGCGGCTATTGAAGAGATTGCCATTACATTGTTAATTCAGCATGAACTTGTTGATGTAAGAACAGTATGGCAAGCATTAGCGCATAAAAAGAAAAACTGAAATAATGGATTGGACGTTCACTACCGTGAGCCGGACAAACTGGAGCAAAAGAAATTAAAATCGGTATGATCTATTCTCCAAGAATATTCCGATCATGTGGTTGTTAATCAAACGACTCGCTCCGGAGGAAAGTTCCACCCTGGCGCGTCCTGTATAATGGTACGGCGGCTAGTCTAATTCCAATTATACATAGGAAGATAAATCATTAAATTATATAAAATACTGTAAATAAGAGATATTATGTATATATTTATACTTTCTTAAGTGCATCTTAGTTTCCAAAAGTGGACGGTTAGTTCGCAGTTACACGCTATTTGCCACGCATAGTTTTCTCTACTGCTTTAGGTATAAATCGCGATAAACAGACAAAAGTGACATACTCAATAAAATAAAATCAACTGTTACCAGGGAGTAACTTTATATGCCCCAGAGATCTATTTTTCTGTGCCTTGCTTTCTTTTTTCTTTTCCAGACGTCTTGCATCTCGCAAGCAGAATTCTCTCGCAACCGAGGGGATGGCGAGAAATCCTTCTTTGATTTTGATGTGAAAGATTTCAAGAAACCGATGACCCTACCTGAAGGCGCAACGGTGTTAAAGGATTTGCCCTTTGGCAAAGAAAAGCAACAGAAGCTGGATATCTATTTACCCAACAAGGAAGTTCTGCAGAAAAACGCCCCTATTATTATCATGGTTCATGGTGGCGCTTGGATGATGGGAAATAAGAGCAATGCTGCCGTTGTCAATAACAAAGTAGATCGATGGTTAAAAAGAGGTATTCTCTTTGTGTCTACAAATTATCGCATGTCGAGGAAACCGAATCCCTTAGACCAAGTTGACGATATAGAAATGGCTTTTCAATACATGGTTAATAATGCCACCAAGTATGGTGGAGATCCAACGAAAATAGTTCTTATGGGCCACTCGGCTGGAGCTCATCTCGTCTCATTATTCTCAGCCAGTGGAAATTATGCTAAGCATAAGTGGCTTGGGACCATAGCATTGGACAGTGCCGCTTTTGATTTGATCGAAATTATGGATCGCAAGCACTATCGATTTTATGACCGTGTGTTTGGTTCGGACAGAGATTTCTGGAAAAAAACATCACCAATTCATCAACTCAGCAGAAAAATTAATCCCATGCTAATCGTGTGTTCTTCAAAAAGATTTGATTCTTGCCCCCAGGCCGAGACCTTTACTGAAAAGGCTAAAGGTTTTGGCGCTGTGGTTTCTGTCCTTCCAGTGGATCTCAATCACGGTCAGGTAAATGTGAGTCTGGGCCTGGATGGAAAGTACACTGAGGATGTCGAAATCTTTATGAAGAAAATTGGCGTTACAGGACTTTAACTTGCAATCCCCCGTGGTCTTGCTACGGGGGATTGGAATGGATCGCTCTAAACTCAGGTTTATAAGGATTGCTTAAAAATTCGGGTTCCAGTTGATCATTATATCGGCGGAAGCCCCGTGTAAACCCGATATACACCCTCGGAACATGCGCTGCAGAAAGGCGATACACCCAAGCCTGGATTGTAGCGGTTGAAATACAGGTAGGGACCCTTCAATGAAATAAACAACTCAGGATCTATCCGGGCGCGCAGAAGACTGTCATTGCTAAGCAACCGTAGAATCGGTTCACTCGAATCAATATTTGAAAGCCAGATCTGACTTGGAAAATTATTGGGCTCTACTGTTGCCTGAAGAAATACGTACGATCGACCGTTGTAAGTAAACGGTTCCGGTGAACCGATTTTTCCATTATTGGAGAGTATTGCCGAATAAACTGGTACCCAAGGGATGTCCTCATACTCCTCGTCAGTTGGGCTGCGGTAGATTCTGAGCTCTTTATTATTTACTATAGTCATGAGTACTAATGCACCACCGAATTCCGGCGCTCGCCACATCCAGGGAACAGTCGATAGATCTTTTTCACCGCTGTCGAATGTTAGTTGCTTTATCTCTTTTGTGTCAATGTGATAGCGAAATACTTGCGATAATCCATCTACTTCTGCGGTATAAACGAGCGAGCGGTCGCCGCGTGCTTGTCGAACGGCAACGGGTGCTGCGCGTATAAAAGGGAGTAATTCTTCATCCTCTGGCGTCCCTAGATGCCTTAGATAATGGTTTCCATCAGGATCGACATAAGTGATGCGTGGATCTGCATCCCCAAAATCTTCACTTCCATACGGAGATAATCGTGGCAACAGAGCATCCAGATATTGCACATTCCAGATCCCATCCGTGCCTGGCTTGGCCAGTGCGAGTCTGGCATTCTCCGGGGTATGCGGTAATCCCGGCAAAAATTTGGTATAGACAAGCTGATCGCCATCGGCGGTTTTGATCCATTCAGCACCACCCCAGGTTGTCTTCTTGATATCAGTGAGGCTCAACGCTTCGGCATCAACCAGAACTGATTTTCCGGAAATCTGCTTAAACAATCCAGATCGACGATCAAGTTTTCCCACCCATAGCCGCCCCTCTTTGTCGGCCCAAACAAACTCAGCTCTAGCTTGACTGTATTCTGCATCAAAGATCTTTAGTGGAGTGACAACAGTTTCCGAGGGAGTGAACTCCAGGGTTCTGGATTCGCCGACGGCAGCAGAACCTAAATCAGGATGCTTTAGCTCATATCCGCATCCCAGTTTTTTGTCTTGGCATTCAACATCTATACTTTCTAATCCTGCAAATGCAATATTTGCTGGCAAGACCAGCATTAAAACAATTAGTTTTTTTATCATTTTATTCTCTTTCGGGTTTAATTCCTCGCCCCTTGGGCAATAGCTTTTTAGAACCAGAAGATTATTGCACACAATCAATACACTACATTTTCTGCCTACTTCCAAATAATTATTATAACAGTTAAGACGGCTTAATTCTGTAGGCAGATGCTCCCTGTTTTCTAGGACATCTGCCCTACTGATAAAATCAGTAGTGTCTGTGAATTTATCAAAATATATTCGACTTGCAATTTCCCGTGGTCTTGCCGCAAAGATAGGTGCAGGACGCGCGGAGAAAATTTATTTGGTTATCATTTCATGACTTGCTCATTTGTAATCCAGTATTTTTAAGTATTCGATCGACTTTTTCTCGAAAGGAGATTCAGAATTTGTAGAATTGTAATTGTGTAATGCGAGGGTTTGATATTGAGTTTTTAAGATGGCTATCAAGTTATAAACTATGATAACAGATCTATATCTGTGTCTTGACTGCGTTATCAGTAGTTTCGTAGAACCGCCTGATACAAAGATGCTGTTTGATCCACTTGCCGGATTAATGGCGAATAAAAAATGCTAATTCTAATCTCTGACATCCATGAGAATATTATTTACTACTCCATATCAATCTTTTACATGATAATCTGGATGGAATTTCTGGATATTAGCGATTTTATCAGTAGGGCAGATGTCCTAGAAAACAGGGAGCATCTGACTACAGAATTAAGCTGCCAGTAGAGTTATACTGAACACTTTTCTATTAAAAATAGATAAGTTAGTACAGCTTGGGTGCAGACAACCAAAATTGTAACCGCATCAAGCTAAGCGTGTGTGAGTGATGAAATCTTTCAAAATCAAGGTCACCGTATAAAGTCGATGGTTTTAACTAAATATATTGATATACTTGTCTTTATATAAACATATAGAAAGTGAATAAGGAGTGTGAGAAATGAGGCTGTATACCCACGATAGATATCGATTTTCTCTGATAATACTCTTTTTAATTTTCTTTGGGAGTTGCCTATCGATAGCCACTGCTTCGGCTGCGACCATCAAGCAGCGGATTAATGCAGCCAAGAACACTGCACAAAGTGATGGCAATGCGTGTACCGAGGTGCGTCCATTCTATTGGGAAATTGGCAACGGAAGCCAACGTCTGACCGGCGGATCTGTAAATAGTATGGAGGATTCTACTGTCTACAGTGCTAGTACTGTGTTGAATTTCGGTTCGGCTTCCAAATGGTTGTATGGTGCATATGTGCTGGAACACAATGCCGGAGCGCTGAGTTCCAGTGATATCCAAATGTTGACATTACGCAGCGGTTATACCAATCTCACGGATTGTTATCCAAACCAAACCGTCGGGAGTTGTTTCCGTTATCAAGACAACGATGAGTACCATTCTGAGAATGTCGGGAAATTTTATTACGACGGCGGTCATATGCAGGCACATGCGATGCATCTCGGGCTTTCATCCTTGAATCGTAACAAATTGGCCGCCGAAATTCGCTCCAAGCTTGGTCCCGAGATTTCGATCGGTTATAGTCTCCCGCTGCTGTCTGGCGGTGCGAGCGGAAGCGCGACTGCCTATGCGAGTGTGTTGCGAAAAATGATTCGGGGTGACTTGCAGATCGGATCGGAGTTGGGGAGCTATCCCGTGTGCACTAATCCGGTTACTTGTTTACCAGGAGAGGCCACAAATACACCGACTCCGCTGGATGAAAGTTGGCATTATTCAATTGGCCATTGGATCGAGGATGATCCTGAAGCCGGGGATGGATCATTCAGCAGTCCTGGCACCATGGGTTTCTATCCATGGATCTCTGCTGATCGAAATCTCTACGGCATCGTTGCGCGCGAGGCGGATCCGGGAAACTGGTTTGGTTCTGTTCAGTGCGGGCGACTGATACGTGAGGCTTGGAAGAGAGGTGCGGCATTATAGTTCCTTTGAAGGTTGGCAAGTGACATGGAAAAACTTCAGAACCTTCTCTGCATGCCAATCGTGGAGATTGTGCTTAGCCCCAACTAACCACCGTTACACATATTAAACTACCGAATGCATAAGGGAAAATGCCATGAGCTACAATAAAAACCAATACCAGAAAGGTATGAGCTTAACTAATTACTTCGTTCATAATGTGATTAAACGACAATTCCAAGGCCTTGTTTCTCAAGGCTGCTGGTCAGAAGGATTTTGCTGTAAAAAATGTGGCTATGAAAATAATTATTGTGAGATTAGAAGCCACAATTTCTTCCAATGCAATCGTTGCTATCACCAAACCTCTCTATCGTTGTGCACGATTTATGAACAGACCAAGATATACTTAATCAATTGGTCTTTAATTAGTTATTTACTTGCACAAAGTCGGAGTAAAAAAGGAAAATTCTGGGAACCACCCTTTGGTGCGGTCGAGGATTCTCATACGGATCTCGGTTGTGTGTTTAGTAGAGCTTTCGGCGTCGTTTTGGCGTGCATGCTTCTGACGCTGGGTTCGTATAGTATGGCCGAGACTGTGGCTCCTGCCGGATGTCCTTTGCTGCACTGCACAGTTGAGGCTACATCCGTGATGTATCAACCCATCGTACAAAAGGTGACAAACGTCACCAATAACAATACGATTGGATCCACGAAAGCACAGGGTTGTTCGGGTAATGGCAGCAGCCTATTCTGCCTTTTTAACACCGATAACATAACCGGAGCCGGAAAAGGGACTCTGAAAATGCTCGATGCGATGACACTTCAGGTGATCTGGGGCAGTGCGGCGGAGAATTCGTACGATCTCAAACCGATGAGCTCTGCAGGAGCACAGGCGCCTCTGGTCCTTTCGAATGGATGGGTCGCTGCCGGCGACAATTCGGTTCACGTGCTCTATGATACTTCCGGCGCCATGCGGGGAAAAGTGGCCGTTGGCGGCAATGGATATAACCTCGGCTTGACGCCGGTTTCCGACATATACGGCATCGTGACGCAGACAGATGGGGTTCTGACGCTCGTCGACATGTCGACGTGGCAAGCCATAAGAGTGCTGACTCTGCGAGATCCGATAACCAATGGGCGCGTGAAACTGACTTCTCCTTCATCTGGATCCAACAATGTGCTGTATGCCGTCGGAAACAATTCGGCGAACAATCACGGATTTCTTTTTTCGGTGGCGGTTGACCCGGAGACACGAACCCTAAAACTGAAATCCACCTCTACTTTCACAGGTAAGACTGGAGCAACTCCGGTTGTCGTGGTGCCGAGCATGACCGGATTTGAGAACAATCTTGTCTTGCTGCACGTTCCCGGCTTGATCAAGGATGCAGAGCCGCAAAATCGACTTCTCGGACTATTAGACACTGCGTTCGGATTTGCCTTACAATGGACAATACCGCTGGCGGAGGTCTTGCCGGTCGCACCAACAATCGATCAAAGTACGCAGTCGTTATTCTTCGTGCATAATAACGGTGACGCCACCGTCTATCAATACAGTTTTCTTTCCGGTGCGCCGATCAACACGTTTGATATTCGAACGATTGGAGGTTTTTCATCAACTTTCTCTCTCAACGGCCATCTTAATTCCATTCAGGCGGGGGATACCTTCACACTGCTGATATCTGGGGGAAATTGGTCAAACTGGGCGGCGATTCGAGGACAATACGCAATAGCATTTACCCCCTTCGCGGCACCGTCTTCTTTGCTCTGGGCAAAGAAGACGTTTGCGGTACCGGATATCTACACAGCCGCTTGGAACTTGGGGATTTCGAGCCAGCCGGACGTCTTTTGCCCGATTGTTGTGGGCAGGACGAGCGGCATCTCGCGTTTGTGCGATTTCGGAATGTAGACCGTGTGCCTGAATCACTGATGAATCTGTAGTCTCCGGTGTTCCTTAAGAACGCTAAGATTAGATCTATCGTAGTCTTTGCAGACTAACAGTTGATCCCGCTGGCTCCGCACCATTGACGTCGATTAAAAAGCAGGCGTTGAGAATATTCAATGTCGCGCATGATTCAAAATAGTAAGATTTTTAGAATTTTAACGGAATAGGTGGGGTTTCCAACCGCCTGTCCTTGGCCTGTCACTTTTTGCTAGTAAAATTTATGGTTTGGTCAATTATCTTCGATCCAGTTTCTTGTTCAAGAGATTTAATACTATGTGAGCCAAAAAGAGCATACTGCAGCTCGTAACGCTCTCCACAATTACGCCATATCTCAGTCGCTCCATTACTAATTTTATCTGAATCGATTGGAAATTCACCGCAAGCAAGTTGTACTCTGTATTGATAACTTTCCCACTCATTTATAATATCCGGATTTATAAAGCCTGGTCCGTTAGTCAATATTGGAGAGATGGACCAAATAGGTTCATTCCAGTTTCCTTCGGTCTGAAGGACCGGATCCAATCCGCCAATGATTCCTAAATATGGCTGGAAAATAGATGGCTTACAAGGGTTCGATAAGTAATAAGCTGAAGGAGGGCCAGCAACGGCAATATACCCATTAAAAGTTTCAGGTGATTCACACCACATTCTATTTGTCATTACTCCCCCCATTGAAAATCCACCAAGATAGATTTCGTTAGTGTTAAATTGATGCTTGATATAAGCCGCAAGCGTCTGAAGAAATGCCACATCATCTTGCCCTGAGTCCATGACATTGTTGCTCCACGTCGTCACGATTCCTGATATCGCTTGCCCTTGGGGAAATACTGCTAAAACCTTTTCATTCTCAAGCCAAGTCCAGTTAACTGTATCCATTGCAGGAGGATTAATCGCTAAATTAATTCCTAAGTCAAAAGCAACTATATAATTTCGTCCAATAGCACCATGCAAGAAGACAAGTGCCTTAGTTGCTCCTACAGGATTATAAAAGTCTATTTGATGAGGAAATCCAGGCAGGGTTATAGAAAATAATTCAGAAGCTGAGTTAGCCCCACCGCTTTTGGCTACTTTCAATAAATTAGATAGATTATTTATATATCGGGGACTTCTATCCTCCCAATCTCCTCCGAGAAAATAAATACTATTGTCATTTGTATTAGTTCCAACATAAATGTTTGTTTCCGGATAATAGCGATATAACCAAGGCTCGGTACGTTGTGTTGCTTGATGAGAGGGGAATATCTGTGGATAAAAACTTTCCGCCCAATTCAGTACGGTATCCGTATCATCAAGAATATCGGCATGACCTATTCTATGACTCAAACTCGT
>Ga0105090_10000476_pt1 | contig 19755 bp, 8 predicted proteins | sample PPLLak3March2015_FD_79110 | JGI IMG/M metagenome (GOLD analysis project Ga0105090, IMG submission 79110) | Freshwater sediment microbial communities from Prairie Pothole Lake near Jamestown, North Dakota, USA - PPLs Lake P7 Core (1) Depth... | ecosystem: Environmental > Aquatic > Freshwater >... | reverse complement strand
TGCTCATGCTGCCGGACCTCGAAATACCTGTTCACGTAGATCGTGCTTTGGGCATTGGCGATCAACGGGAGAAGGGTGGACACCACCACGGCCAGCACCGATGACAGGCCTGACAAAATCCAGCCATTCTCATGGTACGGGGCGGAGTGCGCCCGTCCTCGGGCGCAGCAACGCCGGCCATGCTCTGAACGCGCAGCCTTGGAACGGCAGGCACAAGTGATGTACGGGCCCGGATTTTTCATGCCCTGCCAAGCCCAACTCAAGAAGCCCACGAATCCATGAAAAATCCGGGCTGGGGAGTTCATTTGGACGGACTGCCGCTGAGGATCTCCTGGAAATCCCTGGCGGTTTGCTTCGCCGCCTTGTCGACATCAAACGCGGGAGCAGGGGCGAAAGGATTGCCGGCGCGCGAAGCCTGGGGCTCCGCCGGGGCCGCGGGTACGGTCGCCTTGGAAGGCGTGTCGGACGTGTAGGTCCCGGAAATGAGGATGCTCACGGTCGGCGGGGAATTGTAGCCGTGCCCGGATGCGACTGCCATGCTGGCTATGCTGGCGTCGGTCAGCTTGAGCTGGAAAAGCACGTCCCGGTTCTTGCCCGGGCCGCGTATCGTCACGGTCGCCTCTTGGAAAACCTTCCCCGACAAATAGTCCTTCGACAGCTCAACCGACTGGTTGTCGGCCAGCCGAGTGACATGGACCTCGATCGGCGAATTCCGTCTCTGATCCTGCCTCGAGTTTCCACTGCCTGGCGGCAGCTTTCCGACAAGCGCGCTGGCGCTGGCAATCGGAAGATCCACCGCCTCGCCCCGCGCGGTCTTGAGAGTCAACGTGTAGGAACCCTGGTCGGTTCTGGGCTTCACCGCGTCCTCTCCCTGGGGATCGATGAATTTGACCGGGTTGTTGCGAACGTAGGCGTAGGGATTGAGCGACTGCGGGTTAACCAGCAGCGAATCCATGTCCTGTTTCGACATGGAATCCAGGGTGGCATACTTGGTGTCCGGGCGTGAGAATCTTGCGAGGGAGGCCGCCAGGTAGCGGGCTTCGTAGTAGTGCAGACCGCTCTCCTTATCGCGTTCTTTCTGCGTGTACTTGTAGGCCTCCTCGACGGATCGCCAGCCCTGTTCGTTCCGCACCGGACCGAAGGGATGGAACGCGGTCTCCTCCAACACCTCGCCCGCGGCATCGGTCACCACCGCGACGGACCGAAGATGATCCGGATGCGAGAACCGCACCGCGAGCTCCGCTTCCGGGGCCGCCCATTCGATCGGGATACGGTTGCTCACGAAGATCGCCTCGCCGGGCGCCAGCACCGACGGAACTTCCTCGCCCCCCTCGGGTAAGTCTGCAGCCTGCAGCTGCCAGCTCTGTCCGGTTTCATCGTAATTCCACACCTCGACCCCGGGGTCAGCAGCCGGCGTCGCGCGACTCTCCAAGCCGCCGGTGCCGAGGAACGACTTCCCGGCTGGCAGCGTGACATTGGCGGCTTTGTTAAAGCTCCCGCGCAGCCCGATCGTGGGATGTCCCTTGGCGAACAGCCACAGGATTGTGTCGGCCGGGAGCGTTTCGGTAGCGGTCACCGCCAGCCATTGCCCCGTCACCGGGTCGAGGCGGTAAGCCGCGACGATGCCGTCCGAGCCCGCGTCAGCACCGACCAAAGGGAGGGTGGAGCCGTGGACAGCGAGCGATTGCAGGTTCCACCCGGGGTGCAACCGCAGTCGCTGCACTCGCAGGCTGTCCGACATGGACCCGGTCACGGTGGCGACGCGTTGGTCGCCGCTGAACACGTATTTCACGGGTTGCTCATGCTGCCGGATCTCGAAGAACTTGTTGACATAGACCGTGCTCAAAGAGGCGTTGCCGAAGGTCTGACTCGGGACGAGCAGCCCCAGGAAAAGGGGACCGAGGCACAGGCCACACGTGTGGATCACGAGATTGCAGATGACTGGAGAGGCCGGAGCAGTGAGGCCCCGGCAGGGCCCGCGAATGCGGTTGCCACGCAGCGGAGTTGGTTGGCTCCGGCTCATTCCTGGGCGCGCCGGAGCCGGGCCTCCTGGCGTCGGAGTTCGGCCTTCGTAGCACGATTGATCCGCTCCTGCTTCGCGATGGCGTCGTTCAATTCCTTGAGCGAACGGGTCTCTCCCTTCAGCGAATTGCGGGTTCGCTCGTTGAGTTTGTTGGTTTCGCGGACCACGTGCTGGAGCTTGGCATCGACCTCTCGGAGCTTGGCCCCAACCCGGGCCGCCCCCTCGTTGTAAGTCGCGGCGGCCTGTTTCCAGGCCACGGTGGCCTGGTTGTAGGACTTGGTGGCCGCGCGGTTGGCTTGAATCGACTTCTCCGTGGCTTCGAGGATCGCGCTGGGGCCGTAGCCGGTGAGGTCGAGAGCGGACCAGATCAGCCCGACCGGCGGCACGGCGATGCCCATGAGTGTCTTGGCCGATTCGTTGAGCAGCTGTCCACCGGTACCGGAATTCCGGTTGGAAGCGAAGTCGTATGCCTTCATGACCACGCTGACACCCGCCGTGGCTTTGCCTACGACGCCGGCGCCGCTTTCCACTGCCTTGCGGGAGGTCCAGATGGCGTATTCTTCCGCCGCGCCGGCTCCCAACCCAACGACATCATTGGCCGTTGAGACCGTCTCCTTCTTGTCCAGACCGGTCGGATCATTGAAACGCAATGGATTGTTTACGCCGTACTGATAGGGATTGAGGTCCCGAGGACTGCCAAGGTAATTGGCCAGGTCCTCGGGTGACAGGCCATCCAGGCGAGCGTACTTCGGATCCACCGAGGCGAAACGAGCGATCGGCCCGGCGAGATAACGAGCCTCGAAGTAGTGCAACCCGCTCTCCTTGTCACGTTCCTTGGCTGCGAACCGGTAATCCTCCGCGATGCCGCGCGGCTGGTGGACGTGACGCTCGACGCCGAAGGGAAAGTAGGCGACTTCCTCGACCAACGCGCCATCGGCGTCCGTGACAGCAGACGATGACCCAAGATGGTCCTGATGCTCATAACGAATGCGGAGGGACGGGTCCGGGGCATCGAAGGGAATGGGAACGCCGGAGTCGACAAAGACCGCCTCCCCGGGTGACAGCATCGCGGATGACTCGTCCCCTGTCCCAGGCAGTCCTCCGGCCTGGATTTCCCAGGCTTGCCTGGTTCCATCATGCTGCCAGAAGGCGGTGTCGGTTCCGGGAACCGGGAGTGGCGCGGCCTCCAGGCTGCCGGATGCGATGAACGCGCCTCCGGCCGCCGCCACACGGTCGCCTGGGTCGGCATAGTCGCCCGTCAACGCCAACGCGGCATTGGTGGGGGCGTAGATCCACAGCATCGTCCCCGCGGCCAGCGGCTGCTGCGGCTCAACCGGGAGCCACGATTGGGTGGCCACGTTCCACTGAACGACGGACTGGGGGCTGACCACCGGAGGTTGCACATTGGTCAACTGGCGAAGGCCATCGGAAAGACTGACGGCGGTCGAACGGAGGTTCCAGCCGGTTGCCAGGCGGATGCGCTGGGTGCGCGGCACACTGTTGAGCGAGCCGATGATGCGGGCGACACGTGTATCGCCGTTGAAAACGTACTTCACCGGCTGATCGTGGCTGCGCACCTCGAAATGCTCGTTGACATAGATCGTGGTTTCGGCGGCCGACACGTCGGTCGCCGCGAGCCAACCCATGGCGGCAACCGCAACGAGCGCCAGCCTGCACCTTTCCCAGCCCGGCGGGGCCGGAGCCGTAGTCATCGGTAGTGCGCGACCGCGCCAGGCCGTGAAATGTGTTCGCGACTTCGTCGCGAGATCCATTGGCTCGGAAACGCCCGTGACTTGATTTCTCATGCAGTCGTACACTCGAACAAGTTGAAAGCCCGGGGCGCCGCGCGCCTCAATGCCGCGCCTGCTGGAGCGCCGCGATCTCGGCCTTGAGCGCGTCGATTTGCGCCTGCTGTTGGGTGAGCAATCGACGCAGATCGTCGTCGCTCGTGCTCATCTTCGTGTTCAACGCCTGGATCGCGGTCAGCGCAATCCCGTCGGCGTCAACCGTGGCGATGGTCTTGTCGTCGGAACCGAGGCCGAAGGCTGCCCGGAAGTCCTGGGAGACAGGGCCAATATGCTGCGAAGCCGGGTCGTCCTTGTAGTTCCAGCGGGTGATCGGCAGGGCGACCACCTTGTCGAGGACCTCGGCGGGATCGACGTTGTCGAAGTTCTCTTTGATGTTGCGATCGCTGCCCGAACTGACAGTGCCCCGCACTGTGACGTTACCATTGTTCCACCAGCGGAGCGTCCAGTTCGCAGTGTTACCCAGCACTCCTCCGCCCACACCGACGAGCAAGGGCCCGTCGAACCCAGACTGGGCGTAGTGCGAATTGGCATAGGAGACGTAGTGATTGAAATCGCCGTTCCCGCGCAAGTACAGCGAGTTGTCCCCCATGAAGATGCTAGCCGCCATGAAGGGTGCGACCACCGGGCCATAGAGGAACGTCGTGCCGTTGGCGCTCAGGTTACCGTTGGCGCTGATGGATCCCGCTGCGGTCACATCGCCGCGCGACGACACGTGGGCGACACCCAGCGTCCCCGATTGGGGATTCCCTCCGGAGAATATCGTGGACCAGTCAAAACCCTTCAGCGTCTCGGCGTTGAGCGCATTGACCTGGTTCCAGACGACGGTCGACCCGTTGTATATCAAGGACTGGCCCGCCTGCGCGCCAGTGGCGTCGAGCTTTGCCCGGGTAATCGCGCCGTCGGGGATCTTCGCCGTGGCCACCGCGTTGTCGGCCAGTTTCGCGGTGGTAATGGCCCCGTCCCTGATCTTCGCGTCCAGCAGGGTTCCTTCGGCCGGGTTGTTGGTGCCGAACAAGGCGCTCCAATCGTAGCCGCGGAGGAGCTGGCTGTTGGCGCTTTCCTTGGCAAACACCGCCGGAAGGATGCTCTGCCGGGGCAGCAGGGGTGGGTCGGCGAGCGTGATCAGGCTGTCGCCATTGGCATCGACCGTCACCTCGAGGTACAGGTCCAGGTTGAAATCGACTCCCTCCAGCGACGCTTTCGTGCCGAGCAGCGTGTTCACGAGGCCCGCGTTGACACTGAGGTTTTGGACCTCACCGTTCCAGACCGCGCGACCGCCGACCGGCGCATCGTAGATTTTGAACTGGACGACACGGGCGCCGTCGGCCAGCGGGCTGCCGTCGGCGGTCGTAAGCCGGCCTTGAAATGGCAGGACACGGTTGCCGGCGTGGAGCTCGCCGGAAAGTGCCGGGAGCAGCGCGATGGCCAGGATCGCGGCGCCGGCTTGGGGTCGGATAGATTTCATTAGTTCCTTTCGAGAATGATTCACGGTGGACTCACCAGATCCCGCCCGCGATGGGCGGCGGGGAACCCACCTCCATTTTCAGGTACAGTTCGATGTCGTCGATGTTCTCGAGGCGCAGTGTTCCCTGGCTGTCGATGCGGAGGACGATGTTGTCGCAGAACAACGGCCAGCCGCTCACCGGGTTCATCGGCACCGGCGTGGAACCGATGGCGGCGGGGATGCCGATGGCGGTGCCAATGAACGGCTCGCCGACCAACCGCTTGTCGGGATCGCGCTGGTAGAGCGGGACGGGGAAGGAAGTGATCGTGCGGGAGTAGGTGAAGAGGCTGTCGGGGAAGAACCCGATGCGATCGACATTGCCGTAGAGTTCGATGGAAACCGGGACGGTGCTGCCGGCGGCGAAGACATTCTTGCCAACGATTTTGATGCCGATTTCCTTCACGCGATGATTCCAGAACTGGTCGAACGTGCCCCCCGGGCGATTCTGTTGCACGATCGGCACCGTGCTGTCCAGGCCGAGGATGGCCCGGGACTGGTTGTAAGTGAGGGGGAAATCGATCCGCAGCCGGGTCAGTCCGCCGGCATTGGCCGGGTCGCGGGCGGCGAGATTCAGGAGGATTGCCCGGAACTGCTGGATGCTCTGGCGTGTGAGTGGCGGGTCGACATCGTAGCGGTTGCCGGCAAGGTCGTAGCGATAATCGATGAGCTTGAAGATGTCGCGTCGGAGACTGATGGGCTGGCCGGTGAAGGTGTTGGCATCCCAGAGTGTGGTGGTGTAAGGACCGCGATAGAGGGGATCGCGCAGTTTGAGGTCCCAGGCTTTGAGGGCGCTCAGAAAGGCCTGGCCACGGACGTGATTGGCGATGCTGAAAGCGCTTTCGGCCTCGGTGAAGTCGTCGAACGACCCGTTGTTAAGGGGTTCAATGGTGGATCCATTGCCCTGGCGCACCGGGTTTCGATACCCTTCCGTCCAGGCCGCCTCGAACATGCGCGCCAGCTTGTAGAGTTCGATGCGGAACTCCTGCATGAGATCGCGGTATTCCTCCTCGGCCCGCTCCAGCTTGAAGGCCAACGAGGGATCGCGATACCAAAGCGTGTCGGTGATGTCCTGGTAGAAGATGTGGTCCTGCACCAGCCGCTGGGCCTTGGCGAGCAGATGCCGGAGTTCGGCGCCGGCGATGGCTGAATTAAGGGCAATGACCGGCAGCTCGGCGACGGCCAACTGCTGTTCGATCAGGAGGTTTCGGATCGTGGCCTGGCTGTTGATGGTGTTGATCTGGGCCGTTTCCTCCGCCTGCCATCCTGTCTTCAGCAGGGAATTGATCGCCGAGGTGTAGGCGCCGATATCCTGCGTGGTGATCACCCCGGACGAGGTGCCACAACTACAGATGGCCACCGTGAAGACATTGGCCATGTAAGTGGCATAGTCGAGCAACCCGATTTGCATTCCATATAGGGTCACGGTGGCATTGACCTCGTTATTGCGTTCGAGTTCGACGCGCACCTTCTGGGCGTAGGCATCGATGCCTGCCTTTCTCACCTGGGCTTCGCGGATGGCCTGGATGATCCGCAACGCCTGAACCGACATCAGGCTTCCGTCCCGGAGCTCCAGGGCATCGGGATCCTGGGCATTGAGCAGCCGGTCGAACTTCTCCTGCACCGCGTTGGTGTAGGCCACCCGTTGCACCTCGCTGAGCAGACCGCCGTAGCCGGCGGGATCGATGCCGGTGATCTCGAACAACTGCGACTCCAGGTTGTTCCGCAAGGCGATCTGGCGGTCCGCGTTCAGCGAAAGCTGCTGCTCACCCCGGGAGATTTCCCAGGAGACGGACCCTTCGGGCTGCTGGCCGGAGCCCTCCCATTTCAAGCGCGCCGCCTCGTAGGCGTCGCGGCAGCGGGAGATCTGTTGTTCGATGGCCGCCGAATCCCAAGCGCTGACGAGCAGGGCCTGAGTGGGTTTCTCTCCGGAGAGGATCTGTTCCCGGAGGCGGAGCGCACTGGTCACACTCACGCGCGCCTGGTCGATCTTCGCCTGCCGGAACTCGCTCGGCGAGCCGTCGGTGCCGTCGCTCAGCCCGGCAGCGAGCGGGAGCGACGTGAGGAACTCGGCGTGGACATTGTCCTTCAGGACGTCAGCCGCACGCTGGAGCATCTGGTGCTTCTGGCTCTCCTGGCGTTGGACCCCGGCGGTTGGACCGGCATAGGCCGACCGCCAGAGCAGGTCGGCATAAGCCACGGCGGCCAGGTTCAACCGTTCCATCGCACTGCCGGTCAGGAAGGCGACTGATTGGCTGGCTTCGCCATCCACCACGGCGGGTCCGCCGAAATTCGGGTCATCGAATACCGGGAACGGCAGGATGGCATCGGGGTCGCCTTCGAACTTTTCCTCATCGAATTTCACGTAGTGCGGCACCGTGGGGTAGGCGGAGCTTCCCGCCCGCAGGGCTCCGGTGGGATCCTCCGCGGCGAACTCGAGGACATCCTTGAGCCCCTGAAGGAAATAGAGGCGGGCATAGCTGAAGGCCTTTTGCGGGTTCAGGCTGAACGACACCCCTTCATCAACCGGCATTCCGCGGGGATCGTCGGAGGTTTCGCCCCCCGGATAGGAAACCCGGGTGGCTGCCAGCAAGTCCCGGTTTCCGGCATACAGGTAACCGGTGAGGAGAGCCTCGAGCGATTCCCAGGCGATGACTTTGGCCTGCAGGGAACGCGGCGGCTCACCGGACGGAAGCGAGGGCGGCTCGGGAGGTTCATTTCGGCGGATCGCGATGGCCCGGTTGATAGCATCCACCAGGAACGGCCGGCTCGGGGTTCCGCCACCCGCCCCCAGGAAATCGTCCACCATGATCTTGCGGGAGCGTTGCACCGGGTAGCCAGCGAGGTAAGCGCGGCCGTCGCGGAGGCTGGTGAAGGCGTCCTGCACATCATCCGCCGCACCGGTTGGCATGACCCACAGCAGGGCTGGCAGACAGACGCCGGACCAGAGCCTGCGAAAGCAGAACCGGCCCCCGGGCATTCGATCGATTCGGCGGTTCATGGTGTCACCCCCTCCTCTCCCAGGAATCCGGTCAGGAGTTGAAAGTAAAGGTTCCGAGCCGCGGGGGGCGGTGCCGGCAGCAGTTCAGGCTCAAGCGGGTTTTCAGGTTGGCCCCGGCGTAATTTGGCCGGACGGACCGAACTGCCGGAGATGGGCGCTGTGAGGATCGGCGCTCCCAACGAGACCGCCAATCGAAGGTGGGTCACGGTTTGTTGGGGACTCACATCCACCAACAGCGTGGTGCCCCGGTGCGGGTGAAACAGCTCATCGTCGAGCGCGACGGCATAATCGGCTCCATCGAGTGCCTCAGCGGTCTGGATCGCATAGTTCTGATTGGGGGTGAGCAACGGGTTGCCCCAGACGATCAGGCCGTTCTGCTCGTCCTGTTCATATTCCACCGCTCCATCCGCGGCCCGGGTGTTCTGCCACAGGGCTGCGACCAAAGCATAGTTGAAGTCCTCCTGTTTGAATCCCTGCTCGTTGACGTTGATGGCGGGGTCGAAATCGGGGGAGTTCAAGGGCGCAAATCCATCGGCTTGGAATGGCTGGGTTGTCCCGGCGGGGCTTCCCGGCGGCGCCAGATCGATATCCAAGGTAGCCGCGTAAGCCATCTGCAGTGGGGTGGCGGAGACGAACGCCGCGCCGAATGCGTTGGTTTCATTGGCGGCGAAGGAGGTCTGCGGCGTGATGTCGCTCAGGTATCGATCGGCACCCGTAGCCGGATCCGTCCCCACCTTGTGGGCAGGAATCACGCCTCCCGACGTGGAGACGTATTGGAACAAGTACGCGGCGTACGGGGCCGCCGCCGTCTGGGGATGGAGTCCGAGCGGTTCGCCCCGCAAATCAGCGGGTTTGGTCGGTACACGCCCCGGGGCGGGAAGCACCACAACGGTGACGCTGTCCTGGGGGGTCGGACTGTCGGCCGGGGAGAACATCTGCACCTGGTATACGCCGGGAACTTGGTAGGCGTGCCCGGTCGAGTTCGAATCCCCGAAAATCTGGTCACCGAAATCCCAGAAGACTGTCCCGGTGGTGTTGACCGCATCGAAGGCGACCGTGGTGCCGACGAAGGCCACGAGCGGGCCGGCGTTGATGCTGGGAGGGCCGGTGATCTCGGGTCGCAGATTCAGGATGAAGGGCGAGTTCGTGGTCCCGAAGGAAAAGCCCGGAACGCGCGCCGCCTCCGCCGGTGCTCCGGCCAGCGAATTAAACCGGGCGATCAACTGTTGCTCCGCCGGAGTGAAGACGCGGCCGGGTTGGCCGACAAACGGACGCGTGAAGGAAGCCGCCAGCCCCGGGTTCGCCAGGTCGGCAGGAAGATAGCCTGGGCGTGCGCCGGAAAAATTCAGCGGCAAGAGCGGAACGCGCAAGAGTGAGAACCGGCCCAGAGCATCGGACACGGTCGAATAGAGGCTGAAGGGGACTCCGTCGAGGGCGATTCGTACGCCGGCCAACGGCGTGCCCTGCACCTGGACCACCCCGTGCACATCCGCCACCGGCTGGCCTTCCAGTCGGAGCTTCCACTGGTTGAGGGTGACGCTCTGGGACCCGGCGTTCTGGATCACCAACCGCCAGAACTGCGCGGTCCCGGAGTCGGTCCGCGTCTTGGGAACCGCCCGAATGAACTGGCTGAGGTCCCCTTCGGTCGGCCGATCGAGCGGGAAGGTGATGTTTTCCAGCAGTCTGGCGTTGATCGCGCCGGCCGGGGTTCGCCCGTCGTAGAGAACCAGCTCGACCGGAGACGCGGCGGGAGCGACGAGTTTGATCAGCAGCGCCGCGTGCGGCAAAGGACGGCTGAATTCGAGGGCGGCCTGGAGACTCTGCAGGTCCATTTCTGTGCGGATACTCACGGCGGAGTCGCGCGATGCACCGGCCGGAATCGTGAACGGCACGGCGTTCCTTTTCTCGATCACCGGTTCCACTCCGGTGTCCAGGTTTACGGATCGGCGCGAGGTGAATGGCCGGACGGCCTGACGCTGGAGACGGAATGTGCCGGAAAGCACCATCGGCGTGTGGGTCATTCCGTGAACGATTTCCTGGTACTTGCCCTCCAGCACGTAACCGTCGGTCGGATTCGCGGTCACGAGCGAACCTTCAAAGGACACCGTGCGCTGAATGGGAAAGGGAAACGGGTTCCGGGCGTCCAGCACGCCGTCATCCGCCCAGTCGACATCGACGCCCGCGGCGGCATCGAATTGATCCCAGTCATCGAACGGCTCGGTGTTCTGGTCTCCCGGCGGGAGCACGAACGAGCCGCCCAGGTAAAACCGATTACCCTCGTCGGCCACGCGATAGCCCACCAGCGGAACATCGACCGGCCAGAGCAATGCCTGGGAACTGTCGATCAGCCCCCGGAGCAAACCCGGGATCTTGTTGTCCTCGTAGAAGCTGAGGTTGAGATCAATGTCCGGCACCGGGTTGCGTTTCCCGTTCACCGACTGGATGACCGCGTGGCCCTTGAAATCACCCTCGAGACCCGGGACTTCGGCAACGACGCGGTAGGCCTTTTCGCCCACGCTGGTCCGCAGGAGCAGCGTTCCCTCGTGCGACCCCCGGCCCAGGTCTCGTCGGTCCAAACGCAGATAAACCGTGTCGTTCTCGAGCGTGGTCACGCCGGAAAGGTTGGTGTGGGTGGAGAGCAACCGGCCGGCGTTGTCGCGGGTCTCGCGCTGGCTCGTGGAGGCAAAGAGGCGGATCCAGGGTTCGGGGGTGCTCAGGTCCGTGCTCGGTTTCCACGTCGCCTCCCAAAGCAGGATGCCGCCGCCGCCGGTTCCGCTCTCCCCGAGATTGGAGATCCCCACGGTCTGGACATCTTCCCCTGGAAAGAACCGGATCACATCCTGTTCCAGCACGCTTTTGACCTGGGTCCCGCCCGAGATGTTGAAGTCTTCGCGCGAAGGGAAATTGTTCAACGGTTCCGCATCGATGTCGGGACGCACCGTGGCAACCAGTCTCGGCCGGAGCACGGCCGGATCGAGCACGCGAATCCAATAGCCGCGGCCCAGATCGGCCTGCAGATCGAACCCGGGAAGGGGTGGATTAGGGGGGAGTCCTTCCAGCGGATTCGCAGGATCGCCCGGGGCGGTGGGTTGCGGCCGGAACATCGTGCGGAAGGTATTGGCCTCCCAGGTCAGGAGGGCATCATAGTCAAATCCCGCGGCGGTGAGGACGGCCAGGAGGCTGACCGGTTCGGTGTTGGTGATCGCGGTGGCCCCCACCGGAATCCCGATCATGTTCCAGCCCGGCTGGAGGTCCAGGCCGTGGAAGTCGAGCCCAAGGGGAACGGTGCCGCTGACCTGCCATACGGGTGTTGCCTGGCTGGTAAAAACCCAGTAGGCCCGCCCGGGCTCGATGGGACGAAGGTCGACGAGAGTATTGGCGAGGGTGTCATTCGCCTGCTGCGCCGCGGTCCCGGTCGGTTTGACATAGCGTTGCCAAACCGCCAGCGAGGCGTCGTAGCTCCATACCGCCTGGAAACCGGGGAGCGTGGCAAAGACCGCTGCCGGGTCGGGATTGTCGGGAACCAGCTGGAACGCGATGAGGTTCCATTGCGACGACAGATTGAACGACTGGGTGGCAGCCGAGGCCCCTACTGCTGCCTGGAGCATTATCAGGGGCACCAGGACCAACCGGTTCAGAGATATGTGCCAGGAATTGTTCACACGCAGCGCGGCAGTTGGTTAGGGCGCCAGACGAACCCGGAAGAAGCCGGTGGCAACACCGCCCGGCAGGCTCAAACCGCCTTGCGTTGTCGTGCCCGCCGCCGGGATCGGGTTGCCGACCGGTTCCCAGGGGCCATTCGGCGCCGGGGCATACTCGATGACGTAGCTGCGGCCGGTGGCACTGCGCCAGTCGATGGAAGCCTCCAGGGTGTCGCCCTGCACCGCGAAGGTGAGGACCTGGAACACCGAAGTGTCGTCCGTGGGATCGGTGCCGGCGGCGAACTCGCCTTCGTTGGTCAAGCCGTCGCCATCAGGGTCCGCCGTCCGGTCCGCGTCAGGGGTTGTGGGACTTCCGAAGAACCCGGCGGCCCAGGCGTCGTAGTCGTTCGCCATAGACGGGATGATACCGAGATCGACTCGGAGAATCCGGCCGCGTGTGGCGGAACTGAATCCCGCCACCGGCAGACTTTCTCCAGCTGCGGGCGCCCCATCGATCGAGCGCACGGTGGCCAGCAGGCCGTTGATGGTGGGAGCTAGAATGTAAGTGGGTGGCGAACTGCTCTTGAGCTCGAAGGAACTGATCCCCACGGTGGCCGGGTCGGCCAGGGTGACGGTGCCGATCTGTCGCGTGTCGAACGCCACCTGGGCGAGGTAATAGGACTGACCGTTGAAATTCACGATGCGCGTAGCCGGGCGGGTAGAACCGGAATAAACCACGGTCCGTGTGCCGTCGCTGACCGCCCAACTCACGCTGGTGATCGGAATGGCCTGCGTGGCATTGGTCTGGTTGACCACGGTGCCCCAGAGAATCAGACCGGGCTCGGGAATACCTGGTGGGATGATTTGGCCGTGGGCAGACAGCACCAGGAACAGATAGAGCGCCGGCCAAGCCGGGACACACCATCGCCGGCCCGACGGCGGCGACGCGGCCCGCGAAGCACGAGCGGCGGCTGAGTGGGTGAGTGGACTTTTCATGGGAGTGAACTCGCAGGTTCGGACACGGGCGCGGAGATTGAACCGGTCATCGCACCCGGCGACGACAGGTTGTCGGTCGGGAGGCTCGCTGGAAGGAGTGGAGTCGCGCTGGCCGACTTCGGCCAGACTCGCTTGATGATACGGCGGTCGGTGTAGTCGTAACGATATTCCGCTCGCATCGTATCATCTTCGACCTCCACCAATCGGTCCTTGAAATCCCATTTGCAGTGGAGACCGTCGATTTCGAGCATGTTGCCCTTGGCATCGTAGGGAAAGCTGCGCGCGCCTGACACGGGATGCTGGATCCCCGACAGGGCATGGGGGCCGGGCGGGTCGCCGGCTTGCCGGCCCTCTCGATTGGCGGGACCGGCTGCCCCCCCGTAGCTCATCGATCCCAGGTCGGTCACCGGAACCCCTCGTTCGAATTGAGCGAGATCGCTGGTTTGGGCCAACAGGTTGCCGACGCGATCATAGCGATAATGGATGCTCCCTCCGTTCGCGGATGCGGCGGCCGGGGCGTTGTACTGTACGCCGGTCAGGCGATAGACATTGTCGTAAGTGAACGCCTGGGTGTTCCGGCGCGGGTCGGTGGACGGAACGGTCGCCGTAGACCGGCGGTCTACAATCGAGCGGATATTGGACACACCGTCGAATTCATATCGGAAATTGATCAGTTCCCGATTCACGGTGGCGGGCTGGGAGACGGTCAGCAGATCGGTCATGCGCAGCCGGGGATCGTAGTTGTAGATGGTGCGGACGCCGTTGCCGTAATCCACCCGCTGCTGCTGCCCCGCCGCGTTGTAGCCGATCCCGGCAATGATGTTCCCCGACGGGCCACCGACGATCTGCTGCAGGAGATTGCGGCCATTGTACACGTAAGTCACTTCGTCGTTGTCGGGATACCGGATGCGGGTGACCCGGCCGAGCGAATCGTAATCAAAGCGCGTGGTGTAAGCCACCAGAGCGGATGGTAGCGGGGTGAGCGGCAGCCCGGTGCCCGGATCGGGAATCCGCTTGACGGTCCACTCGACTCTCCCGCGTTCGTCGTAGGAGGTGTGCTCCTCCCCCGACGCATCCTGGACATACGCCAGCATGCCCCTGGTGTTGCGCGCGGTGCCCTCGGTCCCGTCCCCAAAATCCACCGAAGCCGCCGGATCGTCGTAGAAGTACTTCACATCCGGGAAACGTTGGTAGCTGAACTCCGGCGAGTTCTCATCATGGAAGTCCTCGGTGAGGATCCGATTGACGCCGTCGTAGGTGTAGGTGATGCGCTGGCCTTTGGCGTCCGTGGTTTCAATCAGGTTCGACGCGTCATCATAGACGTAGGTTGTGGCTCCCTGGTCCGCGTCGTTCACGGATGTCTTCCGCCGGAGCCCGTCGTAGTGGAGGATTTTCGAGTTGTTTTGGGAATCGGTGACCCGCGTGAGTTGATCATTGAGGTCATACTGATAACGGGTGACCCAATGGTTGGTGGTGGGCACGGGCACGCCCGAATCGTCCAACTTGACCACTTCGATCACCGCCACCACTCGGCCGAGGCCGTCGGAAGAGCTCATGTGCGGAGTGCCCGCGTGTGGAGAACCGGGGAGGAGGTCCTCCTCGTCGAAAACCCAGTTCTGGAAAGGCACATAGTGCGTCACCGTCTCGCGACGCGGCCCGCCCCACGACTCCGGGGGAGCCACCGCACGCAACTGTCGCCCCAGCGGGTCAAAGTAGCTGTCGGTGGCGACCACGAGGTTGGTGCCGTCGGTGGCAGGCGGTCGACCCGCGGGCCAGAGTTGGGGGAATTGCGGCGTTTCCAGGCTGGCGATCCGATAGGGCAGCCACTGCGACTGCGCCTGGCCGCGGAGGTTGTAGCTCGAGGCCTGTTTAACCACCCAGACTCCCGAGTCCTCCGCTTCCTCGATGGTGGCAAGGCCTTTGCCGCTGCCGTCGGCAAAGGAGACCGTCACGTACTCGTCCGGTTGGCCGGCCACTTGGCGCTGGCGGGTGGTGACGCGACTGATCGAGCCCACCGGAACCGCCGCCAGGGTGAGGTTGCCCGACGCGTCATACTGGAACGCCCTTCCCCGGATCGGATCACAAGGCTCGTACTCGTAAACTACGGTCGGCCAATCCAGCGAATCCCCGGGGAACACCGTTTTGACCAGGCGAGAAAAGCTGTCATACAGGTAGCGCGCCGTCTGGCCATTGAAGTCGCGTGTCTGCGTCACGACTCCGAACCCGGGGTCGTAGTCCGCCTCAAAAACCAGGTCGGGCTTCCCTCCGCCCACCACGAGGGCTTCCGCCACCGGATAGATTTGAAAGTCCGGGTCGAATGACATCCGGCGGATGTTCCCCAGTGGATCTTGAGCTTCGACGATGTTGCCGAAGGCGTCGAAACGCGACCGTGTCTTCGGGATCCCCACGTTGAGGTCGGCATACTCAACCGTCCGGTGCAGGAGCGCGCGATTCTGAATCTGGCCCTGGAGACCGACGAACGGCTCGCCATCGTAGAAATGGACCTTCCTGGCAACGAAGGCGCCGTGCTCGTCGGTCACGCTTAGGGTATCCGGCTGGTTGATGATCCACAGGGAAAGCGCGTTGCCGCCAAGCGCGTAAGTCGTAGTGGTCACCCGCTCGTCATCGACCCCGGGATCGTCCAGCCCGAACTCCCAAGTCGAAATGGGGTTGCCGTAGTCATCGTAGTCAAAGGCCGTGGAAACCCGGGCGGCCGGCGTTGGCGGATTCCCCAGGGCCTCGGAAAGCAACCCATTGGCTTCAATCACTTCGGTCATCTGGCGACTGGCGAAGACGAAGGTCACGGAACGGCCATTTCCGTCCAGAACCGAGATACCCTCGTTGGCAAAGCGCCCGGCCGGGACGGGCACGGCCGGCGCATCCCGATAGTCCTCAAACACGCCATTGGCGTTCTGGTCGGCGATGTAGGGCAAAGGCTCGGTCGGACGATACAGACGCCGGATTGTCCATTCCTGCCGCATGCGGGTGTAGACGTAGGCATCGGGGGTCAGTTGAGTCTGCGCGTCGGGCGTGGCCGCGACCGAGGCGGCGCTGCAGCCGGCATCGAACCCTCCGTCCAGCGCCGAGTGAAGGACGACGGGATCGACTTTCTCCTCCACCACCTGGAGACCTTTCAGCGGTTCCTCCTCACGCCCGCCCACCTCGGTGATCTCGTCGATTTTCGCGTCGGATGGCGACGGCCCGTCGTAGACGTCGTTGTCTTTTTGGTCGGCGGCGCCTGTAAAGAAACGGTAGCGGGTGACCAGTGAAGGGCCGCTCGTTTGGCCGGTCGGCGTCTGAGCCGTGTTCCAACCGGGGCTGACGTTCATCAAACCGGTCACCGGATCGAACAGGAAGTCATCGCCGTAATCGGTTCGTTGCGCGAACGCGAAGCCTCGGAACTCTCTCTCGAACCCGTCGTAGTAGGGATCCCGGTAACGGAACTCCAGGACTGCCGTGTCCTCCTTTCCGTCCCCGTTCAAGTCCACGCCGTTGCTGATCCGGATTTGGCGCACCACCTGTAGCGGGACGGGGGCGAAGGTTTTCCATGGATACCCCGCCTCCCGTGCCAAACGCTCGTCCTCCGAGGCAGTCCCGTACGCGATCGCGGTCCGTCTTCCCAGGCCGTTGTCGATGCCGGTCATGAGGCTGGGTGCGCCCCGGGGGAGCAGTTCGACGTAGGCCCAACTGTCTTGCGGGGCGGTGTTGCGAAAAAGCAGGTCGGTCGAGCCGTTGCCGTTCAGATCGGCCAGCCGCAACACCGTGGGTTGGGCCGGATCGCGTGGTGCGTATCGCGGCAGCCCACCCCGGGTATAGGGCGGTGACCAACCCTTCCCCGCAATGTTGACCCGCAGCGTAAGCACCGTCTCCGGCCCACTGCCGTCCAGCACCAGCACGTCGGTCAAGCCGTCGCCGGTGATGTCCTCCAGGAAGACATCTCGCAGATCCGCCGTGCCGATGTCGAACGCGTCCGGGTCGGTGTTCGCCATCCCGCGCTCCTCGCCGTAGAGGCCGCGACCGGTCAACGGCCAGTAGCTCACGCGCAAGCGCTGCCCGCCGCCGTTGGGGGAAGGGGAAAGGGCGATCAGATCCATCATGCGATCGCCATTCATGTCGGCCACCTGCACTGCAGCGTTGGCCTCGCCATTGGGGCCCTGGAAGGTGTTGGCGAGCGGGTAACTCGCCGGCAGGGTCGTCTGGCTGGCCACCCACGTGCCGTTCCGATGGAGAAAGAACGTGTTGACCTTCATCCCGCCGAAGTCCGGCTCGAGGTTCACAAAGTCCCCTCGCTTGTCGAAATTCACATCCAGTTGCCGCGTCCCCGTCTGGCTGTAACTCACGAATGCCGGGGGATTCGGGATCACCGTGCTTTCGAGATTCTCCAGCGTGAAGCCCAGACGGTCCTCGTCCACCAGGTCGAGCCGTGCCCGGTTCAGGAAGGTCTCGAGACGCTTGTTTCCCCCGTCATCCACCAGGCTCGACATGTCCACCAAGCCCTTTCCCTTGGGATCGTGAATCACCGTGTTGGCCTGGGCCAGGTCCACCGGAGAGGAACCGACCACCAGCTTCGCCGGAGCAAAAGTGAGCTTTAGTTCTCCGTTTACCCGTGATTCCCCACGGTTGAGCGCGGCCCGCTGCACCAACGTCGCCCCCTCGAAGGTCGTCGCCAGCAGGTCCGGCAAAGAGTCCCCGTCCAGGTCTGCCAATTGAACCCGTCCGTTGGGCTCGGAAAGATCCAGATCGGGAGAGGTCGTGAAGCCCCGGAGCTCCGCTTGTGTGAGATCGAGCCCCGAGTAAGTGAAGACCAGGGGCGGGAGGTAGTTGGCATCGCTGCCGGAACGATCCACCTGCACCACGCGCTTCAACAGGGTCACGCCCAGGTCCAGGTAATTCGCCTGCTCTGCCTCCTCCGCCAGGGTGAGATCGCCCGGCTCATAGCCGTAAGCGAGGTTGTACGCCCGGACCAACTGCCCTTGAGACCGCACCTCGATCCGGGACAGCCGACGATCCAGGAGCCGCGTGAAGGACGGCCGGGAATCATCGAATTGATCCGGACGAACCTCATAGGCGAAGGTCACCTCGTGATAATTGTCGCCGGCGTGGGCATACGTGATCCGGCTGGGGTAAAGCACTCCGGTGCCAGGCGAATACTCGTACTCAATCCGGTTCCCATGAACATCCGTCGTCGAGTCCAACAGCCACTGGTAGGTGCGATCGAACGGGGCCAGCCCGGACTTGTCCGGATGTTCCACCACGCTCCACCGGCCGTTCTGGCCGCGGAAACGCCCGAAGGTGTGCCGCGTACCGTTCCGATCCGTCGCTTCCCAGGCGTCCGGGAGCCCGTCGCCATCCGAGTCGGTCCACCGCAGCCGCTGAAAACTCCTTTCGTTCTCACACCGCCAATCCTTGCCCACATTGTTCAGCGGCACCAATTCTTCGCCCCCGAATAGGAAAGTGTCGGCGTCGTCATACTCGGGAAATCCCTTATCGGTCTGGCGCTTGACATCCGGAAAATCCAACGCCCAGCCGATGCCGCAAAGCCCGTTGCCGGAGTAAGAGTTGTAACTTAGCCGAACGGAGGCAGCCAGGCCGGCACGACCGGGGGGCAGGCTGATGGAAACCCCGTACGAAGAGCCGCCGGTGTTCAACTGGGGCTCGAACGATTCCCCCAACCCTTCGATTGACCCAGCCCCGCTCGGCAGGGAAATCGCGCTCGGCTTCACTCCGGATTTGTCGGGAGCCGCTGCCGCGCGACCTGCCGCGAGCAGGACCAGACTGGCGGCGGTTGCTGTAAACCACAGCCTTCCAGGTCTCACGACCCGCCTCGGGATGGTTGGTTTCTCGCGCATGCCCAGGTTCTTGACCATTCAGGTCGACTGCTAATGCGAGATTTCCCGAGGAAAGGGGCAAAGGGGTTTTCAGACCGGTTTGAGGCGGAGTCTCGTTGGGCTCAATCCCGATTCCCCTGCTGGATCTCGCGATACAACCAGGCGCGGGCGTGGGTCCAGTAATACTTCGCGGTGCGGGGGGCGATGCCGAGGGTATCGGCTGCTTCGTCGTTGGTCATGCCCACGAAATAACGAAGCTTCACCACCTGAGCCTCCAGCGGGTGCGCCGCTTCCAGCCGGTCCAGCGCCTCATTGACCGCCAACAACTGGTCCTGCCCGCTCTCCGGAGCCGCCAGATCCACTTTGGCGAAGTCGACGCGCTCCTGGCCACCCCCGTGCCGCACCGCTTTACGGCGACGGGCTCTGTCGATCAAAATACGCCGCATCGCCTCTGCAGCTGCTGCAAAGAAGTGGGCGCGATTCTGGAAGGTGGGGTTTGGTTTCTCCACCAGCCGCAGCCAGGCTTCATGCACCAGCGCCGTCGGCTGCAGGGTGTGGTCGGCCGATTCCTTCGCCATTCGGCTGGCGGCCAACTGCCGGAGCGCGGAATACACCAAGGGCAACAACTCCTCCGCAGCGCGAGGATCTCCCTCTTCGATCGCGTTGAGGATGCGCGTAACCTCGCTCATGGTCCTTTCCCCCCGCCAGTCGGCGGCGGGAACAACCCGCACGCTGACCGAATCCGGTCCCCTTGTCAAAGTCACTGGCACGGCGCACCGACAACTCCCGGCCATACCCGCGCCGGCCGGCCGGTGGCACATCTTGCTTACGGCGCTGAAAAGCTTCCCGCGACGCGACTGCCGGATTCTGCCGCCTCGATCTCTGACCACGACGGCGCGGTCCAGAAATGGAAGATCCGGTTCCAATTCCTCGCCATGATCGTGTTCCCGTCAGGGG
>Ga0105090_10000475_pt1 | contig 19760 bp, 20 predicted proteins | sample PPLLak3March2015_FD_79110 | JGI IMG/M metagenome (GOLD analysis project Ga0105090, IMG submission 79110) | Freshwater sediment microbial communities from Prairie Pothole Lake near Jamestown, North Dakota, USA - PPLs Lake P7 Core (1) Depth... | ecosystem: Environmental > Aquatic > Freshwater >... | reverse complement strand
TCATCTCCCAATATCTTTCCCGGTATTCCCTGCTGCGCTTCTCCGGTGCCGATGCGCAAACGTTTCTGCATGGCCAGCTGACCTGTGATGTTGCGGCACTGCAACCGGGCAGCAGCACCTACGGCGGTTATTGCACCCCCAAAGGCCGCCTGCTGGCGACCTTCCTGCTGTGGTATGCCGGCGGCACTTATACGATGCTGCTGCCCTCCACGCTCTCGGAGCCGATCCGTAAACGGCTGATGATGTACGTGTTGCGCGCCAAGGTGAACGTCGAGGACATCACGCCGGATCATGCCTGCGTTGGTGTCCATGGTGCAGAGGCAGCACAAGGTCTTGCTGCAGTCCCCGAGCGCCTGCATGGCGTTGTGGAACGCGATGGTGTAACGGTTATTGAGCTGCCTGTGGCCCGGTATCTGAAAGTAATGCCGAAGGCGCAGGTCAAGCTGGCCGATGGCGATGATGCCTGGAACGGGCTCGATATCGCGGCCGGCATTCCGTTCATCACACCGGCGACCCAGGAGGAATTTGTGCCGCAGATGGTTAACCTCGACCTGATCGGAGGGCTGAGTTACAGCAAGGGCTGTTATCCCGGCCAGGAAATCGTCGCGCGCACCCATTATCTCGGCAAGCTGAAGCAGCGTATGTATCGCGCCAGCGTGGCTGCCCCCGCCGCGCCCGGTGACAAGCTCTACTGCGCGGAATTCGGCGACCAGTCCGCCGGAATGATCGTTACGGCTGCCGCTATCGCGGATGGCCGGCATGAGGTGCTGGCAGTGATGCAAGCGGCGCACGCACAATCCGCGCCTTATCATCTGGGTTCATCGCAGGGCCCCCTGCTGGAACTGCTCTCCCTTCCCTACAAAACAAGCTGAAAGACGGATTGATCATGTCCTGGTCGTATTACATCTATTACCGTGTCGATCCAGTGCAGGCTGAGACCTGTGCGGCTGCGGTACAAAAATTGCTGGCAACCATGCAGGAACGTTCCGGCATCCGAGGGCGCTTACTGAAAAAGCGCAATGAGCCGTTGTTGTGGATGGAAATCTACGAACAGGTCATCGACGAAGCCAGGTTTGAATTGGAACTCGCCGAAGCCGTGGCTGCATCCGGCATCAATGCCCTGCTGCAGGCCGGCAGCACACGGCATACTGAATGTTTCGCGGAATAGGTCGATGTGCCTGATCCTGTTCAGCTTCCGGGCCCACCGCCACTTTCCGCTGCTGGTCGCTGCCAACCGCGACGAGCATTACAGCCGTCCTGCCGCACCAGCCGGATTCTGGGATGAGCATCCCGATATTTACGGCGGTCGGGATCTGGAAAAAGGCGGCACCTGGATGGGCATCAATACCAACGGCCGCTTTGCTGCGCTCACCAATTACCGCGAAGGCCGGCCTGGCCCAGTGGCGCTGCGTTCGCGCGGAGAACTGGTCAGCGGTTTTCTTGCCGGCGACGCTGCAGCTGCCCACTATTTCGGCAAGGCTGCACAGTCCGCCAGTGACTACAACCCGTTCAGCATGCTCGCGGGTGATCCGGATCATCTGGTTTTTTATTCCAACCGCGGCAAGGGCATCATGCCGGTTTCGCCCGGCATACACGGCCTGAGCAATCATCTGCTGGATACGCCGTGGCCCAAGGTTACCGCGGGCTGCGCTGCAGTTACCGACACCCGGGATCTCGAAGACGCTGACGCCATCTGCGCAACGTTGTTTGCGGCGCTTGCCGACCGCGGCGTCGCTCAGGACGCGTTATTACCTGACACGGGCATCGACCGGCAACGTGAACGCGAACTGTCGCCGCCGTTCATCAGCGGCGAGCATTACGGCACCCGCACATCCACGGTGCTGCTGGTCCATGTTTCCGGTGAAGTGTTCGTGCACGAAAAACGATTTGGTTCCCACGGCACACCGCTGGGCGCAGATGCCCGCGCATTCCGCCTGGAACGCGCTCCCGCCATTACCAGCTGAAAGACATCGCCCGGTGCAGAATGCCGGCTTCTGTGAAAACCTCGCCGTGGGCAATGAAACCGTGCCTGGCGTAAAACTCCAGTGCATGGGTCTGGGCATGCAGGCGCACTGAATTGGAACCCTGCTCGCGGGCGCGGGCAATCAGCCATTCGAGGATTGCACTGCCAACACCGCGGCGGCGCCATTCGCGAACAACAGCAATGCGGCCGATATGGCCGTCATCCAGCAAGCGGCCGGTGCCTATCGGACAGCCCTCCGTATCCAGCGCCAGGGCGTGTACCGACGTGGGATCGGCATCATCCCATTCCAGTTCTTCCGGAACCTGTTGTTCGATGATGAACACCCAGCGCCGCAAATCCTGCAACGGTGCAATGTCATCGCGCCATGAAGCAGCGCGGACGGTGAATTTAGGAGGCGGATGCATGCGCCGATTATAGTCAGCGCGGGCTTCTCTGCAAAAACCAGCTTAAAACCGGGCACCCTGAGGTGCCGGGTTTTAAGGAAATGTTAACCAACCCTAGATCGTCAGGCCGCCGCTGACTTCAATGACTGCGCCGTTGATGTAGCTGGCCTCGTCGGAAGCCAGAAACGCAAAGGTATTGGCGATTTCTTCCGGTTTGCCGAGGCGGCCCATCGGTACGCGCTCTTCCAGCGCATGGATAACTTTTTCCGGGATCGTACCGAGGATACTGGTGGCGATGAAGCCAGGGCACACTGCGTTGGAGCGTATGCCTTTGCGACCCAGTTCACGCGCCCAGGTCTTGGCCATGCCGATGACGCCGAATTTGGCTGCCGCATAGTTAGTCTGCCCAAAATTGCCATAGAGGCCGACAATTGACGACGCGTTGAGGATCACTCCGGATTGCTGCTCAAGCATCTTGTTGACCACCGCCTTGGTGCAGTTGTAGACGCCCTTCAGATTGATGTCGATGACGCTGTCGAACTGGTCTTCGGTCATGTTTTTCAGCTGCGCATCGGCGACGATGCCGGCGTTATTGACCAGGCAGTCCACCCGGCCCCATTTGTCCACGGTGGTCTTGACCATGGCATCCAGCGATTTCATGTCGCGAACGTCGGCGATCTGCCCGATGGCGTCGCTGCCCGCTGCCTTGCACTGCTGAACAGTGTCGTCGATCCAGTCCTGCTTGATGTCGCAAACCATGACTTTGGCGCCTTCGCGCGCAAACTTGATCGCCGTGGCCTGTCCTATACCCCTGCCGGCACCGGTAATGATGGCTACCTTGTCTTTGAGTCGCATGTATTGCCTTAAGTAATGACCGCCGGCGGTCGGCGGTTGCGGCGCACAATTTAGCCCATTCTGGCGCGATGCACAATGATTGCGCATGAAACCATCAATGCATTGATTTTAAATAATAATTTTTGCACTAAAGGAGGTCGGATTGACATCTGGCAAGCCCATGACGCGCCGCATGCAAAACGGCTGGATTAGCTAACTACTTGTTTATGCTGATATTTCTATCGGTGTGCCAGTCGGAACCCGATCAAACAGATCGATGATGTCCCGGTTGCGCATGCGGATGCAGCCGATCGATCCTGGGACCCCCATGGCTACGCCGTCCGGGCTGCCGTGAATGTAGATAAAGCGGCGCATGGTATCGACGTCCCCCAGACGGTTGTAGCCCACCTCGCAACCGGACAACCAGAGGATCCGGGTCAGCATCCAGTCCCGCCCCGGGAAGGTTTCGCCCAGCGCCGGCGTGTAGATTTCTCCGGTCGGACGACGACCGACAAACACCGTATTTTCCGGCTGGTCAGCGCCTATTTTGGCGCGGACGATATGGCGTCCCAGCGGCGTGCAGAAACTGCCTTTAACCTGCCCGGCGCCCTTGATCGCGCTGGAGATCGCGTAACTTTGCAGCAATCTGCCCTGGTCATCGTACAACTCCAGGATTTGCGATTTGATGTTGATGGTGATTTTCAATTTTTGTCGCGCCGCCGCGAAAAGAAATCCTGCAACAAAACCACCGATTCATCAGCCAGCATACCGCCCATGACTTCGGCATGATGATTCAATTGTGGCTGCGCAAACAAATCGATCGCGCTGCCGCAAGCCCCGGTTTTAGGGTCGCGTGCGCCAAAAAACACCCGCCGGATGCGCGCGTGCATGATCGCCCCGGAACACATCACGCAGGGCTCCAGCGTTACATACAGGTCGCAGTCGGCGAGCCGGTAATTGCCCAGCACTTTGCCGGCATCGCGCATGGCCATGATTTCGGCATGCGCGGTCGGATCAACTCCGGCAATCGGCTGGTTATAACCGCGGCCGACAATGGCGCCATCCTTGACCAGCACTGCGCCCACCGGCACTTCGCCGGCGGCTGCCGCTTGCTCAGCCAGCTTCAGCGCTTCCTGCATGTAGGCAGTATCGCTCATGCGCAGTCAGTTTGCGCGTAACGCGCGCTCGTAAAGTTCTGGCTTGAAACCAACCAGTCGTTGTTTGCCGAGATCCAGCACCGGCCGTTTGATCATCGACGGTTGTGCCAGCATCAGCACAATGGCTTTGCCCGCATCCAGGTCTTGCCGTTCGGATTCAGGCAGTTTGCGGAAGGTGATACCTGCACGGTTGAGCAGGATTTCCCAACCCAGTTCCTCGCACCAGCGCTGAAGGCGCCCGGCGTCTATGCCCGCAGTTTTGTAGTCGTGGAAGTCGTAACTGATCTTGCGGCTATCCAGCCAAGTGCGGGCTTTTCTGACCGTATCGCAGTTGCGAATGCCGTACAGTGTTATGGTCAAAGCAGGCGTTCCTGCGTATGGCTATCATGGGCAATCAGGTACATCCGAGTACTTTACTGCATCCCGACTACTTGCTCCAAGGCAAACGGATCTGAAAGTTCCACAAAATCCAGCTCATTCTTTTCAAGCTGGATCATTTCGCAGCAGAAGCAAATGCGGGCTGTCACTACCTCATGCTTTGGCGCGCAGAGGTGAGGTATCAATCACCCGTCGGAGCTTTCGGCTGCGGTAGCAGTCGTTCGTATTCCAGTTTGACCGTTGCGTAACATTCACAAGCCCGCTCTTCGAGCTTGGGCCGGTCCAGTACGGTGATGCGACCGCGGGCATAATCAATCAAACCGTCTTTCTGCAACTTTCCCGCAGTATGCGTAATGCTCTCCCGGCGTACACCGAGCAGACTCGCAATCAATTCCTGTGTGATAACCAGATTGTTTTTATGCAAACGGTCTATGCTCATCAATAACCAGCGGCAAAGTTGCTGATCCAGGGAATGATGTTGATTGCAAACTGCGGTTTGTGATGTCTGGGCAATCAGCGCCTGCGTATATAAAAGTGCCAAATGCTGAAGCTGCCCCCCCTGGGCAAACTCCCTTTTCATGATTTTCCGGTTGAGTCGAAAAGCCTCCCCCGGGCTTTGCACTACCGTGCTGCTGGGCATGCTTTCGCCGCCCATAAAAATGGAGATCCCGACCATTCCCTCATTTCCAACCAGTGCGGTTTCACTTGAGGAGCCATCTTCCAGGTCATAAATCAGCGAAATGATGCCGCTGACCGGGAAATGCAGGAAATGCACATGATCTCCGGATTCGGACATGGTCCATCCCAGAGGCATCTGAACCAGTTCCAACTCGGGCACAAGACGTTCGTAGTCTCCTGAAGGAAGGGCTGCCAGGATCTGATTGTTCCTGGGTTCCGGAAGTGATGTTTTTAGTGGCGCAGAAGGCAATCTTTTTTCAGGTGATAAGTTTTGTGCTTTATTGGGCATAGCTGATTTTCCATTACAAGTTGGAATTTATTGTTACTGCGAGTAGCCGAACTCGGCATTTCTGCATTTTGCATATCAACGCATCAACCTGCCAATCAGGGCACTTCAAAGACAATCGTGTCACCGCCGATGGCATATGCCAGTTGTTAATGTAAGGCTTTATAAATGAAACCTGTGTGAGCTACCGTACAAAAGAGAGGCAAGATCGGCGCCGGCTATTCGGTCACAGAGGCGGGCAGTTGGCATGAAGACCGCTTGTGAGTGGAAATATTAGTTAAGTATATGAATTATTAAATGAAATTTAATAATTTAGTTTTACACGAGCGTGTAAAAGGTATTCATTCATTCAGGCGTTTGCAATCAAATCGATCGCACTGCCACAGTTAAAATCCCTGCGTTAAATAGCGATAGTCTCCGAAAGCAGGATTTTTATTCCCACTCGATAGTCGCCGGCGGCTTGCCCGAGATATCGTAGACCACGCGATTGATGCCGCGTACTTCGTTGATGATGCGGTTCGACACCTTGGCCAGCAGGCTGTACGGCAACTCGGCCCAGTGCGCGGTCATGAAGTCGGTGGTCTGCACCGCACGCAGCGCAACGACATATTCATAGGTGCGGCCGTCACCCATCACGCCCACTGATTTCACCGGCAAAAACACCGCGAAGGCCTGCGCTGTTTTGTCATACCAGTCAGCGGCACGCAACTCTTCGATGAAAATGGCATCGGCTTCACGCAGCAGGTCGGCATACCCGGCTTTGACTTCGCCGAGGATACGCACGCCCAGCCCCGGACCCGGAAACGGATGGCGGAAGACCATGTCGTGCGGCAGGCCGAGTGCCAGGCCCAGATCGCGCACTTCATCCTTGAACAGCTCCCGCAAGGGTTCCAGCAGCTTCAGGTGCAGGGTATCCGGCAGACCGCCGACGTTGTGGTGCGATTTGATGGTGTGGGCTTTTTTGGTCTTGGCGCCGGCTGATTCGATGACGTCCGGGTAGATCGTGCCCTGTGCCAGCCATTTGGCTTTGGGCAGTTTTGCTGACTCCGCCTGAAACACTTCGATGAATTCGCGGCCGATGATCTTGCGTTTTTGTTCGGGATCGGTGACGCCCGCCAGATGGCCCATGAACTGGTCACGGGCGTTGACATGGATGACCCTGACGCCCAGGTTCTGCGCAAAGGTGGCCATCACCTGTTCGGCTTCGTTGAGTCGCAGCAAACCGTTGTCGACAAACACGCAGGTCAGTTGTTTGCCTATGGCTTTATGGATCAATGCCGCAGCCACTGAGGAATCGACACCGCCCGACAGGCCAAGGATGACTTCCTCGTTGCCGACATCACGGCGGATGCGGGCAATGGCTTCATCGACATAGCTGGGCATGCTCCAGTCTCCCGCCAGTCCGCAGATACCCAGCACGAAGCGTTCGATCAAGGCCTTGCCCTGCGGCGTGTGGGTGACTTCGGGATGAAACTGCACGGCGTAGAACTTGCGCGCCTCGTCGGCCATGCCAGCAATGGGGCAAGTTTCATTGCCCGCCATCAGTTTGAACCCCGGTGGCATGTCGATGACCTTGTCGCCGTGGCTCATCCACACATCAAGCATGCCATGCCCTTCGGGCGTAGTCCGGTCCTGGATGTCTTTCAGCAATGCGGTGTGGCCGCGTGCACGAACTTCGGCATATCCGAATTCGCGCACCTTGCCCATCTCCACTTTGCCGCCGAGTTGCTCCGCCATGGTCTGCATGCCGTAACAAATGCCCAGTACCGGCACGCCCAGTTCATACACCAGTGCCGGCGCACGCGGCGTGCTGTCTTCCCATACCGAAGCCGGTCCACCGGACAGGATCACGCCGGCGGGCTTGAAGGCACGGATGAAATCTTCCGTGACGTCGTGTGGGTGGAGTTCGCAGTACACATGGAGTTCGCGTACCCGGCGCGCAATCAACTGGGTGTATTGCGAACCGAAATCGAGTATCAGGATTTTTTCGTGTTGCACGGACAGGACCGTTACGTCTGGTTTTCAGGCGCCGGCGCCAGAGGCGCCAGCGGACAGATCATTCAACGCGAATTATTCGACACGATAGTTCGGAGCTTCCTTGACGATCTGCACGTCGTGGACATGGGATTCGCGGATGCCGGCCGATGTGATTTCGACGAACTCGGCATCACGGCGGATGGCATCGACGCTGCCGCACCCCATGTAGCCCATGCTCGCACGCAGTCCGCCCATCAGTTGATGGATCAGCGGCGCCACCCCGCCCTTGTACGGAACGCGGCCTTCTACGCCCTCGGGCACCAGTTTCTCGGTGTCGAGTTCGTCGAGTTCCTGGAAATAGCGGTCGGCGGAACCCTGCTGCATTGCGCCCAGTGAGCCCATGCCACGGTACGACTTGTAGGAGCGCCCCTGGAACAATTCGATCTCGCCCGGCGACTCTTCGGTACCGGCAAACAGGCTGCCGACCATCACCGAATAGGCACCGGCTGCAATCGCCTTGGCAATGTCGCCGGAATAACGGATACCGCCGTCGGCAATCAGCGGCACATCTGTTTTTGCCAGTGCCTTGGCAACATTGTCCACGGCGGTAATTTGCGGCACGCCGATGCCGGCAACGATACGCGTAGTGCAGATCGACCCGGGACCGATGCCAACCTTGACGCCGTCGACACCGTGGTCGACCAGCGCTTTTGCCGCAGAAGATGTGGCAATGTTGCCACCAATCACCTGCAGTTTCGGATAGGTACGTTTCAGCCAGCGCACGCGCTTCAGTACGCCTTCTGAATGACCGTGCGCGGTATCGACGATGATGACATCAACGCCGGCCTCCACCAGCGCCTCAGCGCGCTCTTCCGTGCCTTCTCCGACACCGACCGCCGCACCGACACGCAAGCGGCCCAGTTTGTCCTTGCACGCGTTGGGATGCTCGGAGGATTTCAGGATGTCCTTGACAGTAATCAAGCCGCGCAACTCGAAGTTCTTGTTAACCACAAGCACGCGTTCCAGCCGGTGTTTGTGCATCAGTATCCTGGCTTCCTCACGGCCCGAGCCCTCACGGACTGTGATCAGCTTGTCGCGCGGTGTCATGATGTTTTTGACCGGCTGGTTCAGTTTGCTCTCAAAGCGCAGGTCGCGGTTGGTGACGATGCCGACCACCTTGCCGTCGGCGCCTACCACCGGCAAACCTGAGATGCGGTGCTGCCGGGTCAGTGCCAGCACGTCCTTCACCGTCATGTCCTGAGTGATCGTGATCGGATCCTTGACGATTCCACTTTCGAACCGTTTGACCTTGGTGACTTCGACGGCCTGCGCCTTCGGTGTCATGTTCTTGTGTACGATGCCGATGCCACCCTCCTGGGCAATGGCGATCGCGAGACGGGATTCCGTCACAGTATCCATCGCCGCCGACAGGAGAGGTATGTTCAGGGAGATGCCGCGGGTTAGCTTGGTTTTGAGGCTGACTTCACGCGGCAAGATTGAGGAATGTGCCGGAATCAGCAGCACATCGTCGAAAGTCAGGGCTTTCTGCACCACGCGCATGGGATGCGTCCTTCGCAAAGCGCGGATTATAGGCGTTGAGGCGTAAACGGTAAACTGACTGCGGCGTTATTCCATTGACGGCGGTGCGCAAACTGGCTATTTTCTGAGCAGTCTCGCGCAGATCAGCATCACAGCTGCCCCCACCCCCAATTGAGATGGTGTTGACCATGAAAACTCTTCTCGCAATCCTGGCTGTTGCCACCCTGCCGTTTACGGCACATGCCCAAATCATGAAATGCGTAGGCGCCGGCGGACGGGTCGAATTTGCTGCCGCCTGCCCTCCCGGTACCAAAGCAGAGAACACCGGCATCCGCAACAATCCCGGGGCAGCCCCCGCGATCCCGCAAAAATCCCTGGCCGAACGTGAAGCCGATTTCCGCAAGCGCGCCACGGAACAACAGGAAGCGGCAAAAAAGGGCGAAGAAAAAAATCAGCAAACTGCTGATCAGAAGCAGAACTGCGAAGCGGCGAAGTCTTACCTGGTCAGCCTGCAATCCGGGAACCGGATCGGAAAAACCGATCCTGCAACCGGTGAGCGCATATTCATGGAAGACAGCGAGCGTGCCTCGGAAACAGCGCGGGCGCAGCGCGCAGTGGAAAGCAGCTGCAAATAATCCGTCAGCGTTTTTTGCTGCGCAGGCGTCGCGCCGCTTTTGGTTCGACATTTACCGGCCGATAGATTTCCAGCCTATCTCCGGGCTGCAGCACGGCATCAGCAGTTACGACTGCCCCGTATATTCCAAGCGGAGTATCCGGATCAATGCCCGGAAACTCCTGCAACAACCCTGACTCCCGCAATGCAAAGCCCGCGTTCGCACCGATAGGCAACTCCAATTCACGCATGATTTGCCGGTCTGGCAATGCATAAACAACGGATATTTTCATCAGGCTCAGGCCTTGTACAGTTGCTCTGCCCGCTTCAGGAAAGCATCAACCATAGTGCCGGTGATGTAGCCGAAAACAGGACCAACCAGTTTATCGAGCAAAATGCTGGAAAACTCATAGTGCAACTCAAAGTCGATCTTGCAGGCCTGCTCGTCAAGCGGCGTAAAACGCCATTCACCATTCAACGCCCTGAAGGGGCCCTCAACAAGCTGTATGGTCATCCGTTCGGGAAACTGCTTGTGATTTTCAGTTGAAAACTGCTGCCGAATGCCACGGTAATTGATGCTTATGGTCGCATGGGTTGTCTCAGAGTCTCGCAAAGTCACCGTGCCGCCGCTGCACCAGGGCAGAAATTCAGGATATCGCTCAACGTCATCTACCAGACTGAACATCTGAGTTGCGCTGAAGTTAACCAGTGCCGAGCGGGATACTTTCATACGGGAATCTTCAGCACCGTGCCCGGGCCGGTTAAAATACGGTTTGTCATGACTTGGCTGCGCAATGAGTATCGTTGAGAACAAAAAGGCGTTTTACGACTATTTTATCGAACAGCGCTTTGAGGCGGGTATTGCCTTGGAGGGTTGGGAAGTAAAAGCCATCCGGGCCGGGCGCGCGCAATTGAAGGAGGCTTACGTCATCGTCGGAAATTCCGAGTTGTTCCTGATCGGCTGTCATATCAGCCCCTTGCCTGCCGCCTCCACCCATGTACAGCCGGACCCCACGCGAACCCGCAAGCTCCTGCTGCATGCCGAGGAAATCAACCGGCTGATCGGCAGCGTTGAGCGCGCGGGATACACCTTGGTGCCCTTGAATCTGCATTACTCAAAAGGCAGGATCAAACTGGAAATCGGGCTCGCCAAAGGCAAAAAACAGCACGACAAAAGGGATACTGAAAAAGACCGGGAATGGCAGCGTGAACAGCAGCGGCTGATACGCGCAAAATAGCGAACTGCGGGTTTTTGCGTGCGACTTGCATCTCAGCCCGCAGCAGTTATGCAGCTAAACAGGTGTGGTGTGGGGTGGCTGACGGGACTCGAACCCGCGACAACCGGAATCACAATCCGGGACTCTACCAGCTGAGCTACAGCCACCACCGAAAAAACTAAAATACACTGATTTGTGGCGCGCCCGGCGGGACTCGAACCCACAACCCCCGGCTTAGAAGGCCGGTGCTCTATCCGATTGAGCTACGGGCACAAACGTGCGGGTATGCCAGGAAATTTCCGCCGGAACCGAAGGCGCGTAATATACTCCGCCCCTGGCGCAAGCGTCAATTACGCGAGCCCCGCACCCGGCTCGTTACGCCGCCGCTGGTTTGCTTGCGACGGGTATCGAATTCTGTTATTAAAGCTCTTTTTTTAAGCGCATAATCGCTCTCATGGCCACTGAAATACTCAAGAATTACCCCGCGTACAAGCCTGCAAAGGCAAAAGAGGAATACATGAATGCGCGGCAGCTGGCGCATTTCCGCAAGATGCTTGAAGAAATGAAGCTGGAACTGTCCCAGGACATCGACCGCACCGTCCATACGATGCAGGACGAAGCCACCATTTTTGCGGATCCCAATGACCGCGCCAGCCAGGAATCGGATATGTCGCTGGAATTGCGAAATCGCGACCGTGAACGCAAGCTGATCAAAAAAATCGACGAAACCATAAACCTCATCATTGCCAAGGATTACGGCTACTGCAATTCATGCGGCGTGGAAATCGGAATTAAACGGCTGGAAGCCCGGCCGACCGCGACCCTGTGCATCGACTGCAAGACGCTGGATGAATTACGCGAGCGCCAGGTCGCAAAATAAAGGCCAGCATCAATAAAAAAGGGAGCCAAGGCTCCCTTTTTTTGATTTCTTGCGCCGGGATCAACTCCGGCGCAGGCCTGAACCCACTTACTGCACCTGTGCTGGCTGTGCTTCCGCCGGCGCGCCGACTGCTTTCATCGACAGACGCAGGCGCCCCTTTTCATCAGCTTCGAGGACTTTGACGCGTACTGCCTGGCCTTCCTTGAGGTGGTCGGCCACGCTGTTGACGCGTTCATTGGCAATCTGCGAGATATGCAGCAGGCCGTCGCGGCCGGGCAGCACGCTGACGATCGCGCCAAAATCCAGCAGCTTCAACACGGTACCTTCGTAGATACGGCCGACTTCAACATCTGCGGTCAGTTCTTCGATGCGTTTGCGGGCATTTTCACCACCTTCGGACGATACGCAAGCGATGACCACAGTACCGTCATCCTGGATGTCGATGGTGGTTCCAGTCTCTTCCGTAATGGCACGGATAACCGCCCCGCCCTTGCCGATGACGTCACGGATTTTTTCCGGCTTGATTTTCATGGTTATCATGCGCGGCGCCCAGGCAGAGAGTTCGGTACGCGGAGCGTTGATCGTGCTGGCCATCTTTTCCAGGATGTGCAGGCGACCTTCACGCGCTTGACTCAGCGCAGCGTGCATGATTTCCTTGGTGATGCCGTTGATCTTGATGTCCATCTGCAGGGCCGTAACGCCGTTCTCGGTGCCGGCCACCTTAAAGTCCATGTCACCGAGGTGATCTTCGTCGCCAAGGATGTCGGACAACACTGCAAACCGGTTGCCTTCCTTGATCAAGCCCATTGCGATACCGGCCACCTGCGCCTTCAGAGGCACACCGGCGTCCATCAGTGACAGGCAACCGCCGCAGACCGATGCCATCGAGCTCGATCCGTTGGATTCGGTGATTTCCGAAACAACACGGATGGAGTAGGCAAATTCCTCCGCCGACGGCAGCACTGCCACCAGCGCGCGCTTGGCAAGGCGACCGTGTCCGATTTCGCGGCGTTTCGGTGTGCCAACGCGGCCGGTTTCACCGGTCGAATACGGAGGAAAGTTGTAGTGCAGCATGAAACGTTCGCGGTAGGTGCCTTGCAGCGCGTCGACAATCTGCTCGTCACGCGAAGTGCCCAGCGTGGCGACCACGATGGCCTGGGTTTCACCACGGGTGAACAGCGCCGAGCCATGAGTACGTGGCAGCACGCCGGTGCGGATGGTGATCGGACGCACGGTGCGGGTGTCGCGCCCGTCGATACGCGGTTCGCCGTCGAGGATCTGATTGCGGACGATTTTCGCTTCGAGATTGCCCAGTTCGTTTTTGACGGCATTGATCAGGTCGGGCGAGGCATCCGCCGGCAGCAGTTCGGCGATTACCTTCGCGCTGATTTCCTTGACGCGGACGGTACGGGCCTGCTTCTGCTTGATTTGATAGGCTTGGCGCAGCTCGGCTTCGGCGATCTGGGCCATGCGTGCGATGAGTTGTTCGTCCTTCTGCGGCGGAGTCCAGTTGTATTCCGGCACGCCGATTTCATCGACCATTTCATTGATGGCAGTGATGACAGCGCGCAGCTGTTCGTGGCCGAACACGACTGCGCCAAGCATGATGTCTTCCGACAATTGCTGGGCTTCAGATTCGACCATCAGTACCGCCTGCTGTGTGCCGGCAACGACGAGGTCCAGTTGCGAAGTCTTCAATTCAGTGGCTGTCGGATTGAGAATGTACTGGCCGTCGCTGTAACCCACCCGCGCGGCACCGATCGGGCCGTCGAACGGCATGCCGGAGAGCGCCAGCGCGGCAGATGCGCCGACCATGGCCGGAATGTCCGAATCGATCTCGTTGTTCGAGGACATCACCGTGGCGATGATCTGCACTTCGTTGTAGAACCCTTCGGGGAACAGCGGGCGAATCGGGCGGTCGATCAACCTACAGGTCAGGATTTCCTTTTCTGACGGACGGCCTTCGCGGCGGAAAAAACCACCGGGAATCTTGCCGGCGGCATATGTGCGTTCCTGGTAGTCAACGGTCAGCGGGAAAAAATCCTGCCCCGGTTTTGCGTTACGTGCGCCGACGACAGTGACCAGCACGACCGTGTCTTCCATGGTGACCATGACCGCACCAGACGCCTGGCGCGCAATTTCGCCGGTCTCCAGCGTCAACTGGTGGCGGCCCCACATCAATGATTTTTTTACCGGATTCACAATGAGTTTCCTTTTCTCTGTACTTTTCGCAAAATTTTCTGTGCTCAAAAACAAAAAGACCGCACACGCGGTCTTCCGGAGGATCAATACACGCTAGATGCCGATGCTCCCCAGCGCCGGCTTGCCAACCATGCGCCGTGCGGACTGCGCACGGACGCTGGCATTACAGAACTGCATGCGCCGGCTTACTTGCGCAGGCCAAGACGCTCAATCAACGCCTTGTACTGTTCTACTTTGGTTCTTTTCAGATAATCCAGCAGTTTGCGGCGCGTGCTGACCATCCGCAGCAGGCCGCGGCGGGAATGATGGTCTTTGCTGTGCGCTTTGAAATGCTCGGTCAAATCCGTGATACGCGCAGTAAGCAGCGCAACCTGGACTTCGGGCGAGCCCGTGTCGCCCTTGGCACGCTGAAAGTCCTGCAAAACCTGCGCCTTTTGGGCAGTGGTTACAGCCATGTCTTCTATCTCCAACGAAAAATCATGTTATTTTACCCCGTAACTAGCGGATTACTCAAGCCGTTTTGACCCGGAACCACGGGCTCTGGCTGGGTGACCAAGCGTCGCGCAGTCAGTACCCCTGCCGCCACCTCGCCGATGCCGAAAAACACGCCTGCAGCACCGTATAACCGGCACAGGCCCGGCGCTGCGGTTGCCCCCAGATCCACCCGCTGCCCCCTGAATATCCGGCATTCATCGTCTGCGGTAACGTCGAAGCGACGCAAACCGGCCGCAAAGGTATCCTGTGGCAGCAGCCGCTGCAGCCGATACGGCGTGGTCATGCCTTCCAGTTCGGCTATGGACACTGCATTTGCCAGATCCAAAGGCCCAGCCCCTTCCCGCGTCAGCGCAGTCAGGTGAGCGCCGCAACCCAAGGCGGCGCCTATGTCCTCAGCCAGTACCCGGATATAAGTGCCCTTGCTGCAGGAAACGCGCAGTGTTATATTTTTATCAATAAAATCAATTAGTTGTATGTTATTTATAATAATAGATCGAGGTTCACGTGCGATGGTTTCACCAGCACGCGCATAGGCATATAGCGGCTTGCCGGCGACTTTGATGGCAGCATGCATCGGCGGAATCTGCTGCAACGGCCCGACAAAACGCTGCAGCACCGCTTTGACTTGCGGCATGGTCACGGCGACCGGCTGCTCGCTGATGATGTCACCCTCGGCATCGCCGGTTGTGGTCACGGCACCCAGGCGCAGCGTTGCACAATAGCGTTTGTCGGCATCCAGCAAAAATTGTGAGAATTTGGTGGCCTCGCCCAGTCCGATTGGCAGCAGACCGTCCGCCAGCGGATCCAGCGTTCCGGTATGGCCCGCCTTGCGCGCCTGAAAGAGTCTTTTGGCACGGGACACTGCCTGCTGGGAGGTCAACCCCCGGGGCTTGTTGAGCAGCAACACGCCGTCAACCGCGTTGCGGACGGCTGCGGTCGTCATTGCGGCTGCTTTTTGTCCGCGCCGCCCCCGGAGACCGCCTCGTCGATGAGTTTCGACAAGCGCACGCCGCGCTCGACGGAAATGTCGTAGTGGAAGTGCAGTTGGGGAACGGTGCGCAACGTGAGGCGTTTTGCCAGTGCACTGCGCAGAAAACCTGCGGCATGATCAAGCGCCCTGGTAGCGGCTTCCTGCTGCACAGGTTCACCGAGCGCAGTAAAAAAAATCTTGGCGTGCGAGTTATCCTGCGTGACCTCGACATCGGTGATAGTGATCAGATCGACGCGCGGATCCTTGAGTTCAAGCCGGATGATTTCGGACAACTCGCGCTGGATCTGATCGGCGATGCGCCGTCCGCGGGGAAAGTCTTTAGGCATGTGATACCCGATCTGCAACCGGCGGCATGCCGCCGGTCCGGACAGTAATCCGGTTCTGAGTTACAAAGTCCTCGCGACTTCAACAACCTCAAAGACTTCCAGTTGGTCGCCTTCCTTGATGTCATTGAAGTTCTTAAGGGATAGGCCGCATTCGAATCCGGCCTTGACCTCTCGCGCATCGTCTTTAAAGCGCTTCAGCGAATCGAGTTCGCCTTCGTGTATTACAACGTTGTCGCGGAGCAGCCGCACTTTTGATCCGCGGCGCACCAGACCTTCAAGGACATAACAGCCGGCGACGGCACCCACTTTCGAAATGCGGAAAACCTGACGGATCTCTACCAGGCCGACTGCGCTTTCCTTGCGTTCCGGTGAAAGCATGCCGGTAAGCGCCGCTTTGATTTCATCGACGGCGTCGTAAATCACGTTGTAATAGCGGATATCGACACCACTGCTCTCGGCTAATTTGCGCGCCATGCCGTCGGCGCGGGCGTTAAAGCCGATGATCACCGCCTTGGACGCAAGCGCGAGATTTACGTCGGATTCGGTGATGCCACCGACGGCAGAGTGCACGATATTCACTTTAACTTCGTCGGTCGAAAGTTTACCCAGCGCATGTGCCAGTCCTTCGAAGGATCCCTGCACATCCGCCTTGATGATCAGCGACAGGGTTTTAACTTCGCCCTCGCCCATCTGTTCGAACATGTTTTCTAGTTTTGCCGCGTGCTGCTTGGCCAGTTTCACATCACGGTATTTGCCCTGCCGGAACAGCGCGATTTCCCGTGCCTTGCGCTCGTCGCCTAGCACCATGACTTCGGCACCGGCTGCCGGAACTTCCGACAATCCAAGCACTTCCACCGGAATGGACGGGCCTGCAGACTCAATGGTTTTTCCGGCTTCGTCAAGCAAGGCGCGCACGCGCCCGAAAACTGAACCGGCGATCACGATGTCTCCCCGTTTCAGTGTGCCTGACTGGATCAGTATGGTTGCCACCGGTCCACGGCCCTTGTCCAAACGAGATTCGACGACGATGCCTTTTGCCGGCGCATCGCGCGGCGCCTTCAGTTCCAGCACTTCAGCCTGCAGTAATATCCGTTCGAGAAGGCTGTCGATGCCCTGCCCGGTCTTGGCCGATACCTCAACGAACATGGTGTCGCCCCCCCACTCTTCGGGCACCACTTCTCGCGAGGCGAGATCCTGCTTGACGCGCTCCGCATTGGCTTCCGGCTTGTCGATCTTGTTCAGCGCGACAATGATCGGCACGTTTCCGGCTTTTGCGTGATGAATCGCTTCTGCGGTCTGGGGCATCACACCGTCATCGGCGGCCACCACCAGAATAACCAGATCGGTCACTTTTGCACCGCGGGCGCGCATGGCCGTGAAAGCTTCATGGCCCGGCGTATCCAGGAATGTGATCATGCCGCGCGGCGTTTCCACGTGGTATGCGCCGATATGTTGTGTAATGCCCCCGGCTTCGCCGCTGGCGACCCGCGTACGGCGAATGTAATCAAGTAACGAGGTCTTGCCGTGGTCAACGTGGCCCATCACGGTCACCACTGGCGCACGCGACTCGGACTTGACCTCGGACCGCTCGGCTGATTCTGCAAGAAAAGCGTCCGGCTCATCGAGTTTGGCGCGTTTGGCGGTATGGCCCATTTCCTCAACAAGGATGATCGCGGTGTCCTGGTCAAGAACCTGATTTATAGTGGCCATAGTGCCCAGCTTCATCAGCGCCTTAATCAGTTCAGCAGCCTTGAGCGACATTTTGTGCGCGAGCTCGCCGACGGTAATGGTTTCCGGCACCATGACATCGCGCACCATCGGTTCGGTTGGCGCCATGAAACCATGCTGCTGGTCGCCTTCCTGCTTGTGGGTGGTGCGATGTACCTTGCGCTCTCGCCAGCCTAGACCGCCTGTAGCATCGCCGCGCGTCTTGATGCTGCGCTTTCGCGCTGTCGGGTCCTGCCAGACAACCTGTTTGACCGGCTTTTTGGCACCTTTTTTCGCTTTGCTGGCAGCATCGCTGGCGGGGACGGCAGGTTTGTGTATAGTGCCTTCGACAACCGCTTCGGCTTCTGCAGCAGGGGTTGCCGGAACGACAGCGGGCGGAGCCTTGGGTACTTCCACGGCGACTTCGACAACAACCTGGGCTTTTTTGCGTTTTTCCTGTTTCTTCGCCGCGTCTTCAGCCTGGCGCGAGGCAAGTTCTGCGTGCTGTTTGGCTTCAGCCTCGCGGACTGCAATTTCTGCGGCATCAATGATGGGCTTCTTGACTGCTTGCGGCTGTTCCTCGACTTTCACTTTCTCCGGTTCCGCAGCCTCGCGTTTGACCAAAACGCGCTTCTTTCGAACCTCAACCTGAATGGTACGAGCCTTGCCAGTCGTGGCATCGGCCTTTTTGATTTCTGTAGTCTGGCGGCGGGTCAGCGTGATCTTCTGCTTGCTTTCCTTGGCGCCATGCGCTTCGCGCAAATAATCAAGAAGCTGGGTTTTGTCTTTTTCGGTGAGCGCCGCATCGGCGGTCAATGCCTTCGTCACGCCGGCGGCACGCAACTGCTCAAGGAGCAGTTCCGGCTGCAGCCCCAACTCCCGGGCGAATTCTTGGACTTTAATCTGGGCCATTAATGGTTACTTTTTAACTTTTATGATCTCAAGAGTTGGTTTCAGCAAACCATGGCGCACGGGCGGCCATAATCAGCGTTTTGGCGCGTTCAGTTTCGAGCGCTGTCAGTTCGACGAGATCGTCCGTCGCGTAGTCAGCCAGATCTTCCTGAGTGGCGATGCCTTTCGAGGCCAGCAGCCGCGCCGTGTCATTGTCCATGCCCTCGACCCTCAGAAGGTCTTCGATGTCATGTTCGACCTTTTCCTCACTGGCAATCGCCTGTGTCAGCAACGCATTACGCGCTCGACTGCGCAGCTCGTTAACAGTGGCTTCGTCAAAAGTCTCGATTTCCAGCATCTCGGTGAGCGGCACATAGGCGACTTCTTCCAGCGTAGCAAAACCTTCCTGCACCAGGATGTCGGCCACCTCCTCGTCCACGTCCAGCTTTTCCATGAATTCGGCACGTGTGCGCGAGGTTTCCTCTTCGCTCTTTTTCTTCGCGTCAACCTCAGTCATCAGATTTAGTTCCCAGCCGGTCAGTTCGCCTGCAAGGCGGACATTCTGCCCGCTGCGGCCGATGGCCTGCGCCAGATTCTCTTCGTCGACGACGATGTCCATGCTGTGTTTTTCTTCGTCGACAACAATGCTGCTGACTTCCGCCGGCGCCAGAGCATTGATTACAAACTGCGCCGGATCCGGATTCCACAGCACGATGTCGACACGCTCCTGCGCCAGCTCGGCGGTCACCGCCTGCACGCGCGAGCCACGCATACCGACGCAGGTGCCGATCGGATCGATCCGCGCATCCTTGGAATGCACTGCAATCTTGGCCCGTGAGCCAGGATCGCGCGCGGCTCCCTTGATCTCGAGCAGGCCCTCTTCAATCTCCGGCACTTCAAGTTCGAACAGCTTGGCGATGAATTCCGGTGCGGTCCGCGACAGAATAAGATGCGGTCCCCGCGCCAGCCGATCGACTTTCCAGACGTAAGCGCGTACGCGGTCGCCCAGCCGCAGGTTTTCCTTGGGAATCATCTGGTCGCGCGGCAGCATGGCTTCCAGGCGTCCGGATTCAACAATTGCGTTACCGCGCTCCATACGTTTGATGACACCGGTCACCAGGTGTTCCTTGCGTGCCAGGAAATCGTTGAGGATCTGCTCGCGTTCGGCGTCGCGAATTTTCTGTACGATGACCTGCTTGGCGGTCTGCGCGCCGATGCGCCC
>Ga0105090_10000473_pt1 | contig 19769 bp, 15 predicted proteins | sample PPLLak3March2015_FD_79110 | JGI IMG/M metagenome (GOLD analysis project Ga0105090, IMG submission 79110) | Freshwater sediment microbial communities from Prairie Pothole Lake near Jamestown, North Dakota, USA - PPLs Lake P7 Core (1) Depth... | ecosystem: Environmental > Aquatic > Freshwater >... | reverse complement strand
CGCTGATGGCCAGCACGACGTCATTGATGGTGGCGCCCTCAACTTTGGCTTTGATTTGCTTGAGATCAGCCAGGCTGAAAATCGCGGCATCGAACACCTTGTGCGGGGAGACCGGGCGATTGAAGCGCGTTTGCGGCACTTTCGAGCTGCGCTCCGCGCCCGGGCCCATGCTGTGACGAACCGCGCTCCAGATGGCCGGGGAAAACCGCAGCAGCGTGCTGGCCATTTTCACCGGCGACTGCAGGTTGCTGGCCAAGGCGCGGTTCAGCACGGTGAGGGCGGAAGGCGCCGTGGCCGGTGCCGAGCGCGCCGGCGCGAGGTCGATGGCCGGCGTGCCCTTGGCATTCTTGTCGGTCAGGGCGCTGAAAAAATGCATGGCCGAGGCGCCGTCGATCGCAGCGTGGTGGACGCGCGTGGCGATGGCGTAAGCGCCCTTGGGCAGGCCCTTGATGCGGCCCAGGCCTTCGATGACGTACATGTCCCAGAGCGGTCGGTTCATGTCCATGGGGCGGCTGAAGTGCCTTGAGAGGTGGATGCAGAACTGCCGCCAGTCGCCGGGATCGGGCAGCCGGCCGTGGAACATGTGGTGCTCGATGTCGAAGAACTCGTCCTCGACCCAGTACGGGTGATCGAAATCGAACGGCTGGCGCAGCAGCCGGCGCCGGAACACCGGCGAGCAGTCCAGCCGGCTCTCGACGTGCGCGATGATGTCCTTGAAGCGGACCTTGCCCTTGGGCGCGGTCGACGGGTCGAAGATGTTGACCCCCATGACGTGGGTCAGATTGTTGCCCGTCTCGAGGTACAGGAACTGGGCGTCCTGCGCGCTAAGTTGTTGCATGGTTCCCCACTTTGCCTGGCCGGGGCCGCCGGTCCAGATCTTCCGAGAGCGCCATCAGCCGGATTCGCTCCAGCCGCCTGGAAAGCTCCTTGAAATCCCGCAGCAGGCTGGCCCGTTCCTGGCCGAGGGCAGACTGGCCCGTCGCGGACTCGTCCGCCTGCCCTGAATTTCCGGTCGCGTCTGCCCGGGTCAAGCCGAGGTTGGCGGCCAGCTTGTAAGCATTGCCAAACAGGATTTTACCAATCGAAGCCTCGCTGGTGATACGCCTCTGCAAATAGAGTTGCTTGCCTTCCCTGAGCGCGCGGCCGACGCATTCGGTCTCCTCGAGCGCCTCGCCCGGCCCCAGCCGTGCGAGCAGATCGAACACCACGCTGTACGCCTCGACGAAATGCAGCAAGGTGGCATGGGCGACCAACGGGCGCATCCCGGCCAGCAGCGCCAGCGCTTCCGCGGGGCCGCCTTGCAGGCGGCTGTCCCAGCCCGGGTCGACGCGCCGCATCTCCTGCTCCAGCTCGCCGCGGAACTCGGCCTTGCCGGGATAGAAAAACTCGAACTTGAAAAAATCCCGCAGACGTTCGGTTTCCGCCCGGAACGCGGCCGTCGGATCGGCCGGGGCGGCGTCCGCCGGAACCCGATCCGGAACGGCGGCCACGGCCAGCAAGGCCAGCTCCAGGATCGCCTTGTTCACGAAATGGTGGATGATGGTGTTGCGGTAGTAGCCGGCCATCGGGTGCCGCGCGGGGTCGAGGCCAAAGACGGTGTCGCTGCCTTCGTCGTAGCGAATGAGCAGCCCCATGCCGACCATCGCGTTGGCCAGGTCGCGCACCTGCCCCAGGCGTTCGGGGCTGAAGTCGCTGGTCAGGCGGATGCCGCGCTCGTGCGCCCAACGCACCAGGCGCAGGATTTCGCCCTGCAATTCGCGCAGCGTCAGCGCCCGCGGGGCCGCGCCCAGCAGCACCATGCAGCCGATGGCCGGCATCGTGATCGGGGTGACGCGGTTGGCCTGCACGGCCACCTCGAAAGCGATCTTCGACAGCGCCAGGCTGTCGCTCGGGTCAGGCGCCGCGGGCAGCACGACCGGCTCGCCGAAATCGAGGTACATGCGGCCCATCGGCTGGCGCAGACTGGAGACGTAGCCGATGAACCACTTCAGCGACTCCGGCTGCTTGACCCGTCCGGTCTGCTCGCTGGCGTACTCCTCGACGTCGCGCATCAGGTCGTAACTGACGGTGACCGGAATCACGTGGATGTCGCGCGCGTCGGTGGCGTGGGCCGCCTCCAGCACGTACTTGAGCAAGCCGTAGCGCGGCGGCATCAGCTTGCCGGTGCGCGAGCGCGTGCCCTCGAACGCCCAGGTCATCGGGAAGCGCTTTTCCATCAGGTAGCCGATGTAATGCCGCAGCACGAGCTTGTACAGCGGCTTGTCCTGGAAACTGCGGCGGATGAAAATGCCGCCGGAGCGCCGCATCAGCAGGCCGAGGCCGGCGAAGCCCATGTTGGCGCCGGCGAAAATGTGCAGCATCGGGAAGTCGTTTTCGAACAGCTTCGCCGTCAACGCCACGCTGTCGATGTAGGTCTTGTGCGTGAACAGCAGCATGGCGGGGCGCGTCTGCACGATTTCGCGCACCCGCTCGAGGTCCTGCTGACGGCAGACCACGTCCTTGTCGTAACCGAGCGACAGGATGAACTTGTCGAAGCGGGCGCGCAGGTCGATGAAGAGCGCGTTGGGCACCGCGATCAGTTCCTTCATGTACCCGTCCGCTTCGCGCGCCAGCTCCTCGACCGGTCGGCCGCTGGTGCGCGCGAGGTCCTGCACGGCGGCGCGGAATTTCGGACTGCTGCGCAGGCTTTCGGCAATGAAGCGAGGCACCTTGTAGCGCCGCCCGATCAGGCCCCATTCCGCAATTTCGAGCGCCAGGGCGGCCTGGCGGGCGACGAAGGCCGCGAAATCCTCCGGCTGCCGCTCGGCGCTGCCCTTCTGTTGCGCGGCGAACCGCGCCTTGAGTTCGCCCAGGGTGGCCGGTGCCGCCGCGATGCAATGCGCGCGGCCGGGATCCTTGCGCAGGATCCGCCAGGCGCGCAGGCGACCGGGGCGGCGCGGGTCGCCGAACGCCAGGTGGCGCAGGGAGACCGGCTCGCGGCTGCCGCCGTCCCGGCCCTCGTTGTCGAGCGGCACGGTCCAGGCGATGCGGACCGGTACGAGCAATGTGTTGTCAGGCAGAGTGTTGTCGGGCAGTGTGTTTTCGGGCGCCGCCAGCTTGTTCAGCAGGGCGCCGGCCGCGGACCCGCCTTCGCCGGTCGGGAGATCCAGGAAGAGGCGATCGGCCGCGCCGCCGGGCGCGGCATTGGCGAGCTGCCGATCCAGGCAGGCCTCGAGCAGGTTGCGCTCCACGGCATTCGCCGCATCGGCGATGAACAGGATGGGGCCCGCATGTTCCGTGATCGACGCGCCGGTGAACACCGGCGCTTCAGGCACCGGCATTCTTCTTGGCATCGTCCTTGGCATCGCCCTTGCCATCGCCCTTCATGGCTTTCGCCGCTTTCGCCTTGCCTGCGAGGCTCTTCACGCCGACTTTCTTCTTGTAGGGCTTTTTGCGCGGGGTTTTTTGCGCGGCGGCGTCCGTGATCGTGGCTGGCGTCACCTTCTTCAGGGCCTTTTTCTTGCGCAGCTTCTTTTTCAGCGGCGGCCTGCCGGAAACCGGCTTGGCAGCGGCAACGGCCGCAGGCGCTCGTTCCGGTTCCGCCGGCGCCGGCATCGACGGTGCCGGATCCTCCGCGCCCGCCTGACCCAGCGTGAGCTGGAACATCTGGCGCACCTCGGCGACGTGTCGCTCGATGGTGTCGGCGCGCCACTCGCCGGTATCCACCGGCGGCAGCACGTCCACTTCCACGGTGGCCGGGCGGAACACGAAATCGCCCTTCGGCGCGACGTCGCCGGCGTTGTGGATGACGATCGGCACCATCGGCACACCCGCCTGCATGGCCAGGTGGAAGGCGCCCTTCTTGAACGGCGCCAGGCGCGGCGACACCGAGCGCGTGCCCTCCGGGGCGATCACGACCGACTTGCCCTCGTTGCGCAGCGCGTCCACCAGCGGCTGCATCGCCTCGATGGCGCTGGCCGCGTTGGCGCGGTCGATGAACACCGTGCCGGCCAGTTCCATGGTCTTGCCGATGATCGGGATGTTCTTGATCTCTTTCTTGCCAACGCCGGTGATGTCACGGCGCAACAGCCGGGCCATGATCACCACGTCGGCCTTGCTCTGGTGGTTGAAGACGAACACGGCCGGCCGGCGCAGCCACAGGTTTTCCTCGCCGCGCACGACCAGTTTCAATCCGATCAGGGCGCTGCTGACGTCCGCGAACAAGGAGGTGACGAAATTCCGCGCCTCGCGCTCCGAGCCGGTGAGAGCCCAGATCGGCAGGCCGGCCAGCGCGGTGGGCACCAGGGAGGCGGTCGCCGCGACCGACCGCAGCAGGTCGAACACGCCCGGCTGACCGCGGCTGCGGAAGCGGCGAATCGGCCAGCCGTGGCGTTCGGCAATCTCCGTCAGGCGGGCATTGGGATTCAGGGGCCGCGGGTTGCCCACGCGCTCGAGCAGCTCGATGTCGTCCGCGCTGTCGCTGTAAAAGAAGCTCTGCGCGAGGTCGACGCCAAAGCGCTCGGCCAGGCTTTCGGCCGCCAGCACCTTGCCCTGGCCGAAACACAGGGGTCGTTCGATGCCGCCGGTGAAAATACCGTCGGCGACCTCGTAGCGGCTGCAGATCACGTGCTCGATGCCGAGGTCGCGCGCCACCGGCTCCACCTGGTAGGGGGTGGCGGAAGAGATGATGGCGACGGTGTGGCCGCGCTCCATGTGCGCCCTCACCAGCGCGCGCGATTCCGGGTAGACCCGGCGCGCGATCTGCTGCTCGTAGAGTTCTTCGCCGAACGCGATGTAGTCCGCTTCGCGCACGCCGCGCATGAACTGCGCCGCGGTGCTCATCAGCCCCGAGAAGCCCATCCCGCCGAGCGAGAATTGGGTCAGGGCCGACAGCATTTCCAGGAACTCCTGGGGTGAAACCTCGCCGCGCCGGATCTGCTCCTTCAGAAACACGGTCGCGGAAAAGCCGGCGATCAGCGTGCCGTCGAAATCGAAAAAAGCGCCCACCTGCGGCCCCTGGGGCGCCGCTTCGATGTTCCTTATGACGTCTTTGTGTACGGTCATGCGAGCGGACCACAACGCAATAGGTCAATGACTATAGCAGACCTGCCCGGCGGACAATACGCGCCCTCAACCGGGTTCGCTTTCGGCGCCGACGGTCGCTTTCAGCAGCCCGCGAAACGCCTGCCGGGGCGTCCGTTCGCCCTGCAGCACGGCATAGACGTCGCGGGTGATCGGCATCTCGACGCCGTAACGTTCGCCCAGCGCCATGACCGTGGGCGCGCTCTTCACCCCTTCGGCCACCATCAGCATTTCACCGAGGATTTCGTCCACCGGGCGGCCCTTGCCCAGCTCGAAACCGACGTGCCGGTTGCGGCTCTGCGGGCTGGTGCAGGTGGCGATCAGGTCCCCCATGCCGGCCAAACCGGCGAAGGTCTCCGGGCGCCCGCCCATGGCCACGCCCAGGCGCGTGATCTCGGCCAGCCCGCGCGTGATCAGGGCGGCGCGCGTGTTGTCGCCGGCGCCCTGCCCGTCGCCCATGCCGACCGCGATGGCGATGATGTTCTTCAGCACGCCGCCGAGTTCGCAGCCGACCAGGTCGGTGTTGGTGTAAACGCGGAACAGTCCGCTGTGAAACAACTCCTGCAGCGCGCGCACGATGATCTCGTCCTCCATCGCCATCACGCTGGCGGCGGCCTGGCCGGAAATGATCTCGCGCGCCAGGTTGGGGCCGGTAAGCACGCCGACCGGGTAGCCGGGGAGCACGGCACGGATAATCTCGGTCATGCGCAGCCCGGTGCCGGCTTCCAGGCCCTTGGTCAGGCTGATCACCGGCACCCAGGGCCGGATGTGCTCGGCGGCCTGTTCGAGCACCGCGCGAAAGTGCTGCGAGGGCACGCCCATGACCAGCACGTCGCAGCCGGAAACGGCCTCCCCGATGCTGTGCGTGGCGACCAGCTTGCCGTTCAGGGTCGCCCCGGGCAGGTACTTGCTGTTGCGGTGGCTCTCGTTGATCTCCCTGACCGTTTCCTCGCAGCGCGCCCAGATCTTGACCGGCGCATTGCGCGCGATCAGCGAGGCCACCGTCGTGCCCCAGGATCCGCCGCCGAGCAGTCCCGCTTTCAGATTCATAGGCCCTCCCCGGTCCCTGGCGCCCAGTATAGCAACACTGCAGGGCGCCGCTGTCAGCCGGGGCGGCCTGCAGGCGCCGCCCGAATTCAGTTAGCCCCGAATTCAGTTAGCCCCGAATTCAGTTAGCCCCGAATTCAGTTAGCATGTAGCCGTGAACCCGGAGGAACGACAAGCGGCGGTCGACGGCGCGCAACTGCAAACGCTGCGCGACCACCTCAGGCGCCGTCCGGACGATGGCGCGGCCTGGCTGGCGCTGGCCCGGCAACTGATACGCACGCCGGCGCCGGAAGCGTCGGCCGACGAGCTGCACCACGCCCTTGAGCAGGCCATCAAGTCGACACCCGAGGCGCTGGATGCCTGGCTGCTCGCCGCCGGCGTCCACCAGCGTCAACGCGGCCCGGCGGCCGCCCTGCAATGGCTGCAATACACCGCGCGCCAGAACCCCCAACTGGCCGCGCCACGCGTCGCGCTGGCCTCGCTGCGGGCGGACGCCTGCCGCCAGGCCGGCCAATGGTCCGAGGCGCTGGCCGGGTACCGGGAGGTCGAGAAGTTCCGGCCGGGGGATCCGGCGCTGCTCAACAACATCGGCACCTGCCTGGCCAGCCTCGAGCGCTTCACGGAGGCGGCGGAGCGCTTCGAAAAAGCCTTGCGCCTGCGCGCGGATTTCCCCGAAGCCCGGCTGAACCTGGCGTTCCTGAACGCCTGCCAGGGCAGAACCAGGGACGCGACCAGCTCGATCGATGAGATTTTGCAGGATGCGCGCCTCGAACCGGCCACCCGCCAGGCGGCCACGACGCTGCGCGACATCCTCGGCGAGCACCAACGGCTGGCGCCGTTCCTCGCGGACGCTCTGCAAACCGGCGAGGTGGCGGCCTTGCAGCGGGCATTGGCCGACGCGCCTCCGCGCCTGAGCCGGCCGCACGAACCGAGCCTCGCCCGGCTGCGCTTGCTGGCCGAACGCTGCCGCGACCTGACGTTCTCTGCCGAGGACTTCCGCTACGGCGCCGACACGGCCTCGTTGCCGCTGGTCGAGGCCTGCATGCAAGCCAACCTCGAAGGCGGCGCAGAAGCGCTGGCCGAAGTCACGGTGCTTCTGCGCGCGGAGCCGGAGCCGGCGTCCGCCACCAGCCCGGCCATGTCGAAATCCCCGGCTATGGCGAAATGCTTGGGGCAGGTCTTGCACTTCATGGAGATCGGCCGCGACCGCCAAGGCCGCGATCCTGGCGTACTGCAAGGCCCCGCGGGCGAAGCCTGGCTGAGGTATTGGCACGCGCGGCTGCTGCGCGACGCGCCGGACAAGCAGCCCGGACAGTACAAGGTCGCCGCCAACGCCATCAGGGGCTTGCCCCTGACGCCCGCGGAGAACGTCCCGGGCACGGTCCGCGCGCTGCTGTCCGAACTCCTTCCGCTGGTGCCGGCCGGGCTGCCGCGCGGCATGTTTCTGTACATCGCGGTCAACATGGTCCACGGCTTCGCCGACGGCAACGGTCGCCTGTCGCGCTTCCTGCTGGCCTGGGAAACCGAGTCCGCCGGCCTGCCGCCCATTGTGATTCCAACCACCGTGCGCACACAGGTGGCGCGCGCGCTGGACGTCGCCTGGCTGGAAGGCGAACTGAATCCGTTCTTCCAGGCCCTGAAGCTCGCCGTCACCGCGACCGACCGGCTGCTGCGCCAGTTAACGGAACGCGCAACGGTCGAGTCGAGCTGACCGCCGCCCTAATCGTTGCGCTGGCCGTCGCTCTGCTATGCTCTCCGGCATGACAATCCGCGGTCTGCGTATCACCCTGGCCTGGTTGCTGTGCATGGCCACCAGCCCCGCCTGGAGCGACATGAGCGCGGATAACACTGCTTTCGCCGAACGCTATGCCGTCGCCTGGTGCAGCGGCGAACCCGTGCTGGTGGCCGCGTTTTTTGCCGACGAGGGTTGGCTGTCCATCAACGGCGGCGAACCGGCCGTCGGGCGCGAGGCCATCGCGGCAGTCGCGCGCGACTTCATGGAGGCTTTTCCCGACCTGGTCGTGAGCTTCGACGGGCTCGAAGAGCGCGACGACCGCCTGCTCTTCCACTGGACGCTGACCGGCACCCACACCGGCCCCGGCGGCACCGGGAACGCCGTGCGCTTCAGCGGCCACGAATCCTGGCGGCTGGACGCGGAGGGGCTGATCGCGGAATCGCTGGGCCATTACGACGAGGCCGAATACCGGCGCCAGCTGGAGCAGGGCCAAGCCCCCGACCGCTGAGCCTTGCGGCCGCGCTGCACCGCCGCTGGCCATCGGCCGGCGCTGCGGTAGAATGCGCGACTGGAGTTCAGCCGGATTTCACGCACATGACACCATTGACCACCGTACAACTGAAGGCCCCGTACCTGATCCTGATCGGCGAGGAGGACGACCCGACCTACGCCAAGACCGGCTTCGGCATCGTGCAGTGGCGGCCGGACCTGGTGGCCGGGCAGCTGCGCTTTCCGGGCTGCTCGGTGGATCTGGGCGTGCCGGACATGACCCTGGAGGAGGCGGTCGAGGCAGGCGTCGGCAGCCTGCTGATCGGCGTGGCGCCGGTCGGCGGCGCGGTGCCGGATGCCTGGTGGGAGGTCATGCGCGACGCGGCGCGGATGGGGCTCGACGTGGTCTGCGGCCTGCATATCAAGCTGGCCGACAACCCGGCGGTCGTCGCGGCGGCGCAGGCCTCGGGCGCGCGCCTGGTCGATGTGCGCGTGCCGCCGCGCAAACTGCCGGTCGGCAACGGCAGGAAACGCACGGGGCGGCGCATCCTGGCGGTAGCCGCCGACTGCGCGATCGGCAAGAAATACAGCGCGCTGGCGCTGGACAAAGCCATGCGCGAGGCCGGCCTTAAGTCGACCTTCCGCGCCACCGGCCAGACCGGCATCATGATCGCCGGCGAAGGCATTCCGATCGACGCCGTGGTCGCCGACTTCATCGCCGGTGCGGCCGAGCTGCTGTCCCCCGACAACGACCCGGACCACTGGGACATCATCGAGGGCCAGGGTTCGTTGTTCCATCCCGGCTACTCCGGCGTCAGCCTCGGCCTGTTGCACGGTTCGCAGCCCGACGGTTTCGTGGTCTGCCACGATCCGCTGCGCACGACCGTCTCCGGCTGGGAGCACTACGCCCTGCCCTCGCTGCAGGAATGCATCGACACCCACGTGCTGATGGGCCGCCGCACCAACCCGGACATCCGCTGCGTCGGCATCACGGTGAACACCTCGGCGCTGGAGCCCGCGAAGCGCCGGCGCTACCTGGACGACCTCGCCGCCGAGACCGGCCTGCCCTGCTGCGACCCGGTCAAAGACGGCTGCGGCGTCATCGTCGATTACATCCGCAAAGAATTCGAGGTCTGAGCCCATGAAAATGAGCGTGCACATCGAGGAATGGGAACTCACCCAACCCTTCCGCATCTCCAATTTCGAGTGGGTCAACGCCCGCGGCATCGTCGTGCAACTGGCCGAGGACGGCCGTGTCGGCCACGGCGAAGCGCAGGGCGTGTTCTACCTCGACGAGGACGCCGACAGCCTGTTCGCGCAGGTGCACGCGGTAGCCGGGGAGATCCGCAAGGGCATCTCGCGCGAAGAGCTGCAGCACCTGCTGCCGCCGGGCGGCGCGCGCAACGCCGTCGACTGCGCGCTGTGGGACCTGGAATGCAAGAAAACCGGCAAGACCATCTGGCAGCTGACCGGCATCGAGCCGCATCCGGTCACCACCGTGTTCACCATCGGGCTGGAGGCCACGCCGGAGGCGATGGCCGCCAAGGCCGCGGCGGCCGCCGACGCGCCGGTGCTGAAGATCAAGCTGAACGCCGACCGGCCCTACGAGCGGCTGGCGGCGATCCGCGCCGCCCGGCCGGACGCCGCGCTGGTGGTCGACGCCAACCAGGGCTGGGACTTCGACCTGCTGCGGGAGGTCATACCGAAATGCGCCGCGCTCGATCTCGGCATGATCGAGCAGCCCCTGCCGCGCGGCGCTGACGAGGCGCTGGAGGGTTTCGACTCGCCGATCACGCTGGCCGCTGACGAATCCTGCCTGCACAGCGGCGAACTCGCCGTCGCCGCCAGGCGCTACGGCATGATCAACATCAAGCTGGACAAGACCGGCGGCCTGACCGAGGCGCTGAAGCTCGCCCGCGCAGCGAAGGCGCTCGGCTGCCAGCTGATGGTGGGCAACATGGTGGGCACTTCGCTAGCCATGGCGCCGTCCCTGGTCGTCGCGCAGCTGTGCGACTTCGTCGATCTCGACGGGCCGCTGCTGCTGAAGTACGACTACCCGAACGGCTTGCGCTACCGCAAAGGCATCGTGGACCGACTGCAGCCGGCGCTGTGGGGCTGAGCGCTACGCCCCGATGTCCTCGTTCCAGAGTTCGGGCCGGGCGGCGATGAAGCCGCGCATCAGGTCGATGCATTCCGGGTCCTGCAGCAGCTCGAGGCGGACGCCGCGTACCGCAAGCAGGGCCTCTTCGCCCATGAAAGTCCGGTTTTCGCCGATCACCACGCGCGGGATGCCGTAGAGCAGGATTGCACCGCTGCACATCGCGCAGGGCGACAGCGTGGTGTACAGGGTGCAGTCGCGGTAGACCGCCGACGGCTGGCGGCCGGCATTCTCCAGCGCGTCCATCTCGCCGTGCAGCACGGCGCTGCCCCGCTGCACGCGGCGGTTGTGGCCGCGACCGAGGATGCGCCCCTCGTGCACCAGCACGGAGCCGATCGGAATGCCCCCCTCAGCCAGCCCCAGCCGGGCTTCCTCAATTGCCGCGCGCATGAATGCATCCATCGACGTCACCTGCCTTGTTTCGAGGTAGGCCTAACCCGGGATTTACGGCCACAGAGTATCATCCCGCTTTGCCGCGATGGTAATCTAGCCTCAAAACGGCTTGGAGAGTGCGTCATGAGCAGCCTGTTGATCAGGAACGGCACCGTCGTCACGGCTACCGACCGCTACCGGGCGGATGTGCTGATCCGGGACGAAACGGTCGCCGCCATCGGCGCCACGCTGAACGAGCGTGCGGACCGCACCATCGACGCGAGCGACTGCTACCTGTTCCCCGGCGGCATCGATGCGCACACGCACATGGAACTGCCGTTCATGGGCACCTTCGCCAGCGACACCTTTCACTCGGGCACGCTGGCGGGGCTGCATGGCGGCACCACCACCATCGTCGACTTCGCCATCCAGACCCAGGGCGACAGTCTCGAGGCGGCCATCCAGGAGTGGCACCGCAAGGCGGACGGGCACGCGGTGGGGGATTACGCCTTCCATTGCGCGGTGACGGATTTCAACGAACGGACGCGCCAGGAAATCCCGCGCGTGATCCACGAACACGGCATCAATTCCTTCAAGACCTTCATGGCCTACAAGGGCGCGCTGATGGTGGACGACCGCCAGATGTTCGAACTGATGAAGGAACTGGTCAAACACGGCGGCATCATCACCACGCACGCCGAGAACGGCGACATGGTCGATCACCTGGTGCAGAAATTCGTCGCGGAAGGCAAGACGGAGCCGCGTTACCACGTGTTGTCGCGCCCGCCGATCTGCGAAGCGGAAGCCAGCGGCCGCGTGATCGACCTGGCCTGGCAGGCCGACTGCCCGCTGTACATCGTCCACATGACCTGCGAGGAAGCGCTGGCGCGCGTGAAAGCGGCCACCGCGCGCAACCAGAAAGTGCACGTCGAGACCTGCGTGCAGTACCTGCTGCTGGACGATTCGCTGTATTTCCAGGAGGGGTTCGAGGGCGCCAAGGTGGTCATGAGCCCGCCCTTGCGCAAGCCCAGGGACCAGCAGGCCCTGTGGGCGGCGATCAACCAGAACCTGGTGCACCACGTCGCCACCGACCACTGCCCGTTCTGCATGGAGCAGAAGCAGATGGGCATCGACAATTTCGCCAAAATCCCCAACGGCGCGCCGGGCATCGAGCACCGGCTGGAATTGATGTACTCCGAGGGGGTCGACAAGGACCGGATCTCGCTCAACAAGTTCGTCGAAGTCACCTCCACGACGGCGGCCAAGATCTTCGGCCTGTTCCCCAGGAAGGGCACCATCGCGGTGGGATCGGACGCCGACATCATCGTCTTCGACCCGGCGCGCAAGCACACGATCTCCGCGGACACGCACCACATGCGGGTGGACTACTCGGCCTACGAAGGCTGGGAAGTGCAGGGCAAGTGCCGGCAGACCATCCTGCGCGGGACCGTGGCCATCGACGACGGCGAGCCCTGCGTCGACGAGGGCTTCGGCCGCTACCTCGCCCGCCCGCCGTTCAACCCCCGTTACTGACCCGGAGAGCGCAGCATGTCCCGAATCGTCAAGGCCGGCATCATCCAGATGGCCAACAAGCTCGACACCTCCGCGTCCCCGCAGGAGCACCGCGAGGTCATGCTCGAAGCGCACCGGCCCTACATCGAGGATGCGGGCCGGCAAGGCGTGCAGATGCTGTGCTTCCAGGAAATTTTCACCGGCCCGTACTTCTGCCCTTCGCAGGACGCCCGGTGGTACGCCGCGGCCGAGGCCATCCCCGACGGGCCGACCACGCAGTTGATGTGCGAGTACGCCAGGAAATACAGCATGGTCATCGTCGTGCCGATCTACGAAGAGCACATGACCGGCGTGTACTACAACACGGCGGCCGTGATCGACGCCGACGGCCGTTACCTCGGCAAGTACCGCAAGGCGCACATTCCGCAGGTGGCGGGGTTCTGGGAGAAGTTCTTCTTCCGGCCGGGCAACCTCGGCTACCCGGTGTTCGACACGGCCTATGGCAAGGTGGGGGTGTACATCTGCTACGACCGCCATTTCCCCGACGGCGCGCGCTGCCTGGGCCTGAACGGCGCGGAAATCGTCTTCAATCCCTCGGCCACCGTGGCCGGGCTGTCGCAGCACCTGTGGGAGATCGAACAACCCGCGCACGCCGTCGCCAACGGCTACTTCGTGGCGGCCATCAACCGGGTCGGCACCGAAGCCCCGTGGAACATCGGCACGTTCTACGGTTCGTCCTATTTCGTCGACCCGCGCGGCCAGATCATCGCCCAGGCCAGCGAGGACCGCGATGAGATGGTCGTCGCGGACCTCGACCTGGACCAGGTGCGGGAAGTGCGCAACACCTGGCAGTTCTTCCGCGACCGCCGGCCGGAAACCTACGGCCAGTTGACCGAGCTCTGAACGCGGCGCCATGAGCGAAGCGCCCCCGCGAACTGCGCCGCCGCCCGGCATCGATGCGGGCCTGAGCAACGCGGACATCGCGCCGGTTCCGCCCGCCCGGCGCGACTGGCGAGCGGTTTCCTTCTTCGCCCTGTGGGTCGGGATGGCGATCAATATCCCCAGCTACATGATCGCCGCCACCCTGGTCGAGGGCGGCATGAGCTGGCAGCAGGCCATGCTCACCGTGCTGCTGGGCAACGTGATCGTGCTGGTGCCGATGGCGCTGTCCGGGCATGCCGGCACCAAGTACGGTATTCCGTTCCCGGTATTCGCGCGGGCTTCCTTCGGCGTCAACGGGGCGCACATTCCCGCGTTCCTGCGCGCCATCGTGGCCTGCGGCTGGTTCGGCATCCAGACCTGGATCGGCGGCGCCGCGATCTACACGATCGTGCTGATCGGCTTTCCCGGCATCGCCGCAACCCCGGCCCTGCTGCCCGCCTGGGTGGGCGTGCACTGGGCGGAGTTTGCGTGCTTCCTGGTCTTCTGGGTCATCAACATCGTTTTTATCTGGCGCGGCATCAACTCGATCCGGATCATGGAGCACCTCTCGGCGCCGTTCCTCATCGTGTGCGGCCTCGCGCTGCTGGCCTGGGCTTACGTCCGGGCCGACGGTTTCGGGCCCATGCTGGAGGCCAAGTCCGAGCTGAGCCCCGATCTGTTCCTGGAGCTGTTCATTCCGAGCCTGACGGCCATGGTCGGGTTCTGGGCCACGCTCACGCTGAACATTTCGGACTTCACGCGGTATGCGCGCGATCAGCGGGCGCAGGTCCTGGGCCAGCTGGCCGGGCTGCCGACGACGATGACCCTGTTCGCCTTCATCGGCGTGGCCGTCACCTCCGCGACGATCGTGATTTTCGGCGAGGCGGTCTGGGACCCGGTGGTCCTGGTGCGGCGCTTCGACTCGCCGCTGCTGGTGTTTTTCTGCATGGTGGCCGCGGTGATCGCCACGCTCTCCACCAACGTGGCGGCTAATGTGGTCGGGCCCGCCAACGCGTTCTCCAACATGTGGCCGTCCAGAATCGACTTCAAACGCGGCGGTTACATCACCGGCGTGATCGGCATCGTGATGATGCCGTGGAAGCTGCTGGCGGATCCCACCGGCTACGTCTTCACCTGGCTGATCGGCTACTCGGCTTTGCTGGGCCCGGTGATCGGCATCATCCTGGTCGATTACTTCCTGGTGCGGAAGACCGAGCTCGACGTCACCGACCTGTACCGCCGCGGCGGCCGCTATGCCGGGGTGAACGGCCGGGCCGTGCTGGCGCTGCTGCTGGGCGTGCTGCCGAATGTGCCGGGCTTCCTGGTGCAGGTGGGCCTGGCGGAAGATGGCGGGTGGCTGCTCAGTTCGCTGGTGGGCTTGTACGACTATGCCTGGTTCATCGGCCTCGGCATCGCCGGCCTGGTGTACTGGATCCTGATGCGCGGCCGGGCCGAATGAACGCGCCATGAGCCAGCCGCACGACATTACCGCAGGCCGCCTGCCGGCCCGGCGGATCGAGGAGAACTTCGCGGATCTGCACCCGCCGCTGACTGCGCACCAGGCGGCGGTCGAGGCCGCGCGCTGCCTGTTCTGCCACGACGCCCCGTGCACCGAGGTCTGCCCGACCGGCATCGACATCCCGGGGTTCATCCGCAAGATTGCCACCGGCAACACGCGCGGCGCCGCGATCACCATCCTGAACGAGAACATCATGGGCGGCACCTGCGCCAATGTCTGCCCGGTCGAAGAACTGTGCGAGCAGGTCTGCGTCCGCCATACCGCCGAGGAGCAGCCGGTGCAAATCGGCCGCCTGCAGCGCTACGCGACCGATCACCTGTTCGCGCTGGGCGTTCAGCCTTTTTCTCGGCAGCCCGACAGCGGCCGCAAGATCGCCGTGGTCGGCGCGGGCCCGGCCAGCCTGTCCTGCGCGCACCGGCTGGCCCTGCACGGTCACCGGGTGACCGTGTTCGAGGCCAGGGAAAAGGCCGGCGGGTTGAACGAGTACGGCCTGGCCGCTTACAAGATGCTGGAGGAGCGGGCCGCCCGGGAGGTCGAGTTCATCCTGGGAGTTGGCGGGATCACGCTGCAAAACAATACGCCACTGGGCCGCGATGTCACCCTCGCCGAGCTCCGGCGGGACTTTGACGCCGTGTTCCTGGGTCTGGGGCACAACGAGGTCAACCGCCTCGGCCTGGCGGGCGAGGACGCCCTGGGCGCGCACAGCGCGGTCGACTTCATTGCCCGCATTCGCCAGGAAGACCTGACGACCCTGCCGGTGGGCCGCCGCGTCGTCGTCATCGGCGGCGGCAACACCGCCATCGACATCGCGGTGCAGATCCGGAAACTGGGCGCCGAGCACGTCACGCTGGTGTATCGGCGCGGCGCGAGCGACATGGGCGCCACCCATCACGAGCAGCGACTGGCCCAGACCAGCGGCGTGCACATCATGACCTGGGCGAGGCCATGCCGCGTGGAGACCGATGCCGCCGGCGTCACCGCGGTGACGTTCGAGTACACACGCCTCGGCCCGGATGGCCGGCTCACGGGCAGTGGCGAGCATTTCACCATCGAAGCGGACCAGGTGTTCAAGGCCATCGGCCAGAAATTCAGCGACACCGCGCTGCACCCCCCTGCGCTGCACCCTCATGATCTGGCCGCCGACGACCTGCCCGCCATCGAGAACGGCCGTTTTCGCGTGGATGCGGAACGCCGCACCAGCCTGCCGGGCGTCTGGGCCGGCGGCGACTGCGTGCCGGGCCGCGACCTGACCGTGGTGGCCGTGCAGGACGGCAAGCTGGCGGCGGAGAGCATCCACCGTGAACTGACCGCCGGACCGGCGGCGAGCTGAGGGCGCAAGGACATGGCTGATCTGGGTTGCAGTATCGCGGGCGTGCGATCGCCGAATCCCTTCTGGCTGGCTTCGGCGCCGCCCACCGACAAGCAGTACAACGTCGAGCGCGCCTTCGCGGCCGGCTGGGGCGGCGTCGTGTGGAAAACGCTGGGCGAGGCCGGGCCGCCGATCGTGAACGTCTGTTCCCGTTACGGCTCCGTCGACTACAACGGCCAACGCATGATCGGCCTGAACAACATCGAGCTGATCACCGACCGGCCGCTGGAGGTCAACCTGAGGGAGATCCGCGCCGTCAAGAAAAGCTGGCCGGACCGGGCCCTGGTGGTCTCGCTGATGGTGCCCTGCAATGAGCAAGCCTGGCGCGACATCCTGTTGCGTGTGGAGGACACCGGCTGCGACGGCGTCGAGCTGAATTTCGGTTGCCCGCACGGCATGAGCGAGCGCGGCATGGGCTCGGCGGTGGGCCAGGTGCCCGAGTACATCCGCGACGTGACCGGTTGGTGCAAGCAGAGCACGCCGCTGCCCGTGTTCGTCAAGCTGACGCCCAACATCACCGACATCCGGCAGCCGGCGCGGGCCGCAAAGCAAGGCGGCGCGGACGCGGTGTCGCTGATCAACACCATCAACTCGATCGTCGCGATCGACCTCGACACCTTCGCCCCGCTGCCGACGGTCGCCGGCAAGGGCGCGCACGGCGGCTACTGCGGCCCGGCGGTCAAACCGATCGCGCTGAGCATGGTTTCGGAGATCGCCCGCGATTCCGAAACCCGCAGCCTGCCGATCTCCGGGATCGGCGGCATCGGCACCTGGCGCGATGCCGCGGAGTACATCGCGCTGGGCTGCGGCAGCGTCCAGGTCTGCACGGCGGCCATGCGATTCGGCTTCCGCATCATTGACGATATGGTCGACGGGCTGAACAACTGGATGGACGATAAAGGCTACAAAACGCTGGACGATTTTCGCGGCAAGGCCATAGCCAACGTCACCGACTGGAACCAGCTCGACCTCAACTACAAGACCCTGGCCGTCATCCACCAGGACAAGTGCATCGAGTGCGGGCTGTGTTACATCGTCTGCGAGGACGCGGCCCACCAGGCCATCGCCCGGCACAAGGACGCCAACGGCAAGCGTACGTATACGGTGATCGACGACGAATGCGTGGGCTGCAACCTCTGTTCGCTGGTCTGCCCGGTACCGGGCTGCATTACCATGGAAGCCCAGGACACCGGGCTGCCCTATCTCAACTGGGGCCACCATCCCAACAACCCCGGGTGACGGATGAATAGAAACCGGACAAACGAAAACACGACGGGCGCAGTCGAGGCACGGTCAGGACAAAATTTCGGTACGAACTGCCCAAGGGGCCGGAATGGCGAGTGAGCAATTATTTGTACTTGTGATAATCGTAATCGCGGTAATGACGGTAATCGTCGGCGCGATCATGTACGCATACATGGACCGACACAGGATAACGCGCGTGTTTAGAGACCGGTTCCACCTCAGTGCTGGCGCCCGGCAACGCAAACCACTTGAGCCGGAACAATTCCTCACCGGGCACGAATCCGAGGACCTGAACTCAGAGGAAGGCAGCGAGACCGAGCTGACGAGACTCAAAAAGCTCATCGAAGAACGCAAGCGAATGGCAAAGGACATCGACATTTCTCATCACCTGTGGGGTCTGTACGAACATCATTTCCGCTTCGCCAGTGCTCAATCAGTGGATTCCCACATCAAGGACGGCGTGTGGTACAACGTGAAAACCTTGCGAACCAGCGCCCAGGACGGGCTCAACGAATTTGAATTCGAATTGAAAGGAGCCAGGTACAGATTCGTTGATGACGAAGAGAGACACGGTTGGTCAGATAAAATAAAGTTCTTCAGCCTGTTTCTTTACGATGACTCGAATCGCTGCCTCATCGAAATCCCGATGAAAGTGAGGGTCGATAAATTGGGGCGCAGCTATTCCATTTCTTCAGACGGGCCAAGAGCATTCCTGCCCGGCGGCTGGATCAAGGATTTCATCAGCGTCAAACTGAAACAGCAAAGCCTGCACAACCAGGCGATCCGAGCGCAAAAGCATCGGGAAAGGCTGTCTGAAATCAAGGACCTGAAAGACAGGTTTGGTATCTGGGAATGAACGATACGAAGTTTGCCCTGACCGAAACCCTCGCTGTCTGCCGGACCTTGCGTCAATGATCGCGCGCAGAACCTTTCTCAAGTACCTCGCGGCAAGCCCGCTGCTCGCAACCACGAGCTCCGGTCGAGCGCTGGCCGCCGAAATATTCGACGAGGGCTCGTCATCGCTGGCCGATTACCTGATCACGTCTCCGGCCGACGCCCTGGATGTTTTCGACTTCCAGCGCGTGGCACAGAGCGTTCTACCGGTCGCCCATTACGGCTACCTGGCGACGGGAACGGATGGCAACGAGACGCTGACCGCCAACAGGACAGCTTTCGATCGCTTTTACCTGCGCCCGTTGCGCATGATCGATACCAGCCGCGTCAATCTCGCCACCACCCTGCTGGGTTCGGCACTCAAGTCGCCCATCGCGATTGCGCCGGTCGGCTCCCAGAATGCGTTTCACGCGGACGGTGAGCTGGCGATGGCGCGCGCGGCAGGAACCCGGGATGCGCTGCAAATCCTCTCGAACGTATCGACACGATCGATCGAGGACGTCATCGCTGCGCGCGGCGCACCGGTCTGGTTTCAGCTCTATCCGACCAGCGACTGGTCGGTTACGGAGAAAATGCTGCGGCGTGCCGAGCGCGCCGGCGCCGAGGTCGTCGTGCTGACGGTGGATCTCAATTCCGGCAGCAACCGGGTGATGCTCGGCCAGTACATTCGTGCCGACGATCGCGATTGCAGCGCCTGCCACAGCACTCATCCGGACGCCTGGCTCGAGCGAAAACCCATGTACGACGGCACCGGCGCGACCACCGCCGGATTCGACACGCCCGGCATGACCTGGGCGTTTCTCGAACGTCTGAAGGGCGCGACGACGATGAAAGTCGTCGTCAAGGGCATCGTGACGGCCGACGATGCAAGGAACTGCCTGAACTACGGCGCCGATGCCGTCTACGTCTCGAACCACGGCGGCCGTGCCGAAGCGAGCGGCCGGGGCGCGATCGAGAGCCTGCCCGAAGTGGCAGCAGCCATCGGCGAAAGGGTCCCGTTGCTGGTCGACAGCGGGTTCCGGCGCGGCACGGACATCTTCAAAGCACTTGCGCTTGGGGCCGATGCGGTTTGCCTCGGCCGGGCCTGTATCTGGGGACTCGCCGCATTCGGCCAGCCCGGCGTGGAGAAGGTCCTGCAGATGCTGAATGCCGAACTGGCCATGGTCATGGGCCAGATGGGAGCGCCGTCGATCGCGGATATCGGCTCCCAGCATGTCGCCATGCGATAAGACGCCTAGCGCTCTCCGGCGATCCAGGCGTCGATCTTCGCTTCCATCTGGTTGAGCGGCAGCGCCCCGTGTTCCAGGATGCGATCGTGAAAGGTGCGCATGTCGAACTTTTCGCCCAGTTGCTCCTGCGCCCGCTGGCGCAGTTCGAGGATCTTCAGCATGCCCAGCTTGTAGCCGAGCGCCTGGCCCGGCCATACCGCGTAGCGTTCGATTTCGCT
>Ga0105090_10000472_pt1 | contig 19791 bp, 14 predicted proteins | sample PPLLak3March2015_FD_79110 | JGI IMG/M metagenome (GOLD analysis project Ga0105090, IMG submission 79110) | Freshwater sediment microbial communities from Prairie Pothole Lake near Jamestown, North Dakota, USA - PPLs Lake P7 Core (1) Depth... | ecosystem: Environmental > Aquatic > Freshwater >... | reverse complement strand
GTTTTGAGATTGCACCGAAGCTCATGCCGCTGACATTGATGATGGATTTGGCTTCAAACGGGTATTCACAATAACCTTGGCCGATATGTAGCGAGGGTGTTGGTAGCTGATCTTCTTCTTGAATCGGGAAAGCGGCGTTGACAAAAATAATCGAACCAGGTTGGCGTAAATCATTGGTGGAACCAAAACCGACAAGGCTGCCTTTATTCTTGGCATTTTTGTATATCCAGCCGCGCGTAGCGCGATTAAACGGCATCTCGTCCCGGTCATTGGAAAAAAAATATTGCCGGAAATATTTGCCCTGCCGTTCAAAAACATAACGTAAGCGCCCAATAACAGGGTAATTGCGCAGCACAGAATGTTTCTTTTGTGTTATATCCTGAATAAACCAGAATACGATCATGCCGACGATGACAAGACCCAGCATAGTGGCAATACTGTAGATAATTAAATCAATCGCACCCGGCATATAACCTCCTTTTTAGGTATGGGGCAGCATATACTATCTGTTCAAATGGCGTAAGTGCTGAATCCAATTGAAATACCGTAGCGCTAATCGCGGTGTACAATAATTTCTTTGTTCATTGAAGATTAAGGTAAAAAATAAATGAAAGACTTTCATGCTGAAATTGACAACAATGTTAAGCAGGCGCTGGCGGAAGATATAGGCGCGGGCGACTTGACTGCTTTACTGATTCCGGCCGGGAAAGAGCTGGTTGTTGATGTGCACAGCAGGGAAGATGCGGTATTGTGCGGTGTGCAATGGTTCGAAGCTTGTTTCCTGGCACTCGCGCCAGAGACAGCGTTTAGTTGGTTTGCCAGGGATGGAGATAATATTCAAGCAGGACAAAAGCTATGTGAGATAACAGGACGTGCACGTACTTTGCTTTCAGCAGAGCGCTCGGCACTGAATTTTCTGCAGCTATTATCCGCCGTGGCGACACAGACCAAGTATTTTGTCGATGCAATAACGGGTACAAAAGCCGTCATTGTAGATACACGCAAAACATTACCTGGGCTACGGTTGGCGCAGAAATACGCTGTGAAGTGTGGCGGGGGTATTAATCATCGTTTTGGCTTGTATGATGGGATTCTGATTAAGGAAAATCATATTATTGCAGCGGGTGGAATAAAACCAGCATTGAGCAAAGCGCAGGAAATTGCGCCAGTAGGGGTTTTTATCCAGATTGAAGTGGAATCTTTACAAGAATTACAAGAGGCGCTGTCAGCCGGCGCCAGTATGGTTCTGCTAGATAATTTTGCTCTGGCTCAGCTATCGGATGCGGTTGCGCTGACTCGCCAGAAAACTGGTGAGCGGGTAATATTGGAAGCATCGGGAACCATTACCCTGAAGAACGTGCGCCAAGTGGCTGAGACAGGTGTAGATAGGATTTCCATTGGCAGTCTGACAAAGAATATCAAAGCGATAGATTTGTCGATGCGTTTTAGAGGATCAGAATGAAGATTCCAATTGACCAGTCTGTCCTCTCATTTAAACGGATGTCAAAGAACTGATTTTGGATTCTGATACCACCTACTGATGTTCATGGTTACTATGACTTTACTGTTTCTTACCCCTATCTGTTGCTATCCCTGACATGATTTTTGTTTGGGAAGTTTCTTCAGCCGGTTCAAACCACGCAAGATTCTGTTGCAGTTGGACAACTTCTCCAACGATGATCAGTGTGGGTGGAGTCAGATTTGCAGCTGAAGCAAGATCAGGCAGTGTTTGTAATGTTCCGGTAATGGTCTTTTGTTTTTGGGTCGTGCCTTGCTGAATGATTGCTGCAGGCGTGGAATCTGGTAGGCCGTAGGCGATCAATTGCTGGCATAGAACAGGTAATCCCAGCAATCCCATATAGATCACGATGGTCTGGTTAGGACGTGCGAGATAGGACCAGTCCAGGTCGATACTGTTGTTTTTCAGATGGCCGGTGACAAAAATGCAAGATTGCGCATAGTCCCGGTGCGTCAGTGGAATACCTGCATATGCTGCAACGCCGGAGGCAGCGGTAATGCCGGGTACAACTTGGAAAGGAATGTGGTATGAAACCAAGGTTTCGATTTCTTCGCCGCCGCGACCAAAAATAAAAGGATCGCCGCCTTTAAGCCGCAGTACTCGTTTATCTTCTTGAGCGAGCCGTACCAGCAGCTGATTGATGGATTCTTGTTCCAATGTATGGCGGTTACGTTCCTTACCGGCATAAATGCGGGTGGCATCCCGGCGTACCATATCGAGAATGGCAGGCGAGACTAAGCGGTCATAAACGACAACATCGGCCTGTTGCATCAGACGCATGGCTCGGAAAGTGAGTAAATCAGGATTTCCTGGCCCGGCGCCAACCAGATAAACTTCGCCTTGTGGAGATTCGTCTTTTTCTTGCTGTAAGGATTGCAACAGATACTCTTGTGCCGCATTATCTTTTCCAGCCAGTACCATTTCGGTAAATCGTCCTTGCAACAATTTTTCCCAGAAAATACGTCGTTTTCCCGGATGCGTAAAGTGCTGTTTGACGTGCTGGCGGAACCTGCCGGCGATCGCCGCCAGGCGTGCATAGGCCGCCGGTATCATAATTTCCAGTTGGGCACGAAGCAATCTGGCCAGTACAGGGGATTGACCGCCGCTGGATACGGCAATCAACAGCGGTGAACGGTCAACGATGGAAGGCATGATGAAGGTACATAAATCCGGATCATCAACCACATTAACCGGAATTTGCCGTTGCTGGGCTGCTTCAGAAACCAATTGGTTCGTGACGCGATCATTCGTCGCGGCAATAACTAAAACAATATTTTCCAGCTGCTCGGGTTGAAAATATTCAGCACAAAACTTGATTTTTCCATGCACGAGGTATTCTCTCAACGTTGTATCCAGCTCAGGCGATACCACAGAAACCTGAGCGCCAGCTTGGAGCAAAAGCATAATTTTGCGCGTAGCGACTTCACCACCGCCTACTACAAGACAGGCTTTGTTTTTAATGTTTAAGAAAACTGGCAAAAAATCCATTGCTTTTCCGGGTGACTCCTAATCCAAAAAATAAAGGAAGTACTGATTAATTCTAAGCCAAATGTAGGCGCAAGAGTTAATCAGCACTTCCTTGAGATGCTGTGTATTTTCTATAGATACTTGAGTGTTGGAACGTCTTTAAATTGGTTTAAGTTTACAAACTGGATTCCAATTTAAGTATATCTTCTAATTTTATGTTTGTTCCCGTGCCTTTAAATACCGTACCCACTTTCTTCTTAGTCATGTGTTCGATATTGAGGTTGTATACTTCTTTGGAAAGCGGGAAGTACTTGACCTCTGTCACAAGTTCTGGCGCATTCTTCATATAGAAATTAACGAATTCATTAACTTCGGGCTTCTCAGTTGATTTGGCATTAACGTAGATAAATACCGGGCGTGATAATGGCTTATAGCTATTATTTTCTACTGTTGCAGCGGATGGAATTATTCCGCCATTGCCACTGTCAATCGCAACCGCATTAATTTTTTTACTATTCTCGATGTAATAGGCAAAACCGAAGAAACCTAGTGCGTAGATATCGCTTGCGACACCTTGTACCAGAACATTGTCATCCTCTGATGCGGTAAAATCGCCACGGCTCGATTTTGCTTTGCCAACGATAGCTTCGGTGAAGTATTCGAATGTGCCGGAGTCTGCGCCGGGGCCATAGAGTTTAATTTTTTTTTCAGGCCATGCTGGGTTAATTTGATTCCAACTAGTGATCTTACCTTGCGCGCCGGGTTCCCAGATTTTTTTCAGCTCATCAACGGTGATGGTTTTACTCCAAGTGTTTTTAGGATTGACAACGATGGTTAAAGCATCAAAAGCAATTGGCATTTCAATAAATTGTACTCCTTCCTGCTTGCAAACTTCCATTTCCAGTTGTGTGATTGGACGGGAAGCGTTGACGATATCAATTTCATTCCGGCAGAATTTCTTGAAACCGCCACCGGTTCCAGAGATTCCGACAGTGACACGGATCGCGCCGCGTTTGGCGATCTGAAAGTCTTCTGCGACAGCCTCAGTAATAGGGAAAACGGTGCTGGAACCATCAATCTTAATGATCGGACTGGCATTGGCAACGCCTGCGGTAATTGACGCGCTGAGAAACATGGTCGCAATGAGCGTCCTGAAGTTAATCGAGTTCAACATTTATATGCTCTCCAAATGAGTGAATAAAGGGTAATAAGAAGTTTCTCAAAACTGATGCAATATCTTATTACAGAATTATTACAGGATTATGACAATTTTATTTTCTGCCATAAAAAGTGGATTGGCACGACTTTATTTTCTAAGGTTCCGGATCATACACAGCATACAGTGGTTTATGAGTATGGCAGATATAATTCAAAAAACTGATTGTGCAAAACTGCATGCCTATACTTTTTATGAAGCGCTGCCAGCTTGTACGGTTTCAGCGATTTTCTCAGCCCAGAAATTAACCTTATGTTTTAATTTACCTTCAACCATCACACGGATAAGCGGCTCTGTACCCGATGCCCGGATAAGAATGCGTCCGTTGCCACTTAGATCAGCCTCAGCTTCTTGCTTTATGGTTTTGATCGCTTTGTTGGTATTGAAATTAAAAATCTTGGGAACTCTGACATTGATTAAGCGTTGCGGGTATAAGGAGACGCCGCGCATGAATTCCGCCAGTGTTTTATTAGTATCTCGCAGCGCATACAAAACTTGCAAAGCGGAAATGATGCCGTCGCCCGTCGTGTGCTTATCCATACAAATGATATGTCCGGAATTCTCACCGCCGAGATGCCATCCTTTTTCTTGCAGTAACTCCAACACATAACGATCACCGACATTGGCACGGAGAAATGGAATCTTCAGTTTTTTGAATTGGTCTTCTATTGCAAGATTGGTCATCAAGGTGCCAACAACACCACCGGGCAGCATTTTTTTCTGCTGACGATGTTTGGCAATGATGTAGATCAGTTGATCACCATCGTAAGATCTGCCTTGCTTATCCACCATCATGACGCGATCACCATCACCATCCAGTGCAATGCCCAGGTCGGCATGATGCTGCTTGACCGCCTTTTGTAGTGTGGCGCAATGGGTCGCGCCGCATTCAAGATTGATATTCAGACCGTTAGGTTGTACGCCAATGGTAACGACATCAGCGCCAAGTTCATGCATGACGTGGCCGGCAATATGATAGGCGGCACCATGCGCACAATCGACCACAATGCGCAATCCGCGCAGATCAAGGTGATAGGGAAAGGTGCTTTTACAGAATTCGATATAGCGGCCGGCGGCATCGTCGATCCGCTGTACCTTTCCTAGCTGTGCTGAAGGTTTGGTTTCGATGGGTGAATTTAGGCCAGCTTCAATTTTGTGTTCCATTTCATCAGGAAGCTTGCTGCCGACAGCAGAAAAAAACTTTACACCGTTATCCTCAAACAGATTATGTGAAGCCGAGATAACAATACCAGCTTGCAACCGCAGTGCGCGGATCAGGTAAGCAATGGCTGGAGTTGGCATCGGTCCGGACAGAATGACATCTACGCCGGCTGCGCATAATCCTGCTTCTAGTGCAGATTCCAGCATATAACCTGATACTCTGGTATCTTTACCAATAAGGACGGTTGGGCGTTTACCTTCCATCAGATGCCAATCGGCGGCAGCCAGAACTTTACCGGCTGAATATCCCAGATGCATTATAAATTCTGGTGTGATCGGATCTTTACCTACACGTCCGCGTATGCCATCAGTTCCAAAATATTTTTTGGTCATTTTAAGAAATTATTGATCAAGATTGGAAAAAGCTTTGTAAACGATCAGTTTATTAATCGGCTGTTTGTCATACATCACAGTTTTGCATGGCGTTGTAGATAGCAAGCGCATCTTTGCTGGCTTTGACATCATGTACACGTACAATTTTGGCACCTTTAACTACTGCGAGCAAGGCTGCCGCAATGCTTTCATGAATCCGGTGATCTACACTGTTTCCGGTGACGGCTCCAAGCATGGATTTACGGGATATACCTGCCAATACCGGAACGCCAAGTGTTGTCAATTGATCCAACTGATTAAGTAACGCAAGATTATGTTGCAGTGATTTGCCAAAACCAAAACCAGGGTCGATAATCAGCCGGTCTCTCGAGATGCCCGCTGCCATTGCCGCATGGATACGCTGCTCCAGGAAATCTTTTACTTCAGAGACAATATTCTTGTATTGAGGGTTTTTCTGCATACTTTGAGGGGTGCCTTGCATATGCATCAAACAGAGCTTCACATGATTATCTTGTGCAACAGCTTCGAATGCTCCGGGACTACGCAGTGCATTAACGTCATTGATCATGAAAGCGCCTGCTGCTATGGCGCGTTTCATCACTTCGGGCTTGGAAGTGTCGATGGAAATAGGAATATTGGTGTCTGCGAGTGCTTCTAGTACAGGGATAACACGCTTTAACTCTTCATCAATGCTGACTTGATGGCTCCCAGGGCGTGTGGATTCTCCGCCGATATCCAGTATATCGGCACCTTCATCAATAAGATTCCTGGCATGTGCAATGGCTTGTTGCGTTGACAGGTAAAGTCCTCCATCCGAGAAGGAATCTGGGGTTACGTTAATAACACCCATGATGAGTGGACGGTGAGTTGAGAGCATAGGGTTTTTCTGTAATGAAGTTACAGTAAGAAAGGAATTGTAGAAGTAAAAACGGGACACGATCAAATATCGTATCCCGCCATTCAAGTGATCACTGATTAATCAGCTTCTTTTACGACTTCCTGCGGTGCCGCGGATTCACCTTGTTCATCCGGTTTTACTGATGATTCACCACTTGTGGTCGAAGAAGTTGTCTGTGGAGGTTTGGGTGGACGTGGTGGGCGACCTTCCATAATATCGTTGATTTGGTCGCTATCGATTGTTTCCCACTCCAGTAAAGCCTGAGTCATGGCTTCGATTTTGTCCTTATTGGCTTCAATGAGTTTCCGGGCAATCGCATATTGTTCATCAACAATACGGCGAACTTCTGCATCGACTGTCTGCATAGTTTTTTCACTCATATTTTTATGAGTAGTCACTGAACGACCGAGAAAAACTTCGCCTTCATTTTCACCATAGACCATTGGACCAAGCTTATCAGACATTCCCCATTGGGTTACCATTTGCCGTGCTAGATCTGTTGCACGCTCAAAATCATTGGATGCTCCCGTTGTCATTTGCTTCATGAAGACTTCTTCGGCGATACGCCCGCCAAACATGACCGAGATTCTTTGCAGTATTTCTTCGCGTTCCATACTAAAGCGATCTTCTGTGGGCAATTGCATGGTTACACCCAAAGCGCGGCCTCGTGGAATAATGGTTACTTTATGTACCGGGTCCGTTTTTGGCAACAATTGCGCTACGACAGCATGCCCTGATTCATGATAGGCAGTGTTTCTGCGTTCATGTTCCGGCATGATGAGCGAACGTCGTTCTGCGCCCATAAATATTTTATCCTTGGCACGTTCAAAATCTTCCATGTCTACAAAACGTTTGTTACCGCGCGCTGCAAATAGCGCCGCTTCGTTGACCAGATTAGCAAGATCTGCACCCGACATACCTGGTGTGCCACGTGCCAGAATGTCGGCTTTTACGTCAGGCGAAAGCGGCACTTTGCGCATATGCACATGAAGAATCTGTTCACGTCCACGTATATCTGGCAATGGTACAGTTACTTGACGGTCAAAACGGCCAGGACGGAGTAGCGCAGGATCCAATACATCAGGACGGTTGGTAGCTGCAATCACAATAACGCCCATGGCACCTTCAAAACCATCCATTTCTACCAGTAACTGATTGAGCGTTTGTTCACGTTCATCGTTTCCACCACCCAGGCCGGCGCCACGTTGACGGCCTACCGCATCAATTTCGTCAATAAAGATGATGCAAGGTGCATGCTTTTTAGCTTGCTCAAACATGTCTCGTACCCTGGATGCGCCAACACCGACAAACATTTCAACAAAATCTGAACCCGAAATACTGAAAAACGGAACTTGCGCCTCCCCTGCGATGGCGCGTGCCAGCAATGTTTTTCCCGTTCCTGGGCTACCTACCATCAGCACGCCTCGTGGAATACGTCCACCCAGCTTTTGGAATTTGGTTGGGTCACGCAGGAATTCGACTAACTCTGCAACTTCTTCTTTTGCTTCCTCGCAGCCTGCGACATCATTGAAAGTCACTGTGTTGGTTGATTTGTCGAGCATACGCGCTTTGCTTTTGCCGAATGAGAACGCGCCGCCATTCCGCCCGCCACCTTGCATTTGACGCATGAAAAATATCCATACGCCAATTAACAATAACATTGGGAACCATGAGATGAAAATGCTCATCAGCATTGATGGTTCTTCATCTGGTTTGGCTTCAACAACAACGCCAGCTTTAAGTAAATCGCTAACCATCCAGGGGTCGGATGGCGCATAAGTTGTGAAGCGTCTGCCATCAGACTTTGTACCTTTAAGTGTACGGCCTTCAATGACAACCTTCGCGATTCTGCCTTGATTCAATTCGGAGATGAATTGAGAGTATTCCATTGGTACTTGCGCCGGTTGACGTACGCTGAATTGATTGAATACGGTCATCAACACAAGTGCAATTACTAGCCAAATGGCCATGTTTTTAATTAAGTTATTCAAAATAGCTCCTTGATTTGCACCTTAAAATCATTGATTAGTCATTCTAACTCTAATTTGTAGAATATAACAGTACAGTTCGTGTTATATGAATTTGCTGTCAAATTGTAATCCTACTATTTGCATTTACCCTAATCACTGAGGGGATCCATTCATTTTTTAGCAATTTCAGTTATTACTTTTTCCCGAGGCCTAATAAATATAATTCATTACTGCGATCACGCGAGGCCTTTGGTTTTCGTATCAGCACGTTCTTGAATCCGACACGCATGTTACGGAGAAACTGTTCAAAATCCCGGCCTTGAAAAACTTTGACTAGAAAGTTTCCGCCATAGTTCAGTTGTTCCATTGAAAATGCCAGTGCCAGTTCAGCCAAATACATGCTTCTAGCTTGGTCGCTGACTACAATACCACTGATATTAGGCGACATGTCTGAAATTACAAGATCCAGTTGATGCTCACCTAAGTGCTTCCTCAATTCAAGAACGGCGTGTTCTTCTCGAAAGTCACCTTGGATAAATTCCACGCCGGGCAGTGGTGACATGTCCAGAATATCCACTGCAATAACTTTACCTTTGTTACCTACTTTATGGCTGACAACTTGAGACCAGCTCCCGGGGGCTGCGCCTAAATCGACAACAATTATGCCCGGTTTCAGAATATGATCGCGTTCAGCGATCTCCAGCAGCTTGTATGCCGCCCGCGAGCGATAACCATCTTTTTTAGCTTGCTTGACAAAAAAATCATTGACATGCTCCTTCATCCAAGCTTTACTGGTTTTGGCCTGTTTCATCAAGTAAAATGATATATTTTAAGAGGATTTATGTTAACACTAACTGTTACTCATCGACGTGAACTAAAAGCGCAGGCACATGCGCTAAATCCAATTGTGATGATCGGGAAGACTGGCTTGTCATCTAGCGTGATTGAGGAGCTGGATCGCGGGCTCTCAAGTCATGAATTAATTAAAATTAAAGCACAAATCGATGATCGGACTGTCAGAAATGCGCTTTTTGAGGAAGTATGTCAGCAGTTGGGAGCAGCGCCGGTACAGCATATTGGTAAAATATTTATTATTTATCGGCCTAAACCGGAAGAAGCCGAAAAGAAGCCTACGCATGCGCTCAATAAAAAGAAACGTGAAGCATTTCGACCCAAGCGTAACTTTCAGAACTGAATTATCTACTGAGCTTTAGATGTACTTAACATCAAGTATTTCATATTCTCGTATACCGCTGGGTGCTTGAACTTCTGCGATATCTCCGGCAAATTTACCGATCAAGGCACGCGAAATCGGGGAGCTGATAGAGATTTTTCCATTCTTGATGTTGGCTTCATCGTCACCCACGATTTGATAAGTAACGATATCGCCACTTTGCAGATCTTCCAATTCGACAGTAGCGCCAAAAACACAGGCTCCGTCTGCATTAATGAGTGCTGGGTTAATGATTTGTGCGTTGGAGAGTTTACTTTCCAATTCAGCAATACGCCCTTCAATAAATCCTTGCTTTTCTTTGGCAGCATCATATTCGGCATTCTCAGAGAGATCGCCGTGCGCGCGTGCTTCGGCGATCGCCGCAATGACTGCCGGGCGATGCACTGTTTTCATTTCGTGTAGTTCCTTACGCAATGCCTCCGCCCCCACTACTGTTAATGGAATAGTGCTCATCGTAAATTTTTGCCTTTCATTTTCATTTGCTTTATTAATAGATTAGGAGAATCGATTGCTTATGTCTTAAGTTGGATGTGTAATTTCTGTAAATTATAGACCTGCAATTCACGTCGATTGGTAATGCCCATACACGCAGCACGTGCGCCCGCTAACGTTGTATAGTAAGTTACTCTTGCCTGAAGCGCGGCATGGCGAATCGAGTAAGAATCACGTATCGCACTGCGCTGATTCTTTACTGTATTGATGATTAAGTTGATTTCTCCATTTTTAATCATGTCTACTATATGCGGACGACCTTCTGCAACCTTGTTAATGATAACGACATCTACCCCAGCTTCTGTTATCGCAGCAGCGGTTCCGCGTGTAGCATAAAGGGTGAAACCGAGTTCCGCAAGGCTGCGTGCGATTTCAACTGCATGCAGTTTGTCAGATTGTTTCACGCTGATGAAAATCTTTCCGGAAGTTGGTAAACGAACATCTGTCGCTAATTGGGATTTAACAAAAGCTTCTGCAAAAGTGGCGCCCATTCCCATAACTTCGCCGGTAGACTTCATTTCTGGGCCCAATATCGTATCAACACCAGAGAGTTTGATAAAAGGGAATACGGCTTCTTTGACAGAAAAATATTCAGGGATTATCTCTTTGGTAACACCCTGATCAATAAGACTCTTTCCTATCATGCAACGTGCAGAGATTTTTGCTAATTGGAGGCCGGTTGCCTTAGAGATGAAAGGCACGGTGCGTGATGCCCTAGGATTAACTTCGAGAACATAGACTGTATTGTCCTGAATCGCAAATTGTATATTCATGAGCCCAACGACATTCAATGCGCGCGCCATTTCAGCAGTTTGGCGACGCAGCTCACCCAATATTTCAGGCTGCAAGTTAAAGGTTGGGAGAGAACAAGCGGAGTCTCCGGAATGCACGCCGGCTTGCTCAATATGCTCCATGATACCGCCGATCAAAACGGTTTCTCCGTCATAGATTGCATCAACATCCACTTCCGTTGCATTGGTAAGAAAATGATCCAATAATACCGGGGAGTCATTGGAAACCTTAACTGCTTCACGCATGTAGCGCTCCAGATCAGCCTTTTCATGAACAATTTCCATAGCACGCCCACCTAATACATAACTGGGTCGTACTACCAGCGGGTAACCGATTTCTTCAGCAGCGATAAAAGCAGCCTCTGGATCACGTACAGTCCGATTAGGCGGTTGTCTTAAACCCAGCTGTTGCAACATTTTTTGGAAGCGTTCACGATCTTCCGCGCAATCGATCATGTCCGGGCTGGTGCCAATAATCGGCACGCCATTGGCTTCTAAGTCACGTGCGAGCTTGAGGGGCGTTTGCCCGCCATACTGAACGATTACACCATGCGGTTCTTCCACAGCAACGATTTCGAGAACATCTTCCAGTGTCAGCGGCTCAAAATACAAACGATCCGATGTGTCATAGTCGGTTGAAACGGTTTCCGGGTTACAGTTAATCATAATGGTTTCAAAACCATCCTCACGTAACGCAAGCGCTGCATGAACACAACAATAATCAAATTCGATGCCTTGACCGATACGATTGGGGCCGCCGCCCAGTACCATAATTTTCTTCTTATTCGTAGGGCGGGATTCGCACTCGTCTTCGTAAGTGGAATACATATACGCTGTGCTAGTTGCAAACTCGGCCGCGCAGGTATCAACACGTTTGTAGACAGGATGTAAGTTGAGTTGATGCCGGTAAGTGCGGACCGCAGTCTGTTCGGTATTAAGTAGCTTTGCCAGGCGGCGGTCGGAAAAACCGCCGCGTTTTAGTTTACGTAATGCCTGTTTATCCAGTGTTTCCAGTTTTGTATGGCTCAATGCCTGTTCTTGCTTAACCAGATCTTCAATTTGCGCCAGAAACCAAATATCAATATTGGTCAGTTGCTGTACTTCCTCAATAGACATATCACAACGGAAAGCATCGGCGATATACCAGATGCGTTCCGGCCCAGGGTTAGCCAGTTCGCTGCTGATAGTTTCCAGGTTATCGGTTTTTTCATCGAGGCCATCCACACCGGTTTCCAGCCCACGTAGCGCTTTTTGCAAGGATTCCTGAAAAGTGCGTCCAATCGCCATGACTTCACCCACCGATTTCATTTGTGTCGTCAGGCGATCATTGGTTTGCGGGAATTTTTCGAACGCAAAACGCGGCACCTTGGTGACGACATAATCAATTGTGGGTTCGAAGGATGCCGGTGTGATACCGCCTGTAATGTCATTGCCGAGCTCATTCAGGGTATAACCGACAGCAAGCTTGGCAGCAATCTTGGCAATTGGAAAACCGGTTGCTTTTGAGGCCAGTGCGGAAGAACGCGAGACACGCGGATTCATCTCAATCACCAGCATTTTGCCGTTTTTAGGATTAATCGCAAACTGAACATTGGAACCGCCGGTTTCCACCCCGATTTCGCGTAATACGGCAATGGAGGCATTGCGCATCAACTGATACTCTTTATCAGTCAGTGTTTGAGCAGGTGCTACCGTAATCGAGTCGCCGGTATGAACACCCATCGGGTCGATATTCTCAATGGCGCAGACAATAATGCAATTATCGTTCTTATCCCGCACTACCTCCATTTCAAACTCTTTCCAGCCAATAACGGATTCTTCAATCAATAATTCTTTGGTGGGGGAAGTTTCCAATCCGCGTTCACAAATATTCAGGAATTCTTCACGATTGTACGCAATACCGCCGCCACTACCGCCCATTGTAAATGAAGGGCGAATAATGACCGGATAACCAACCATAGCCTGAACTTGTAATGCTTCTTCCATGCTATGTGCAACCGCAGAACGGGCAGAGCCCAATCCAATGCGCGTCATGGCTTGTTTGAATTTTTCACGATCTTCAGCCATATCGATTGCTTCACGTGATGCACCAATGAGCTCAACACCGTATTTTTCCAGTATGCCATGTTTGACCAGATCCAATGCGCAGTTCAATGCAGTCTGACCGCCCATGGTGGGCAGCAGCGCCTGTGGCCGCTCAATGGCAATGATCTTCTCGATCATTGTCCAGGTGATCGGCTCGATATAGGTTGCATCGGCCATTTCCGGATCAGTCATGATGGTAGCGGGATTGGAATTTACTAGAACGATGCGGTAGCCTTCTTCACGCAAAGCTTTACAGGCTTGTACGCCGGAATAATCAAACTCGCAAGCCTGACCGATAATGATGGGGCCGGCACCGATGATGAGTATGGATTGAATGTCGGTACGTTTAGGCATACTTTCTAAGAGGTAAAAATTGCGTAGTTTAGGTACGAGTTATAGTGAAGGCTGATTTTTATAACGCTGCATCATTTTAATAAATTTATCAAACAAATAATCGGCTTCATGCGGCCCCGGGCTGGCTTCCGGATGTCCCTGAAAACAGAATGCGGGTTTATCCGCTAACTCAAATCCTTGCAGACTGCCATCAAACAGTGATTTATGTGTGATACGCGCGTTTGCAGGCAACGTATCTGCATCAACAGCAAAACCATGATTCTGGCTGGTTATGATCACCCGGCCAGTGTCAACATCCTGCACCGGATGATTGGCGCCATGATGGCCGAACTTCATTTTGATGGTGCGAGCACCAGTGGCCAAGCCCAGTAATTGGAGACCAAGGCAAATCCCAAATATCGGGATATTCTTTTCCAGCAATGCTTGGGTGGCAGAAATTGCATAATCACAAGGCTCTGGGTCACCAGGGCCATTAGAGAGAAATACACCGTCAGGCTGTACCGCTAAAATTTCCTCAGCCGGGGTTTGTGCAGGAAATACTGTTACCTTGCAGCCGCGTTGTGCCAGTTTGCGCAATATGGTGCGTTTTATGCCAAAATCAAAAGCGGCGACATGGTATTGAGGATTCTCTTGAACCGCAAAACCTGATCCGAGCGACCATTCACCTTCTGTCCACGGATACGATTGCTGGCAACTCACAACCTTGGCAAGATCCATGCCTGCAAGACCTGGGAAGGCTCTGGCGACTTGTAATGCTTTATCCTCATCAATAGCACCTGCCATGATACAACCGGATTGCGCACCTTCTTCCCGTAAAATGCGGGTAAGCTTACGTGTGTCAATTTCTGCAATAGCGACGACATTCTGCTCTTTCAAAAATTCAGATAATGTCTGGGTTTTACGGTGACTACTGGCTGCCAGTGGGAGATCTCGGATCACTAAACCGGCGGCGTATACTTTGTTGATGTTGCCGGATTCAAAATCTTCCGGATTGGTACCGGTGTTGCCTATATGCGGGTAAGTCAGGGTGATAATTTGTTGACAGTACGAAGGGTCGGTCAATATTTCCTGATAACCGGTCATTGCCGTATTGAATGCCACTTCACCGGTATTAATGCCTTCAACACCAATAGACACGCCACGAAAAATTGTTCCATCGGCGAGTGCGAGGATGGCGTGCGGGCGTTGTGACACAAAAAACTCCTTGGATACGTACAAAATCTGGAAACAGGACCAAGGACAATTCGTTTCAATGCCTCGGTGATTGAAGCAGAATTATACGTGAAAAAGGTTTATTTTTCTATTTGTGCTGATAAGCACAACACGCTTGTTTTTTTAGTTCTATCGATTATTGAACTACTTTATTAAGCATCTTGTGCCGGAAAGTGAAGTTCTGCTCATTACGATGCCACAATTTCAATCAACACTTCATTCGGATTTGCCGGTTCACCCTTAACAACGTGGATGGCTTTGACGACACCGGCAATCGGTGCGGAAATTTCCGTTTCCATTTTCATCGCTTCCGTGACCAATACCGGTTGTCCGGCGGTAACTTTTTGATCGATTTTGACTAATACTTCAAGAATATTGCACGGCATGCTGACGACCACATCGCCTTCGGCGGAAGGGCGTGGACGTTTGCTGGCAATGGTGCTTTTAACGGCGCCTTGTGTGCCGCCATCCAAAACGATTTCATCAAGTGTTTCGACGACGATTTCTTCCGGAACACCGTCTACCATAAAATAAAAATGCCGCAGGGATTCATTTTTAGGACTGGTACCGGTGACTTTGACGTGATAAGACTCGCCGTGTAGTGCTACGTTGAACTCAGTGGGTGCTTTTTGCACACCGTTACCGGTTGTTGACGCCAATTCCAAAGGTTCGGGTACTAAATGGCCGGTTGAGCGCAATTCCAGAAATTGTTTGCCGACTTCCGGAAACATGGCGTAGCTCAGCACGTCTTCATCGTTCAGCGCCAAATGGCCGATTTCCCGGCGCAGGTGCTCGAATTCCGGTTTCAGCAGATCGGCGGGGCGGCAGTCGATGATGTCTTCCTTACCGATGGCGCGTTTTTGCAGTTTGGCATCAATCGGCGCCGGTGCTTTGCCGTAGCCACCTTGCAGGTAGCGTTTCACTTCGTTGGTGATCGTTTCGTAGCGCTTGCCGGTCAGCACGTTGAGCACGGCTTGCGTGCCGACGATTTGCGAAGTCGGCGTGACCAGCGGCGGATAACCCAAGTCTTTGCGCACGCGTGGAATTTCCGCGTAAACCTCGTTGATGCGATCCAGCGCGTTTCGTTCCTGCAATTGATGGGCCAGATTCGAAATCATGCCTCCGGGCACTTGGAACACGTGCACGCGGGTGTCGACACCGGTGAACTCGCTCTCGAAGCGATGATATTTTTTGCGGATTTGCGCGAAATAATCGTTCACTTCCTGCAGTTTTTGCAGATTCAGGCCGGTGTCGTGATCCGTGCCTTGCAACGCCATGACCAGGGTTTCGGTCGGCGGATGGCTGGTGCCGCCCGACCACGACGATAAAGCGGTGTCGATATGCCGGCAACCGGCTTCTATGGCTTTCAGTTGGCACATTTCCGCTAAACCGGCGGTGGCATGGCAATGCAGATGGATCGGCAGATCGACGGCATCTTGCAAAGCCTTTACCAATTCGCTGGTCGCATACGGTGTTAACAAACCGGCCATATCCTTGATCGCGATGGAATCGCAACCCAGAGTAGTCAAATCTTTGGCCAGTGTGACGAAGCTTTTGACGTCGTGCACCGGGCTGGTGGTATAGCAAATGGTGCCTTGCGCGTGTTTACCGGCTTCCTTGGCAGCCTCGATGGCGGTTTTAAGATTGCGAACGTCGTTCAGTGCGTCGAAAATGCGAAAGACATCTATGCCGTTGGCTGCGGCTTGTTTGACAAAAGCGCGCACGACATCATCGGAATAATGCCGGTAACCAAGCAAATTCTGCCCGCGCAGCAACATTTGCAGCGGCGTGTTCGGTAGCGCGGATTTCAGTTTGCTCAAGCGCTCCCAAGGGTCTTCCTTCAAAAACCGCAAACAGGCGTCGAACGTCGCGCCGCCCCAGCATTCCAGAGACCAATAGCCGATGCTGTCGAGCATTTGACATGCCGGTAGCATGTGTTCGGTACGCAGCCGGGTGGCGATCAGGGATTGATGCGCATCGCGCAAAATGACATCGGTAATATGAACTTTTTGCATGGATTTTCCTTAATTAACCAGTAAGCAAGCTACTTACAGGCCGGTATGCGAAGCCATCGCAGCGGCAATGACGCTGGCCAGCACTTCCGGCCGGGGTTTGTCGGAATAATTGATAAGTTCGGGGTTTTGTTCAACAAAACCGGTATTGAACTGGGCAGCACGAAACTTCGGGTGTTTCAGTATCTTTAGATAATACGGAATCGTTGTTTTGATGCCAAATAAACCCATATCGCGCAAAGTGCGTTCGCCGCGCTTAATCACGTCTTCCCAGGTCAGCGCGCTGACAATGATTTTTGCGACCATGGAATCGTAAAAGGGCGGAATCTCATAACCGGTGTAAATCGCGGTGTCGGTCCGCACGCCTGGGCCGCCCGGCGCATAATAGCGGGAAATGCGGCCAAAACTGGGAAGGAAATTATTTTTCGGATCTTCGGCATTAATGCGGAACTGAATCGCATAACCCCGCCGGACAATCTCTTCTTGTTTGTAGCGCAGTGGCAATCCAGCGGCTACGCGGATCTGCTCTTCGACAATATCGACGCCGGTAATCGATTCGGTGATGGTATGCTCGACCTGCACGCGCGTATTCATTTCCATGAAATAAAAGCGTCCGCTATCGTCCAGCAAAAACTCCACAGTCCCGGCATTGGTGTAGCCGACCGACTTCGCGGCAATCACCGCAAGACCACCGATATACTGGCGTTGCGCTTCGTCCAGTTGCGGGGACGGCGCAATTTCGATCAGTTTTTGATTGCGGCGCTGAATCGAGCAATCCCGCTCAAAGAGATGAATCACATTGCCGTGATGGTCCGCTAATATCTGTACTTCAATGTGCTTTGGATTGACAATACACTTTTCCAGAAACACATTGGCGCTGCCAAACGCTTTGGTCGCTTCGGAAATCACCCGGGCGTAATTGCGCTGTAGTTCCTCGGCATTATCGCAACGCCGGATGCCGCGCCCGCCACCACCGGAAGTTGCTTTCAACATAATCGGATAGCCAATTTGCGCCGCGACTTTGAGGGCTTCTTCCACCGAATGCAAATTGCCATCCGATCCGGGCGTCACCGGAATACCCGCGGCGATCATCGCCTTGCGAGCCTCGGTTTTATCGCCCATGCGGTAAATCACATCCGCTTCCGGTCCGATGAAAATAAGCCCGCGCTCTTTACACGCACGAGCAAATTGCGCATTTTCGGATAGAAATCCATAACCCGGATGCACCGCATCACAGCCGGTCGCCAATGCCAAATCGACCAGCGCATGAATATTCAGATAGCACGCCATTGGGTCACTGCCGATGCAATACGACTCATCTGCTTTCTTGATATGCAGCGCGAAACGATCCGCTTCCGAATAAATCGCCACCGAGCGGATGCCCATTTCGGCGCACGCGCGAATGATGCGGACAGCAATCTCGCCGCGATTGGCAATGAAGATTTTACGTAACATCATTTTTTTGGCCGCTTTGAAAAACGTTAATGCCGGTATTCTACCTGATCGATTCCGGTAGTTTGTGCGACATTTGGTTCTGGGCTATCACTACCCGCTGAAACTGTTTATGGTAAAGGCGTTGAGAGATTGGTTGAATAGCGCTGCATGATATTATGAGACCTTAATGGTTATGTTATTTTGGAAATCTATTTGTAGTTAGGAGATTACTCGATTGACTGAAGATTGGAATGAATACCAAGAGGAAGCTGCCGAGTTCTTCAGATCACTGGGGCTTGAAGCTAAGACAAATACCACAGTGAGGGGTGTGCGCACAACGCATGACATTGATGTACTGGTTAAGTCACAATATGCTGGCTTTGAAGTCACCTGGATTGTCGAATGCAAGTACTGGAATTCCCGTGTCTCTAAGCTTCATGTTTTGGGACTACGAGAGATAGTATCTGACACTGGCGCAGACCGAGGTATTATGCTCGCTGAAAAGGGATTCCAAAGTGGTGCTGCAGAAGCTGCGACTCTCACAAATGTTCACTTGACATCTCTTGCCGATGTTCGCTACGCCGCCAGTGACGAAGTATTTGGTATGCGCCTCAGTGAACTCTACGATCGTATCGAGAAGTGCCGTGATCGGTATTGGTCAATACCGAAAGAAACACGGATTGAGCATGGATTACGCCCCGATGTCTTTGAAAATGGCTACTCTGGGGCAAACATCATTACTTTAGCGGAAGATCTGCTTCGGAAGGGATTTAGGGGCGTATATCCGTTCGAAACTAACCATCTATATAGGCACGCTGTTAATGCTTTTCCAGCTGTTATTGAGTCTGCCGGAGTATTATTCGCTCACTTAGAGCCGCTTATTCGTGAGCTTGAGCAGCGGCTCGACGACTGTTTCGTGGTGTTGGTAAATAAGAAGTAATATGATTTTCCAGTATTATTCGACTACTGAACTCAATTTCTACTATCATCGCCTGAAACTTTCAAACCATTCTTCAACTGATCAATCACCACTTGGCGGATATCGGTGTTTTCTCCCGGATTAACAATGACGAAATCCGGGCTGCCGGGTTTCAGATAATCCAAGTCATGCTCTTTTCCGGAAGCGAGAAAGTCGTTGATCGCCAGTTTATAGGTTTTTTTCGGATCGATTGAAGCGCCGTTTATTTGCCAGTCACACCGTTGATCTGCCGCGCATTGGCGGATTGCAGAAAGCCGCCCGCGCCTGTGTTTTCTACCCCTTGATTCAGTGCTTTTAACAGTAAACTGCCTTTTATTGAAGCCAGCTGAACTTTGCCACCGAAAGGCAGCACCCGGATGACGTCGTAGACGGTGATTTGGCCTGCGGGCAGCACATCGTCAATGCGGATCGAGCCGCTGTTGTAGAGCGAGAGTTCGGCTTCCGGGTAGGGCGGCAGCAGGCTTTGGGCGATCAGTTCCGTCAGGTTGGTTTTGCGGGTGCGTACATTGGATTCGAGCCCATCCAATGCTTCCGTGGTGGTTGTGACCACGGCTTCGGGTTCAAACCCTTGTTG
>Ga0105090_10000471_pt1 | contig 19814 bp, 12 predicted proteins | sample PPLLak3March2015_FD_79110 | JGI IMG/M metagenome (GOLD analysis project Ga0105090, IMG submission 79110) | Freshwater sediment microbial communities from Prairie Pothole Lake near Jamestown, North Dakota, USA - PPLs Lake P7 Core (1) Depth... | ecosystem: Environmental > Aquatic > Freshwater >... | reverse complement strand
CGCGCCAGATGGCGCGGGACATCCTCGGGCGGGTCGGCCTGACCCACCGCCTGACCCACCGCCCGAGCGAGCTGTCGGGCGGTGAGCAGCAGCGCGTCGCCCTCGCGCGCGCGATGGTGCTCGAGCCGTCGCTGCTCCTCGCCGACGAGCCGACCGGCAACCTCGACACCGACACCGGCCGCGCCATCGCCGATCTGCTGTTCGACCTGAACGCCACCCGCGGCACCACCCTGGTGCTGGTCACCCACGACGAGCGCCTGGCCGCGCGCTGCCAGCGCCAGCTGCGGCTCAGCGCCGGGCGCCTGCTGCCATGAGATTGCTGCGCCTGGCCTGGCGCCAGACCCGGCGCGACCTGGCTGCCGGTGAAATCCGCCTGATGCTGATGGCGCTGATGCTGGCGGTGATGGCGGTCACCGCCGTGGGCATGATCACCGACCGCGCCGAATCCGGTCTGCAACAGGAAGCCAACCGCCTGCTCGGCGGCGATGCCGCGCTGCGCGCAGATACCCCGATCCCGGCCGACATACCCGATCAGGCCGAGGCGCTCGGGCTCCGGCACGCACAGACCGCCAGCTTCCCGAGTATGGTGCAGACCGGTGCGGCGGTCGCCCTGGCCGACATCCGCGCGGTCGACGCGCGTTTTCCGCTGCGCGGCGAATTCGAAGTGCAGGATGGCGCCGGGGCTGCCGTGCGTAAAGTCCAGGGCGGCCCGGAATCCGGAACCGTGTGGCTGTCCGCCGATGCCGCGCGCAAGCTGGGTGTACGGCTCGGCGAACCGGTCGGCGTCGGCAACCTGCAGCTGCGTTACGCCGCGACCCTGCTGCGCGAGCCGGACGCCGCGCTGGATTATTTCAATGTCGCGCCGAAAGTGCTGATCGCCTTCGCCGATCTGGACGCCAGCGGCCTGGTGCAGAACGGCAGCCGCATCCAATACCGGATGGTGGTGGCCGGCGATGCGCCGGCGGTTAAACGCTTCAGTGCCGGCCTGCGCACCGAACTCAAGCGCGGCCAGCGTCTGGAAGGCGCCGATGAGGCGCGCCCCGAAATACGTTCCGCGCTGGAGCGCGCCAACCGTTTCCTGTCGCTGGCGGCCTTGGTTTCCCTGATTCTGGCCGCGGTCGCCATCGGACTGGCGGCGCGCCGGCACAGTGCCCGCCATCTGGATGGCAGTGCGGTCATGCGCTGTCTGGGCGCCAGCCAGGGCACCATTGCGTTCCTGCAATTGGGTGAGCTGTTTTTCCTCGGCCTGGTCGGCTCGGGCCTCGGTGTGGCGTTTGCCTGGCTGCTGCAATGGGGCGTCGGCAGCTGGCTGTCGCAGGCGATGGGCGTGGTCCTGCCGGCGGCCGGCTGGCAACCGGCGCTGGCCGGTTTCGCGGTCGGCTTCACGGTGCTGACCGCGTTTGCCGTACCGCCGGTGCTGGCCCTGCGCAAGGTGCCGGCCCTGCGTGTGCTGCGCCGCGATGTGCCGGTCAATGAACCGAGTGCCTGGACCGTCGGCCTGCTCGGCATCGGCGGTCTGGCGGCTTTGCTGTGGTGGAAAGCCGGCTCGGCGACGCTCGGCGCGATCATCCTCGGCGGCATCGCCGGCACCGCCCTGGTACTGGCCGGCGTGGCCTGGCTGCTGCTGCGTTGGCTGAAGACAGCGCGCCAAGGGCTGCACGGACCCTGGCGTTACGGCCTGGCCAACCTCAGCCGCCACCAGGGCATGACCCTGACCCAGGTATCCGCGCTCGGTCTCGGGCTGATGGCCTTGCTGCTGCTGCTGTTCGTGCGCACCGATCTGCTCAGCCGCTGGCAGCAGACCTTGCCGGCCGATGCGCCGAACCGGTTCGTGATCAACGTCCAGCCGGAACAGGTCGCGGGCGTCAGCGCCTTCGCCAAGGCGCAGGGCCTGAGTGCACCGGCCCTGTTTCCGATGGTGCGCGCCCGCCTGCAGGCGGTCAACGGCAAGCCGGTCAGCGGCGCGGATTACGAAAAAGCCGGTGAGCGCGCGAAACGGCTGGCAGAGCGCGAATTCAACCTGTCCTCGACGGCCTCCTTCGGCAGCGATAACAAGCTGACGGCCGGAAAATACTGGGCTGCCGATCATTCCGGCGCGCCCGAGCTTTCGGTGGAAGAAGGCTTTGCGGAGACTTTGGGCTGGAAACTCGGCGACCGTGTGCGCTTCGATGTAGCCGGCAGCCCGCTCGAAGCGCGCATCACCAGCCTGCGCAAGGTCGAGTGGGAAAGCTTCAAGCCGAATTTCTTCGTGGTGGTGTCGCCGGGCGGCGTGCAGGGCTTCTCGGCCAGTTACATCTCGGCGCTGCATGTGCCGGAAGCCAAACTGGCCGCGATGGACGCGCTGGTCCGGGATTTCCCGAACCTGTCGGTGATCGACATCGATGCCGTGCTGGCGCAGGTACGCAGCACGGTTGACCAGGTCAGCCGGGTGGTCGAGTCGGTGTTCTATTTTTCGCTGTTGGCGGGCTTGCTGGTGTTGGTTGCCGCGGTCCAGGCCTCCCAGGACGAGCGCCTGCAGGAAGCCGGCGTGATGCGCGTGCTGGGCGCCTCCAAGCGCCAGCTGCGCCTGGCGCAGGCCACCGAATTCGGCAGCTTGGGCTTGTTGGCCGGCACGGTCGCGGCCTTTGCCGCCAGCACCCTCGCCGGCCTGATCACCGTGCAGGTGTTCGACCTGCCGTGGCGTTTCGAAACCTCGTTGCTGCTGTATGGCATCATCGGCGGCACCTTGCTGGCCTTGGCAGCGGGCCTGTGGGCGACCCGCCGGGTGACCGAGGCGCCACCGAACGAGACATTGCGGACACTGTGACTGATGATTGCGCGCCGGCTTTGCGCGCCGGCATGTATTTGCGGTTGAGGTATATGCCCGCGACGACGGAAAGCGACAGCGGACCCAGCCAAGCCAGATTCTGCAGCAGCGGGCCGGACAGCATCGGCAGCAGCTTCGGCAGGCCGATCGACAGGAACGCGATGTGGGTGGCCACGCCATTGCCGATCATTGCCGAGAAATGCTTCTGCAGCCACCAGCGCGGATCGGTCGGCGCGCTGCGGGCAAAGCGCCACATCTCCACGGCGTTGATGAGGCCGATCAGCGAGAAGGCGGTGAAGATCAGCGCCATCTGGTTGGTGACGAACAGGCCGATATAGGCGATGGCCAGACCGCTGAGCCCGTTCAGAACCATCAATGTGCGGTACACCGGGCCGGTGTAGCGTGCCCAGTCGCGCTTGTCGCGGATGGCCCGCCAGCTGCACCAAACACTGGTGCTGGTAATAACCAGTAGATAAGCAAGGAATGCCGCCGCCACCGGATGCTGCCGGGTATAAAAGGCCACGGTCATCGGCAGGGCGCTGAGCAGGATGCCGGTCATCGCCAGCAGGTACAGCTTGCCTGAAACCTTGTGCACGGGGCCGCCCTTGCGGACCATGCCCGACAGCCAGAATGTGATCAGTGCCAGCGCGCCGATGGCCGCGTGCGCATATTTAACGAGGTCGTAGTGTTCCATACCAATCTCCTTGGATAGGAAACCAGTTTGCCGCGTACCGGCGCCGGACTCAGGTGCCGGGCGTCATCAGTTCGACCTGCCGGAAGTCACTTTCTTGCCATCGGCCCTTGAGCCATCCCGCGAAACCGGCCATGCTGTCACCATGAAAGCACGCCTGAAATCCCTGCTCGCACCCCTGAACCTTGCCGGCCTGATGGCATGGGCCGCCATCGGCTGGGAGCTGGCCGCGGGAAATCCCGGAACGTCGGCCTGGGTGGCTGCAACGGCGCCCAAACCTGCATTGCTCGGCCTGCACGGGCTGTTCATGCTGCTGTTCCTGTGGCCGGACAAAACCCGGCTGACCGTGCTCGCGCAACTGCTCATTGCGCTCGTGCTGATGTCAGTCACCCGTGCCGGCTCATTGCCGATCCTGCTGATCATCGTGATGGCGCAGGTGGTGCAGCTCTGGCATGCCCGTGCAGCGGCCGGCATCTTCATCGCCACCAATCTGTTCGTGTACGCCATATACGCCTACGCCTGGCAATTTTCCATGCCGCTGGTGATGACCCTGATGTACATGAGCTTCCAGGGCTTCGCGGCGATGACCTCCTGGTACGCCTTCAGCGCCGAACAGTCGCGCGACCGGATGGCCGCGATCAACGCCGAGCTGATCGGCACCCGCACCCTGCTGGATGCCAGCGCGCGCGATTCCGAGCGCCTGCGCATCTCGCGCGAACTGCATGACGTGGCCGGCCATAAGCTGACCGCGCTGAAACTCAACCTGAAAGTGCTGCAGCGCGATCCGCAGATACCGCCGTCGGCGGAACTGCAGCTGTCGGCGGAACTGGCCGATGAGCTGCTGCAGGATATCCGCGCCGTGGTCCAGCAGCTCCGGCTGCATGACGGCCTGCCGCTGCATGAGGCCCTGTCGGCCTTGGCCGCGCCGTTTCCGCGGCTGGAACTGGATCTGCGGCTGGACGCGGAATCCGCGCGGATTTCGGTGCCGGAAGCGGAGGCCGTCCTGCGCTGCGTGCAGGAAGCGCTGACCAATGCCGCCAAGCATTCCACGGCGCAGCGTCTGACCGTCATCCTGCAGCGCGACGGCACGCTGTGGAAACTGGACATCCGCGACGACGGCGATAAACTCCCGGAAGTCCGCGGCGGCGGCGGCTTACGCGGCATGCAGGAACGCTTCGAGAGCCTGGGCGGCACGCTGAACTGGAACGCGGTTCCGGGCATGCCTTTGAACGCGACCTGGCCGGTACGCGGATGAAACCGCTCTTGCGCCTGGCTTTGGCTGATGACCAGGCGCTGGTACGCAGAGGATTGATTGCGCTGTTGAACGGCATTGATGGACTGCAGGTGGCGTTGGAAGCCGATAACGGCGATGACCTGCTGGCGCGGCTGGCCGGCGCAAAGGTCGATGTCATTCTCTCGGACATCCGCATGCCGGGCTGCGACGGCTTCGCGCTCGTGCAGCGCCTGCGCGCCGCCGGCGATGAAACGCCGGTGCTGCTGCTGACCACCTTCGACGAACCGGACCTTGCACTGCGCGCCGCCGAATGCGGCGCCCAAGGGTTCCTGCTGAAAGACGCCTCGCCGGAGGACCTGCACGAAGTGCTATTGACCCTGGCGGCAGGCAAAACCCTGCTGGCACCGGTGCCGACCGATCCGGTCCGTTCGCGTTTCGCCTACCGTGAAACCAGCGCGCCGACCGATACCTTCAACGAACGCGAGATCGCCATCCTGCGCCTGCTGGCCGGCGGTTACTCGAACCGCGAAATCGCCAAGGCGGTGTTCCTGTCGGAAGGCACGGTGAAGAATTACGTATCGGAAATCCTCGACAAGCTCGGCACCCGCGACCGCACCCGCGCGGTGCTCAAGGCAATCACCCTGCATGTGATTTAGCGCCTTATTCCGAAGGGTTTTTCAGCAGCCTGTAAACCATGAACATGATGGCGCCGGCGCCCAGTATCAGGATCAACCAAAGCAACGCCTGCTTGCCGTTGCCCGGCATACGGCCGTCGGCCGCTGCATCGGCGGCGGAGCGCATGGGCGCGCCTAGATGCGCAATTCCCGGGCGCCATGCACTTCCCTGTTTCCTGCCAACCTCGGCGGCCAATGCCTGCAGCGGCGTGTTGTTGCGTTTCACCGCCAGACTGCCGGCCGCCAACACGTAGGGCGGTGCGCCATGGGTCAGCAGCAGGAAGCGCTCCGGGCGGTAACCGATCTTCAATACCGGTGGATCTTTCAACACGGTATCGGACTCAATCCGCCAATGGCGTGTGCGGCCGGACCGCAGGGCCAGCGCTTCACTGTCCATGGCAAGGCCGCCGGCACGCAGGTGAAAGGCCGTCAAGTCGTCCTCATACCGCCACGCATCGTCTTCGCGCTGCCTTGAAGTCACCGAGAAATGCGCGATGGCATTGACGCCTTGCAGATCGATATCCAGCTGCTCGTGCGGAACCCATGCCGGCACCCGGTAGATATAGGCGTTTCCGTCTTTACTGAGCCATTCGGCCTGCAGCCAGCGCAAGCCGGGGGTGCCTAAGGTGCCGACCGCGCGCTGCTTCAACTTGAACCCGTTGACCGCCAGCCCGAGCGGCGGATCCGGGAAGCGCACACGCAGGTAATCGGCGTCGCCATCGGCCAGCTCCAGCGTCAGCTTCTGCAGGCGCCGGCCGTCCTGCTGCAGCGATACCAGCGTGGCAGCTCCCAACTGCCGCCATTGCTGCAGGTCTTCACTGCCCTCAACGGCAACCTGCGCGGTGAAATCGGCCGACTGTTCGTCTACCATCAATTGCAGCGCTTCAGTCGCCTGGCCGGATTGGCGCGCCTCGATGATCCATTCGAAAGCTGCCGGATTGCCTGCACGCTTACTGATATCGGCATCCAGATGCATGCCACCCTGCACGCCCTGCTTGATCTGCATGTTGATCTGGCTTTCGGACTGCCCCGCCTGGACCGGCAGCTGGAATGCCTTGGCAGGCAGCCAGACCGCCGGTGCCGGGCCATACATGGCTGGAGCCGGACCGAACGGCACCTCTTCGCCGGCCGCGTTGAATACAGACAGGTCCGATAGATCTTCGCGCCGGACCGCACGGTATACCGATTCATCCAGTTCGATGGCGTAGGCGTTATCCGGCTGCGCGCCGACCACCGGCCAGCGCTGCGCATAGTCTTCGGGAGTTGAGGCGCTCGCGCAGGCGCACAACGCCATGCCGATCAGCGCGGCAGTTCGTTTCATGTTGCTGCTCCGATGTTTTCTTCTGCGGGTTTCGGCGGTTGCGGCGCAAAATAACCGACTGCCACCAACAGCAGGCCAACCGCCATGAATGATACGATGCCGGGCATGTTGCCCATGTAGGTACGGTCGATGAGAATCAGCTTGATCAGCACCACCACCATCAGCATGCCGCCGCCGATCCATTGCCGGCGGTCGCCGCGCCGCGAGCCGATGATCAGGCCGGCCACGCCCAACAGGCTCCAGACGATGGTCAGGCTGGTCTGGGTGATGCCGGTGGACAGGATGGATACGCCCCACGACTGATGATTCAGGTGATGCACTGCGCGCAGGGTAGCCATGGTCATGAACGCAAACCCGGCGTATGGCCAATATTTAAGCAGCCCTTCCGCGCTTTGACCCGCTTGTCTGGCATACAGTGCCAGCAAGGCGGCCACCGCCAACAGGCTTAACTCGAGCGGGTTGAACAGCGGCAAATAGCCCAGCGGCTTGGCACTGCCTTCCAGAAACAGACCGGCCAACCAGGCCAATGCCAGCAAGCCAAAGGCCGGCTTGAACCACGCCGAGCGGTAGCCGGCGAAATGCGCCTGCATCGGCCAGGCGGCAAACGCCGGCTTGCGCCATAGCGCGATGCTCATCAGCGCCAAGGGCAGGTAAATCGCCGAGGCGTACCAGCCCTGCGCCAGCTGCCAGACCGTATCAAGCTGATAATGCCACTGCAGGCTGGCCGCGAACACCGCCGTCCATAGCCCGATCAGGTGCATCATGCGCATCTCCGGCAAGGCAGCCGCATCTGCGTCACGCGCCGACTGCCACAGCGCATACCAGGCGGCCGCCGTGAACAAAGCCCAATAGATCCAGGTCGGCGCCAGCAGCGGCGCACCAAAATACTCGACGGCCCACAGCACCGCCATCGGCGCGGACAACATACAGAAGGCCGCCAGTTTGCCCATCGCAGGCCACCCCAGGCGGCTGCGTAAAACGGCGGCCAGGGCCATGGTAAAGGCCAGATACAGCATGCCGAACGGCCAGATGCCGATACCTGCCTGTGCGCGGCCGAATTCACCGAGCGCGGCGCCGAACCACCATAGCCCGGCCCATACGAACAACAGCGCAGCCAAACGCCTGGCTTCGCCAAGACGCCCGAACAGCAGGCTGAGCAGGAAACCCGACAGCGCAATCAATGCAGCGCCGAAATAGAATGGATTAAGTATCGGCTGAGCCAAGCCGCCGGCAGGCAGGCGTGCATCCATCAAAAAGACCATATACGCGCCGGCAGCCAGCAATTGCAAGGCCAGACCCGCCAGAACCGCCGTCTTGCGCTGTTGCCGAAGACCTAGCCAGGCCACGCCAACGCCTTCCAGGGCCCATACCGACGAAGTGACCGCCGATGAAAATGCCAAGGGCACCGCCAGCGTGGAAAAAATCAACGCCAGGGCCGCGTACGACTCGACCAACAGGCGCTCATTGCGGCGCCGGTGGATTAAAAACATCATGCCGGCATAGATAACGGAAACCACCAAGGCGCTGAACGCCAGGCCAAGCCGGTTGTCCTCCAGCAGCTTGGCCTGCAGCGGAAACGCCAGCAAGGGCGTGCCGAACACCAGCGTGCCATCCACCCAGGGCCTGCGGTGTTCAGTTTGTTTCAGCACATACAACAGCCCGATGACAACATAAAACAGGAAAAACAGGATGAGAAACGGTTCGACGCTGCCGAATAATTCCGGCCTGTAGTATTTGGCGCCCCACAGGGTGCCGACGCCAAATGTAAAGGCGAAACCGGTCAGGTTCAGGGCCCGCCAGGATTTCTTCCAGGCGATGGCGAACACCGCGCCGTTGAGCAGTGCGTAATAGCCGAACAGGGCGATATGATTGCCGCTGCCGGTGCTGATCAGCACCGGTGCCAGATAACCGCCGAGGAACCCAAGCAAGGCGATCCAGACGGCATTCTGCAACACCGCCAAGGCCGCCGCACCGGCCACCAACACCACGATCAGGAACAGGCTCAGGCCTGCCGGCAGCAGTTCGAATTGCCTGAAGGCGGAAAACACCACCAGCATCAGCGTACCGATCGCACCGCCCTGCAGGCTTAAGGCGAAGGACGGATTGCGCGTGCGCTCCCGCCAGCCGAAGGCCAGTGCGGTCAACGCCGCCGCGGCGATCATGAACAGCCGGTATTCGATCGGGAAATTGAAATAACCTTGGGCATACGCATAGCGCAGCAGGGCGGTGATGCCGAAGAAGGTCACCACCACGCCGACCTTGACCGGCACATTGCCTTCGGTGAACCAGCCTTTGACCACCTCGGCGACGCGCTCAAACATCGGGCTGCCGGCGGGAGCGGCCGGTTCACGCACAGTCGGCCCGGCCGCCCGTTCGGCATGGACGGGCTTTTCCTGTGCATAATCGACGGGGCGACTATCGGTGCGCGGCGGCGGCGCAGGCTTTACAAGCTCAGGCGCTGCCGGTTTGTGCGAGGCAGTGTCGGAGTCCGCTGACTCGGCAACGGGCTGTACCGGGCCTTGCGCGGCCGCCGCTTTGTTGCGTTCATCGGCCAGCTTTCTGAAGGTATTGCGGACCTTGAGCAGTTCGGCTTCGATAGCCTGTATGCGGTCTTGCTGTTTGCTGTATTTGATCAATAGCCAAAGCACGAGGCCGCTTAAAATCCAGATCATGGGTATCCTTTGCCGGTAAATCCATGGAACAGCTACGCGCAACAGCGCTTATCCCGCCCGCCATGAAAATGATTATAGCCGTGCCGAAGCGACTTTCCAGCGCCGGCCATTGCACAGGGCCGTTTCGGCGCGGCATTGCCTGGGCGCTGATTTGCTTTAAACTCTAACGGCACGCCTCGCCCGCCCACAGATAAGACCGGACCATGAAACTTCGCGCCAACGGCAAAAACGAACTTGAGGACGGCCAGCGCCGGTTGGCAGTGTTGATTGACGCCGATAACGCGCAGGCCAGCATCATCGAAGGCCTGCTGGCGGAAATCGCCCGCTACGGCGTGGCCAGCGTGAAGCGCATTTACGGCGACTGGACCTCTCCGCATACCGCGAAATGGAAGAAAAGCCTGCTCAAGCACTCCATCGGCCCGGTGCAGCAGTTTCCCTACACCACCGGCAAAAACGCCACCGACAGCGCGATGATCATCGATGCCATGGACCTGATGTACACCGGGCGCTTCGACGGGTTCTGCATCGTGTCCAGCGACAGTGATTTCACCCGTCTGGCGCAGCGTCTGCGCGAAGAGGGCCTGACCGTTTTCGGTTTCGGCGAGCGCAAGACCCCGGAATCGTTCGTGGCCGCCTGCGATAAATTCGTCTACACCGAAGTGCTGCGCCCGGAAGCGGTCGCCGACCCTGCAGCCAAGCCTGAGCCACTGAAAAAGAACGTCGTCAGGAAGCCCGCCGGTAAAGCCACCGAGCCGGCGGCTCCGAAAACAGAGCCAGCCAAACTGGCGGCCACCACTAACCTGCCGATCGAATTGATCCGACAGGCGATTGAAGAGGAGTCCGACGAAACCGGCTGGGCACACTTGGGCGCGGTCGGTTCCTATCTCACCAAGATCCGGCCGGATTTCGATTCACGCCTGTATGGCTTCAGGAAGCTGAGCGAGCTGTTCAAGAAAAACCCGAAACTGTTCCTGGTAGAGGAACGCAGCACGCCGGGCGTCGCTTCGAAAGCGATTTACGTGAAAGCAGCAGCCTAGTGCGGTGCGCAACCGCCGCCGCGCTCATGCTGCTGCCGGCACTGCTGCTTCCGTCTGCATCGCCGGCACAGACCGGCACTGCGTCGAAGACCGGCAGCGCCTTCACCTTCTGCACTGTCACCGATATCGTCAACCACACCATCTGGGCTACGCCGGTGTTCGCGTATGACTATCCATCCGACGATGCCATGGCCGGTTTCAACCGAGTCCAGGGCTTGGCCACGGAATTCCACGGGCAGGTTGCCAGCATCGGCGGCGGCGGCGACAAAAGCTGTTTTCCCGGTTCACCATCGCGCGCCGGGCTGGAAGCTACGCTCAGCGACCAGCGTGCTCAATGGACCAAACGGGTACTGCTGTGGAAAGCCAGTTGGAACACTCTGGCATTCACGCCGGCACCGTGGTCGCCGGCAAGGGCAGCGGCTGCTTCAGCCAGAAAGTCGCAATACCTGTATTGCTGGGGCTCGAACATGGATCCTGGCGTACGTAAATCGGCGGCTTCGCCGGTCATCGCGGTCAGCATGCCGCCAATGTCGGACCCGGCTTACGGCACGGATTTGACATCGTATGAGCAGCAGTTCAAGCGTGATGTGCTGACGCCCAACGGCCTGCAGGACGCCTATCCGTCCTGCATCCTGAAGGACAGTTATGCCGAAGCCGACAAAAGCCTTCGCGATTACCGCAAGCTGTTCGGCGGCTTCAACCTGACCTGGGTCGATGCGCCGTGGCATCCGGGCGACCCTGCGGTGCCCGGCAAAACCGCCGCAACGTCCGCGGCCGAAACCGCCATCAATGCCGAGCCGCGCGCTGAAGCGAAACCGCCGGTACCCGCACACAAGCCGCAGGCGGAAATCTATCCAGTAACGGCATTGGCCTTGGCGCCGGCCACCGACACGGTATATGCCTTCTGCCATATGCATGGCAACCTGTCAGGAACCTACACCCACAGCATGACGTCGACGTTCCAGGTCGAGAGCGGCGGCAAAAGCGACCCCGCCAAGCTGGCCGCCGGCTTCCAGAAGCAATACGAAAAACACCGCGACCCGAAAGGGAAGATGAAATACACCGTGCCCAGCTGTTACGCGAATGCCCGCAGGCTGGATATCGAACTGCTGCGCGCCAACCTCCTGCACGCGTTCGCCTATGCAGACCGTGGCAATGCCGGAATCAAGATTTCACCGGTGGCCGACAGCTGGGTTCCTGCCGCCGATGGCGCCACACCAAGCATGCCGCCGCAGGGTCCAGGCAATGCATTTCACATCAGCTGCTCGGTTCTCGATGTGCTCGGAAAATCGGTCTGGCTGAGCGGCACATTCCAAGTGCCGGGTGCCGATGCCGTGGGGCAATTGCAGGCTATACAGGGCATACCGCACGGATATCAGGCTAACATCGCTGCAAATCAGCGGCCAGAGCATGCCGGCAGCGCATCATGCTTCCATGCCGACAGCAAAACGGACATGGAAACGGCGCTATCGACAATGGCCGCGCAATACACGCAGATGGGCTATGCCGTGCAGCGCGTGGACTGGACGCCCTGAACCGACACAGGCCACGGCCAACCGGTCCACTTGCCCCCGCAAAAACCATTGCCGTATAATGGATTTTCGGGCACATCTGCTCGGCCATTTAGGGGAGCAGACATCATGCACGTTAATTCAAAGCCCACGCTGTCGATGGTCGTCGGGCTGCTTCTGACAGCCGCCACCTCGGCCAGCGCCCAGTATTCAGTAGACCGCAGCGTGCTGCCGGTCGTCGAGCCAACCCGCCCGCTTTACAGCGAAATCAACGCACGTAACGTCAAAGTGCCGCCGCGTTTTGAAGTCAAGGCACCGGCCGGTGCACCGAACGTGGTGATTGTTCTGATTGACGACATGGGTTTCGGCGTGCCGACGTCATTCGGCGGCCCGGTCTCGATGCCGACCTTGGATGGCTTGGCGAAAGGCGGCCTGCGTTACAACAATTTCCACACAACGGCGCTGTGTTCGCCGACCCGCGCCGCGCTGAAATCCGGGCGCAACCACCACACAGTGAACATGGGTTTCATCACCGAAATGGCGACTGGACTGCCAGGCTCAACCGGCCAGATCCCCAACGCCACCGCGCCCTTGGCCGAAACCCTGCGCCTGAACGGCTACGCCACCGGTGCGTTCGGAAAATGGCATGAAACCCCGGCCTGGGAGACCAGTGTGGCCGGGCCGTTCGACCGCTGGCCGACCCAGCAGGGTTTCGAAAAATTCTACGGCTTCCTCGGCGGTGAAACCAACCAGTGGGCGCCCTATCTGTATGACGGCACGACTCAGGTCGAGTTGACCGGCGATCCCGACTACCACTTCATGACCGACATGACCGACAAAGCCGTGGCCTGGATCAAGTACCAGAAGGCCCTTGCGCCCGATAAGCCGTCTTTCGTGTATTTCGCGCCCGGCGCCACACATGCGCCGCACCATGTACCGAAGGAATGGATTGCGCGCTGGAAAGGCAAGTTCGACCAAGGCTGGGATGTCATCCGTGAACAATCCCTGGCCCGCCAGATCAAACTGGGCATAGTGCCCAAGGGCACCAAGCTGGCACCGAAGCCAGATGCTATCAAGGATTGGGCCGTGCTGTCGGCCGATGAAAAGCGCCTATTCGCCCGTCAGGCCGAGGTGTTCGCCGCCTTCGCGGAATACACCGATCACGAGATTGGCCGTATGCTGCAGGCCTATGCGGATGTCGGCGAAGCCGATAACACCCTGGTGTTCTACATCGCCGGCGACAACGGCACCAGCGGCGAAGGCGGCCAGAACGGCATGTTCAACGAGTACACGTATTTCAACGGCGTGCAGGAAACCGTGCCGGACATGCTGAAACTGCTCGACAAATGGGGCGGCCCGGAAACCTATCCGCATATGGCATCCGGCTGGGCGGTTGCACTCAATTCGCCGTTCGGCTGGATGAAACAAGTGCCTTCGGACTTCGGAGGCACCCGCAACGGCATGGTGGTGCATTGGCCGAAGGGCATCAAATCCAAAGGCCAGATCCGTAGCCAGTTCGGTCATGTCATCGATGTGGCACCGACCGTACTGCAGGCCGCCGGCCTCCCGGAACCGAAAGTGGTCAACAGCGCGCCGCAGATTCCTATGGAAGGCACCAGCCTGATGTACTCCTTTGATGACGCCAAAGCCAAGGAACGCCACACCACGCAGTATTTCGAAATCGCCGGCAACCGCGCCATCTACCACGATGGCTGGTTTGCGCGCACCATCCACCGGGCGCCGTGGGAAGCCAAGCCGCGCCGCACGCTTGAAGACAATTCAGCCTGGCAGCTGTACGACGTCCGCTCCGATTTCAGCCTGGCCGATGACGTGGCCGCGAAACACCCGGACAAGCTGGCGGAAATGCAGAAAATTTTCCTGCAGGAAGCCGAAGCGCACCACGTACTGCCGATGGACGACCGTGTGTTCGAGCGCATGGACGCCGTGGCTGTCGGTCGGCCTGACCTGATGGGCAAACGCACCTCGTTGACGCTGGCCGAAGGCATGACCGGCATGATGGAAGGCGTGTTCATCAACATCAAGAACCGCTCCAAGACCATCACCGCCGAAGTTGACGTTCCAGCCGGTGCGGCGAACGGCACCATCCTCGCCCAAGGCGGCCGCTTCGGCGGCTGGTCCCTGTATGTCAAGAACGGCGTGCCGGCCTACGACTACAACTTTCTGGGCTTGAAGAGCACGTCGATCACGTCATCAAAGCCGCTGCCGGCCGGCAAAGCCACTATCCGCTACGAATTCGCCTATGATGGCGGTGGCCCAGGCAAGGGCGGCATGGGCACCCTGTTCGTGAACGGCGAAAAAGTCGCTGAAGGCCGCATCGAACACACCCAAGCGGGCTTGTTCTCCGCCGATGAAACCGCCGATGTCGGCATCGACCTCGGCACCCCGGTGGTGGAAGCCATCGGCGCCGAGCATGCGTCCAAGTTCACCGGCCACATCCCCAAAGTCACCGTTGAAGTCAAGCAGCCCTGAAAACCACGGCATGATGAAAAAAACCGGAGCCAGGCTCCGGTTTTTTTTCGCACGGATTCAACCCGCTCAGGGAGACTGGCCGAACCCCTGCAGGAACTGCCGCACGTTCGGATCGTTCGGATAGCGGTTGATCAATTCCTGCACAAACTCGCGGATGGCCTCGGTGTCGCCGCTGTCGCGGCCGAAACTGGCGCCGGCGATCAACAGGTCGAGGTTGCCCGGATTGCGGTCCAAAGCGCGGCGAACTTCTTTCAAAGCGGCAGCGGTCTGCCCGGTGGAATTCAAGGCCACCGCCAGCACATAGGCATAGCGTGGATTTTCCGGCGCCAGCTGCGTTGCCCTGCGCAGCGCGGTCACGGCTTCGGACGTTCGCTTCAGACGCACCAAGGCCAAACCGTGTGCGTGCTGCAGTTCCGCCGATTGCGGCACCTGCGCCATTCCATCGCGCAAGGTCCGTTCACTGTCGGTGTCGCGGCCCATGGCGCGGTATAAATCAGCCAGGTTCACATAGGCCGGCACATAGCGCGGCTCCAGCTTCAGGGCCGCCTGCAGACGGGCTTCGCCTTCCGGTAAACGGCCTTGCCTGGCGTAGAAGGTTCCCAGCGCCGTGCGCGCCTCCGGTGTATCGGCGTTGTAGGTCTGGGAGGCCTCAAACTCTCTGGCGGCCTTTGCGAAAGCCTGCTGTTGTTCGGCACTGGCGCCTTGCATGCCATCAGCCAGGGCGCTGGCCGCTTCCATGCGTACGCTGCGCACCGGGTCGTTCAACAGCGGCGCCAATAACTGCACCCGCCGTTCCGGCGGCAAGGCCTGCAGCGCAGTCACTGCGGCGCGGCGCACCAAGGGATCGGCATCACTCAAGGCCTTTTCAGCCGCGAATGCCGACATCGGCGTTGGATACCCGGCCAGCAGTTCCAAGGCGCCGGCACGGGCGATGGCCGGGTGTTCAGGGCCGGTGGCGACATTGGCCAGCCGCACGTTGGCATCGGCGTTGCCGCCCGCCGCCGCCGTGTAGGCCGGTGTGAATTGCTGATGGCCTTTGGGTTGCCTGCCCCAGGACTTGATGGCGTCTGCGGCCCATTGGGCGTCGTCCTCGCGGTGGCAGCTGCTGCAGGCGTTCGGTATTTCGGTGCCAATGCTGAGGTCCGGCCGCGGTACACGCATGCTGTGATCACGGCGCGGATCGATCTGCATATAGGTGGTTTCCGGCATATGGCAGTTGGCGCACTGCGCGCCGGTGGAGCCCTGCGGATGGCGGTGATGGCTTTCGCTGTCGTATTTGCCCGGCATATGGCAAGTGGCGCATACAGCGTTGCCCTCGGCGCGCAGTTTCTGGGTGTGCGGGTCGTGGCAGTCACTGCAGGTCACACCGGCCTGGTTCATCTTGCTCTGCGCGAACGAACCCCAGATGTAGACTTCATCGCGCTGCTGGCCATCGGCATGATACAGCCCGGGCGCCAAGGCCGCGGCCCGGTAGTAGTCCTGGAATTCATCGCCGGGCCGGTATCCGTCGGCTATCTGGCCGCGCCGGGAATGGCATTGCGCACACACCTGGATTTCGGTATCGGTGGTGCGTGGCACGCTGCGCTTGGCGTTGCCGGTATTCGCATCCATGATCCAACTGACGCCGTTGCGTTCGATGAAATGCGCGGTCAACTTCCCGGGATCATGCGGGCCGCCGGCCTTGGCCGCCTGCACATGCGCCGAACCCGGACCATGGCAGGCCTCGCAGCCAACGGTGATTTCCTTCCACGTGGTCTTGAAGGTATCGCTGGCCTCGTCGTAGTTCTTGCGGACATCGGTCGAATGGCAGTCGGAGCACATGTAGTTCCAGTTCTGCGAACGCTTGGTCCAATGCAGTTCGTCCTTGGAATCGACATTTTCATCAGCATACAGATGGAACCAGCGCTGCCCGCCGCTATCGGCCGGACGCGAATCCCAGGAAATGCTGAGCGCCTGCAGACGGCCATCGGGAAATTCGATCAGGTACTGCTGGATCGGGTCCAGCCCGAAGGTGTATTTTATTTCGAACTCGGCCAGCTTGCCGTCCGGGCCGTCGGTGCGCACGAAGTAGGCATCGTCCTTGCGGAAGAATTCCGACACGACGCCGTTGTAGGTGAACGAGGCGTTGTTGAAATCGCCCAATACCGTTTTGGCATCGGCGTGCTGCATGGCCTTGGCGTGCTGCGATGCCTGCCAGGCGCTGAATTCGGCCTTATGGCAGCCGGCACAGGTTTCGCTGCCCAGATAATCGGCTTTGATCGGTTCGGCCTGCGCTACGGCGGCCGATGCACGCGATGGCGGCGGCTTTGCTGCGTAATAATACACCGTGCCGGCGATGGCCGCAGCGGCGATGGCGGCAAGGCCGAGAGCAAGGACGCGTTTTCCCGACGGAGCGGAAGGCGAGCTTGCTTCTGGGCGATCGGTCTTTTCTGTTTCCATGAATACTGTGACGGCTGCTGGTAACCGTCAATTTAACATGCTGGCTCGGATAGCGGCATGTTCTACGACAATGCACGCGCAGTTATTGGACGGAATCGGTTATTGCATGTGACATGATGGGCTGGCAAAATGCCCAAGACCCCGGCATCTAGACCAGTTTGTAGCGTTTGCGCAAGACTTTTTCGCGCCGCTTCAGTGCGTCTTCTTCCTCCAACAGCAGTGTCTTGAATGCCGTGGCTTGCTGACTCAATACGGCGCCCTTGCGCTGCACGAAACCATAATTGGTATGCAGCCATGGCTCGCTGCGCAGTAAAACCAGCGCGCCGCTGTCAAGCTCAACTTCCAGCCAGGCTAAAGGCATGGCGGTTATCGCGTCGCTTTCCAGCACGATTCGTTTTACGATGGCCAACGAGGCACATTCGATGCTTGGTAAAGGCCGGCGGTTTTTGGCGGCACCGGTTTTCCATGCCGAATACAACGGCCCGTACACACGCGGCGGTATGCGCGCAGGCAGCGCAACCGGAAAATGAAAAATCTCATCAAGTGTCGGAGTGCTGGCCGCCAACGGATGACCGGCGCGGGCGACGAAACTGCCTTGGTGCTGAGCCATCGGGGTAATTTGCAGTGCACTGTGTTTACCCAAATCGCTGATTTCGGAAATGAAGAACTCCAGTTCCGATTTATGCAGGCCGAGCAGCAATTCTTCCGTGCTACCGATGCGTAGTTTCTGTTCGATGTTGGCATAGCTGTTCAAAAAGCGCGCCATGGCGGCTGCGACCACGCCTTCGGCCGGGAAAGGGCCGCTGCCGATGACCAGGCGCCCGAAGTTCTGCTGGCCGGCACCAACAATCTGTTTGCTGAACATACTCGCCGCGTAGAGCAGCTCATGTGCGCGCTCAAGGAATAGGCGTCCGTAGTCGGTGGGTTCTACCGTTTTTGTGCCGCGTATGAATAATGGCGCGCCAAGCTTGTCTTCAAGTGTATGGATGCTGCGCGATAAGGCCGGCTGCGACAGGCTCAAGGATTTAGCCGCTAAGCCGAAGTGCTTAAATTCACTTAAGGCTACAGCATGGCGAAGAAAGTGCAGATCAATATCCATGCATTCAGATTATCAGAACAATGATATTTATGCATTAGACTTATCGATAATAAAGTTTGAGAATGAATGCCCAGATCATAATTCTTGTCGGTTTAAATGAATTCGATTAAGACCCCAGAACTGCCGGTAATGCCCGATTTGAGCGCATCAGACTCGCCGCCGGGCTTTCATTTGCTTGCCAAACCCAGCGGCTCTACCTGCAACATCGACTGCACCTATTGTTTCTTCCTGTCCAAGGAAGCCTTATATCCGAACGACAAGAGTCGGATGCCGATTACCACGCTCGAGACCTATCTTCGCCAATTGCTGGAATCGCACCGCACCCCGAATGTCACCGTGGCCTGGCAGGGCGGCGAACCGACATTGATGAAGCTGGAGTTCTTCAGGCGTTCCATCGAGCTGGTTGAAAAATACCGTCGCCCCGATCAGGTGGTGCAGCATACGTTCCAGACCAATGGCCTGTTGATTGACGATGATTGGTGCCTGTTTTTCAAAGAGCATAATTTTCTGGTCGGTCTGAGCGTTGATGGCCCGCGCGAATTGCACGACACCTACCGGCTTGACCGGCGCGGCAAAGGCACCTTCGATCTGGTGATGCGCGGCTGGAGCTACCTGAAGAAACACGACGTTGATTTCAATATTCTGTGCACGGTCAATGCCGCCAACGAGAAATACGGCCGCGACGTGTATCGGTTCTTCCGCGACGAGCTGGGCGCCAAGTGGGTTCAGTTCATCCCGATTATCGAACGCGCCAGCGAGGACACACTGGCTATCGCCAATAAAGGCTGGAGCGAACAACCCGGCAAGAAGCGGGTGCTGTATACGCAAACCGGCAATCTGGTCACCGAACGCACGGTCGGCAGCGAGCAATACGGCACGTTCCTGATCGATATCTTCGAGGAGTGGCTGCGCCATGATGTCGGAAAAGTCTTTGTGCAATTATTTGACGTGACGCTGGAAGCCTTTTTCGGCCGCCATCTTCTGTGCATCCACGCACCGACCTGCGGCTATGGCCCGGCGCTGGAGCATAACGGCGACCTGTATTCCTGCGACCACTTCGTGGAACCGAAATTTCTTTTGGGCAATATCCACCAAACCCACATGGCGGCGATGGTGGCTTCACCCGAGCAACGCAAGTTCGGCATGGACAAACGCGATTCACTGACTGCGCAATGTAAAAGCTGCAAAGTCCGCAACTGGTGCAATGGCGGTTGCCCGAAAGACCGTTTCGCGCTCTCGAAAGACGGCGAACCGGGGCACAACTATCTGTGCGCCGGGCTTGAGAAATTCTTCATGCATACCGGCCCAAGCTTCAATGTGATGGTGCAGTTGCTGAAACAGGGCCATGCACCGGCCGACATCATGGAATCCATTGCAGTATTGGATGAAAAGCGCGGTCCGTATGCGCTTTGTGCATGCGGCAGCGGCAAGAAATTCCGTTTCTGTCATGGAGACAAGTCGGCAAGTATGCTATTTAGTGGTGTGGGTCCCGTCAGCACGGCGGCGAAGTCGCCGCAACTGGCATCCGTGCAAGCCGATAGCATTTCACGTGCAATACCCAGCTTCACAGTAACAGACAACAGTTAACATGGCTGAAGCTGTTTTTCATCCGGCCGCGAATCCGGTCCTCTAACGGGTAAGCGATTCCACGAAGTTCAATCAACAGGAGATTCACTGATGGCAACAAAGAAACCCAATATTCTCATCCTCTGGGGCGACGACGTGGGCTGGTGGAACATCAGCTACAACAGCCGCGGGCAGATGGGCTATCGCACGCCCAACATCGACCGCGTAGCCAACGAAGGCGTGGCCTTCACCGACTACTACGCGCAGCAGAGCT
>Ga0105090_10000469_pt1 | contig 19824 bp, 19 predicted proteins | sample PPLLak3March2015_FD_79110 | JGI IMG/M metagenome (GOLD analysis project Ga0105090, IMG submission 79110) | Freshwater sediment microbial communities from Prairie Pothole Lake near Jamestown, North Dakota, USA - PPLs Lake P7 Core (1) Depth... | ecosystem: Environmental > Aquatic > Freshwater >... | reverse complement strand
CTTCGAAGGCGCCAACGTGCTCTTCGACACCTGGGTGCACCCGCTGATGATGGGCCTGGAAGAGCACCTGCTGACGATGTTCCGCGGCGACTTCGAGTTCCATGACGGTGCCGCTGCCTCGCACCTGGGCCACGGCGCAGCCAAGCCGGTCGCGGCCGAACCGGTGGCGGTGGCCGAACCCGTGGCCGCGGCCGCGGCCGCGACGGCACAGTCCGCCGTAACCCCCGAACCCATCGTCGTCACCGGCTGGGCGCCGGAGGCGCAGAAAGAGCTGCAGAAGATTCCCTTCTTCGTGCGCGGCAAGGCACGACGCAACACCGAACGCTTCGCCGCCGAACGCGGTGTGGCGCTGATCACCGTGGAAACCTTGTATGACGCCAAAGCGCATTTCGGCCGCTGAACAGGCCGCCACGCCGACGCGCGTGGTACTGGTCACGATGGACAGCCACCTGGCCAGCGCGGCCGAACGCGCCAACCGCCAGCTGGCGCGCGAACTGCCGGGCCTGACGCTGACAGTGCATGCCGCCGGCGAATGGGGTTCCGACGGCGCGGCGCTGCAGCGCTGCCATGCCGACATTGCCAGCGGCGACATCGTCATCGTCACGATGTTGTTCATGGAAGACCACTTCCTGCCGGTGCTGCCGGCGCTGAAGGCGCGCCGCGAGCATTGCGATGCGATGGTCTGCGCCATGTCGGCGGCCGAGGTGATGAGCCTGACGCGCATGGGCAAGTTCAGCATGGACAAGCCGGCCAGCGGTGCATTGGCCCTGCTCAAGCGGCTGCGCGGCAAGAGCAGCACCCAGGACAACAAGACCGGAACCACTGCCGGCGCGCAGCAGATGAAGATGCTGCGCCGGCTGCCGAAGATCCTGCGCTTCGTGCCCGGCACCGCGCAGGACGTGCGCGCGTACTTCCTGACGCTGCAGTATTGGCTGGCGGGCTCGCAACAGAACATCGGCAACCTGGTGCACATGCTGGTGCATCGCTACGCCTCGGGCCCGCGCGAAGGCTTGCGCGCCTTGGCCAAGCCACAGGCACCGCTGGAGTATCCCGAGCTCGGCGTGTACCACCCGCGCATGGAAGGCGAAGGCGTGCACAACGGCATGTCCGCCGACATCGGCCAGCTGCCGCGCGTGGCCACCAGCGGCAAACGCGGCACAGTCGGCGTGCTGGTGATGCGCTCGTACCTGCTGGCCGGCAATGCCGGCCACTACGACGGCGTGATCACTGCGCTCGAAGCGCGCGGCCTGCGCGTCATCCCGGCCTTCGCCACCGGGCTGGATTCGCGCCCGGCGATCGAAGAGTTCTTCTTCGACAACGGCCGCAGCCGCATCGATGCGCTGGTCTCGCTGACCGGCTTCTCGCTGGTGGGCGGGCCAGCCTACAACGACTCCAAGGCGGCGGAGGAGATGCTCGCCCGCCTGGACGTGCCCTACCTGGCGGTCACGCCGGTGGAGTTCCAGACGCTCGAAAGCTGGGGCGGCTCCGAGCGCGGGTTGCTGCCGGTGGAAGCGACGATGATGATCGCCATCCCCGAGCTCGACGGCTGCACCGGGCCGATGGTCTTCGGCGGCCGCAGCGATGCCGCGGGCAGCGCCTGCCACGGCTGCGACCGCGCCTGCACCTTCAAGCAGGCCGAGCACGACCACGACATGCACACCTGCTCGGAGCGCGCCGATGTGCTGGCCGCGCGCGTCGGCCGGCTGGTCGATCTGCGCCGCAGCCAGCGCGCCGAGCGCCGCGTGGCCGCGGTGCTCTTCAACTTCCCGCCGAATGCCGGCAACACCGGCACCGCGGCCTTCCTGTCGGTGTTCGAGTCGCTGCACAACCTGCTCAAGGCGATGCAGCGCGAGGGCTACACCGTCGAGGTGCCGGCCACGGTGGACGAACTGCGCGAGCGCGTCATCCACGGCAATGCCGAGACCTTCGGCGCCAGCGCCAACGTGCACGCGCGCATCGCCACCGACGACCACGTGCGCCGTGAGCGCTGGCTCAAGGCCATCGAGCAGCAGTGGGGCCCGGCGCCGGGCAAGCAGCAGAGCAACGGCAGCTCGATCTTCGTGCTGGGCGAGCGCTTCGGCAACGTCTTCGTGGGCATCCAGCCGGCCTTCGGCTACGAAGGCGACCCGATGCGCCTGCTGTTCGAGCGCGGCTTCGCGCCGACGCATGCCTTCTCGGCCTTCTACCGCTGGCTCAAGGAAGACTTCAATGCCCATGCGGTGCTGCACTTCGGCACCCACGGCGCGCTGGAATTCATGCCCGGCAAGCAGGCCGGCCTGTCCGGCGACTGCTGGCCCGACCGGCTGATCGGCGACCTGCCCAACTTCTACCTGTACGCGTCCAACAACCCCAGCGAAGGCACCATCGCCAAGCGCCGCGCTGCGGCCACCCTGATCAGCTACCTGACACCGCCCGTGGCCCAGGCCGGGCTGTACCGCGGCCTGGTCGACCTGAAGACAGCGCTCGACCGCTACCGCAGCCTGGAACCGCAGGCTGAAGCCGAACGCGCCGAGCTGGCAGTGATGCTGCAGGCGCAGGCCGCCGAGCTGGAACTGGCCAGCGCCGAGCCCGCCTGGGGTGCGTCGGCCGACACCAGGATCGCCGCGCTGAGCGATGCGGTGCTCGAACTCGAATACACGCTGATCCCGCATGGCCTGCACGTGGTCGGCAAGGCGCCGAGCGCGCGCGAGCGCGTCGACCTGCTGCTGTCGGTGGCCGAGGCCTCGCATGGCCAGCGGCCCGCGCGCGCGGCGGTCGATGCGCTGGTCGCCGGCCAGGCGCCGGCCGCGGCGCTGGCCCTGGGCGGCATGCCGGCCGACGAGGCCTCGCTGAGCCTGTTCAAGGAACTCGCCGCGATCGACCAGCAACTGGCCCAGGATCACGAGATCGCCGGTCTGATGCACGCGCTGGACGGCCGCTTCGTGCGCCCCGCGCCGGGTGGCGATGTGCTGCGCACGCCGGCGATCCTGCCCACCGGTCGCAACCTGCACGGCTTCGACCCGTTCCGCATTCCCAGCGCCTATGCGGTCAAGGACGGCACCCGCCAGGCCGAACGGCTGCTGGAGCGTCACCTGGCCGACGGTCACGCCTTCCCGGAAAGCATCGCGCTGGTGCTGTGGGGAACCGACAACCTGAAGACCGAAGGCGCGCCCATCGCCCAGGCGCTGGCCCTGATCGGCGCGAAGCCGCGCTTCGACAGCTACGGCCGCCTGGCCGGTGCCGAGTTGCTGCCGCTGGAGCAGCTGGGGCGGCCGCGGGTGGACGTGATCGTCACGTTGTCGGGCATCTTCCGCGACCTGCTGCCGCTGCAGATCAAGCTGCTGGCCGAGGCCTCGTTCCTGGCCGCCAGCGCCGACGAGCCGCTGGAGCGCAACTTCATCCGCAAACACGCGCTGGCCTACCAGGCCGAACACGGCGGCGACCTGGAAACCGCCTCGCTGCGCGTCTTCGGCAATGCCGAAGGTGCCTACGGTGCCAATGTCAACCACCTGATCGACAACAGCCGCTGGGAACAGGAAGACGAACTGGCCGAGACCTACAGCCGCCGCAAGGGCTTCGCCTACGGCCGCAGCGGCCGGCCGGTGCAGCAGACCAAGCTGCTGTCCAGCGTGCTGGCCGGCGTGAACCTGGCCTACCAGAACATCGATTCGGTAGAGCTGGGCGTGACCACGGTGGACACCTACTTCGACACACTGGGCGGCATCAGCCGTGCCATCCAGCGCGCCAAGGGCAAGGAGTCCGAGGTGGCGCCGGTGTACATCGGCGACCAGACGCGCGGCGACGGCGTGGTGCGCACGCTGGGCGAGCAGGTGGCGCTGGAAACACGCACCCGCATGCTCAACCCGAAGTGGTACGAAGGCATGCTGGAACACGGCTACGAAGGCGTGCGCCAGATCGAGGTGCACATCACCAACACCATGGGTTGGTCGGCGACCACCGGCCAGGTGCAGCCCTGGGTCTACCAGCAGCTGACCGAAACCTTCCTGCTCGACCCGGCCATGCGCGAGCGCCTGGCCAAGTTGAACCCGACCGCCTCCGCCAAGGTGGCCACCCGGCTGCTGGAGGCTTCGGCCCGCCAGTTCTGGCAACCCGACGACGCCATGCTCGACGCGCTCAAGCGCGCCGGCGAGGAGCTGGAAGACCGGCTCGAGGGCGTCTACGAAGGAGCAACCGCATGACAGAAGTAGCCGAGATCCGGGTCGACCAGATCCGCCGTGGCCCCGCACCCGCCCTGGCCCGTGGGCTGGACGGCGAGGGCAGCGTGCAGGTGCAGCTCGACCCGGCCGTGAAGATCGGCACCGCCAAGGTCTTTGCCATCTACGGCAAGGGCGGCATCGGCAAGAGCACCACGTCGAGCAACCTGTCCGCCGCCTTCTCCAAGCTCGGCAAGCGCGTGCTGCAGATCGGCTGCGACCCCAAGCACGACAGCACCTTCACGCTGACCAAGAAGATGCTGCCCACCGTCATCGACGTGCTCGAGACGGTGGACTTCCACGCCGAGGAACTGCGCGTCGAGGACTTCGTCTTCCCCGGCTACAACGGCGTGATGTGCGTCGAGGCCGGCGGCCCGCCGGCCGGCACCGGCTGCGGCGGTTATGTCGTGGGCCAGACGGTCAAGCTGCTGAAGGAGCACCACCTGCTCGAGGACACCGACGTGGTGATCTTCGACGTGCTCGGCGACGTGGTCTGCGGTGGATTCGCCGCACCGCTGCAGCATGCCGACCGGGCCATGATCGTCACCGCCAACGACTTCGACTCGATCTTCGCGATGAACCGCATCGTGCAGGCCATCGGCGCGAAGGCCAAGAACTACAACGTGCGCCTGGGCGGCGTCATCGCCAACCGCAGCGCGGCCACCGACCAGATCGACAAGTACAACGACAAGATCGGCCTGAAGCTGGCGGCGCACTTCCCCGACCTGGACGTCATCCGCCGCAGCCGCTTGAAGAAGAGCACGCTGTTCGAGATGGAGTATTCGCCCGAGCTCGAGGCGGTGCAGAACGAATACATGCGCCTGGCCGCGGCCCTGTGGCTGGGCAGCGAGCCGATGTCGGCCGTGCCCATGAAAGACCGCGACATCTTCGACCTGCTGGGCTTCGACTGAGCATGAACACCACCACCTACCAGCACCGCCGCGGCGAGATCGAGCACTACTTCGACCGCACCGCCGCGCAGACCTGGGCCCGGCTCACGTCGGACGCGCCGGTCGGCCGCATCCGCGCCACGGTACGCGCCGGGCGCGACCGCATGCGCGCCACGTTGCTGTCCTGGCTGCCCGAGGACCTGCAGGGCAGGCGCATCCTCGACGCCGGCTGCGGCACCGGCGCGCTGGCCATCGAGGCCGCACGCCGCGGCGCCGAGGTGGTGGCCATCGATCTGTCGCCCACACTGGTGGCGCTGGCACAGGAGCGGCTGCCCGAATCGCTGGGCACGGGCTCGGTGCATTTCTGCAGCGGCGACATGCTCGACCCGCAGCTCGGCGAATTCGACCATGTGGTGGCGATGGATTCGCTGATCCACTACCGCGCGCACGACGTGGTGGCCGCGCTGTCGCGGCTGGCCGAGCGCACGCGCCATTCGATGGTCTTTACCGCTGCGCCGCGCACGCCGGCGACGATGATGATGCTGAGCATGGGCAAGCTGTTCCCGCGCAGCGACCGCTCGCCGGCCATCGAGCCGATCGCGCCGGCCGAGCTGCGCCGCCTGATGGCCGCCGACGCCTCGCTGGCCGCCTGGCACACCGGTCGCTATCAGAACATCGCCGCCGGTTTCTACAAGTCGCAGGCCCTGGAGTGGGTACGCCAGTGACATTGCTTGCCCAGCTGCCGCCCCCGTTGCGCGAACGCTTCGCGACGTGGCTGCCGCGTGTGCTGCCCTTTGCCGACGCTGCCAGCCCGGGGCTGCCGCTGCCGCGCCTGTTGCGCCTGTCGCTGTTCCAGGTGTCGGTGGGCCTGGCCGCGGCGCTGATGGTCGGCACGCTCAACCGCGTGATGATCGTCGAGCTGCACATGGCCGCCTGGCTGGTGTCGCTGATGGTGGCGCTGCCGCTGCTGGCCGCACCTTTCCGCGCCTTCGTCGGCCACCGCTCCGACACCCATGCCTCGGCCATTGGCTGGCGCCGCGTGCCCTACATCTGGATTGGCACGATGCTGCAGTTCGGCGGGCTGGCGATCATGCCCTTCGCGTTGCTGGTGCTCACCGGCGACGGCCAACTGGGCATGGCCTGGGTCGGCCACCTGTGCGCCGGGCTGGCTTTCCTGCTGGTCGGCGCCGGGTTGCAGACCACGCAGACCACCGGCCTGGCGCTGGCCACCGACCTGGCCACGGAGGAATCCCGCCCGCGCGTGGTGGCGCTGATGTACGTGATGCTGCTGCTGGGCATGGTCGGCGGCGGCACGCTGTGCAGCACGTTGCTGGCCGACTTCTCCGACAAGAAGCTGGTGCAGGTGGTGCAGGGCGCGGCCATGCTGAGCGTGTTCCTCAATGTCGTCGCGGTGTGGCGCCAGGAAGCGCGCCAGCCCGGCCGGCGGCGCAGCAAATCGGTGCCGGCGCCGGCCTTCGGCCCGATGTGGCGCAGCTTCATCGCCCAGAACAAGGCGCGGCGCTTCCTGTGGACGGTGGCGCTGGGCACGATGGCCTTCAACATGCAGGACATCGTGCTCGAGCCTTACGGCGGCGAGATCCTCGGCCTGAGCGTGAGTGCGACCAGTGCGCTCACCGCGCTGATGGCCGGCGGTGCGCTGCTCGCCTTCGGCCTGTCGGCGCGATTGCTCGGCCGCGGCGCCGACCCATTCCGCGTGGCCGCGGTCGGTGCCCTGCTCGGCTTGCCGGCCTTTTGTGCCGTGATCTTCTCTGCCCCGCTTGAATCGCCGATGATGTTCCGTGTCGGCGTGGCGCTGATCGGCTTCGGCAGCGGCCTGTTCGCGGTGGGCACGCTGTGCGCGGCGATGAGCCTCGAGCGCGCCGAGCATGTCGGCCTGGCGCTCGGTGCCTGGGGCGCCGTGCAGGCCACTGCGTCGGGCCTGTCGGTGGCCGCCGGTGGCGCCATCCGCGACGCCGTCTCGGGCCTGGCCACGCAAGGCCTGCTGGGCGAGGCGCTGACCAGCCCGGTCATCGGCTACAGCTTCGTCTACCACATCGAGATGTATCTGCTGTTTGCGACGCTGGTGGCCATCGGGCCGCTGGTGCGCGCCACCACACGGCCGGGCCGCACGGCCCAGCCCCGTTTCGGTCTGGCCGAGTTTCCCGGCTAGGACTGTCGTCAGGAAGGAGAACCCCATGGGAACCGGAGCCATCACCCAGTACGTCGACGTGGCGCAGCTCGTGCTGTACGCGTTCTGGATCTTCTTTGCCGGCCTGGTCTATTACCTGGTGCGCGAGAACCATCGCGAGGGCTACCCGATGGAGACCGAAGACGGCCGCGGCGTCATCACCGGCTGGCCGATCCCCGAGCCCAAGACCTTCAAGCTGGCTCACGGCGGCGAGGCGGTGGTGCCCAACCTGACGCCGTCGCCGCAGACGCTGAAGGCCGAGCCGGCGCATTCCTGGGCCGGTGCGCCGCTGGTGCCCACCGGCGACAACCCGATGCTCGACGGCATCGGCCCCGGCGCCTGGGCCGACCGCGCCGACGTGCCGGACATGGACTTCGAAGGCCACATCAAGATCGTGCCGCTGCGCGTGGCGCCCGACTTCCAGGTGGCGAGCCAAGACAACGACCCGCGCGGCCTGCCGGTGGTGGGTGGCGACGGCGAATTGGGCGGCACGGTGGTCGACCTGTGGGTCGACAAGGCCGAAAGCCTGTTCCGCTACCTCGAGGTGGAAACCCCCGGCGGCGGGCGCCGCGTGCTGCTGCCGATCAACTTCGCGCGCATCAAGCGTGACCAGGTCTATGTGCGCGCCATCTTCGGCGAGCACTTCGCCGCCGTGCCGGGCACACGCAGCGCCGAGCAGGTGACCCAGCTCGAGGAAGAAAAGATCATGGCCTATTTCGGCGCCGGGCTGCTCTACGCCACGCCCTCGCGCCTGGACCCGCTCGTCTGATCAGCGCCGCGAAAGACTCCCCATGAAAGCCGCCCATCGACACACCGCCAGCGGGCACGAGCACGAGTTCGAAGCACAGCGGGGCCTGCCCGAAGCCCTGCCCGGCGACGAAAGGCTGCTCTGGCAGGGCAGCCCCGACTGGCAAATGCTGGCGCGCCGCGCCTTCCACCTGCGCAAGCTGGCCGTGTACTTTGCCGCCATGGTGCTGCTGCGCGCTGGCTTCGTCTACAACGACACGGCGTCGCTGGCCGAGGCGCTGCGTGCCACGCCCGGCCCGCTGGCACTGGCCGCCACCGCGCTGGGCCTGGTCGGGCTGATGGCCTGGCTGTCGGCCCGCTCGACCGTCTACACGCTTACCGACAAGCGCATGGTCATGCGCATCGGCATCGTGCTCACGCTCACCTTCAACATCCCCTACCGGCGCATTGCCACGGCCGGCTTGCATCTCGACGCGCGCGGCACCGGCGACCTGCCGCTGTCGCTGCTGCCGCCGGACCACATCGCGTACCTGCACCTGTGGCCGCATGCCCGCCCGTGGCGCCTGGCCCGGCCCGAGCCGATGCTGCGCAGCGTGCCCGAAGCCGCCCAAGTGGCCCGTCTGCTGACGCAGGCCTGGTCTGAGGCCACCGGTCTGGCCGCCGAGCCGCGAGCCGCGGCCGAGCGCGCGCAGCCCGGTTCGGGCGGCCACGCAGGCAACGGCCAACCGGCTTTGGCCGGCCACTGACCCGCAAGAGCACAGACCATGCTCGGTACCCTGCAGCCCAGCCCCACGCACCGCGACACCATGCCGCGCGGTCCCCTGTATGCCATTGGCGTTGTGCTGCTGATGGTGCTGGTCGGCGTGGCCGGCGTGCGCCTGTCGGGCACACCGATCCGCGCGCCGGATGCCGAGGCGGTGGCGCAACGCAGCCTGCGCTTCGAAGACCGCCGCGACGGCAGCGTGGCCGTACTCGACGCGCGCAGCGGGCAGCAGATCGAATCCATACAGGGCGAGGCCGGCTTCCTGCGCGGCGCGCTGCGCGCCATGGCGCGCGAGCGCCGCAAGCAGGGCCTGGGCTCGGAACCCGCCTTCGAGCTGATCGCCCGCGCCGACGGCCGGCTGACGCTCAGCGACCCGGCCACCGGCGAGCGCGTCGACCTCGAATCTTTCGGCCCCACCAATGCCGGCGTCTTCAGGCGCCTGCTCACCGCCCAAGGCGCTGCGGCGCGTTGACGACTTCAGGAGACACACCATGACCACAGTCCAGATGATCGCCACCCCCGACGAAGCCGCACGCAAGGCCAAGGAAAGCACGCTGCTGAGTCCGCGCTTCTACACCACCGACTTCAAGGCCATGGACGCGATCGACGTGTCGCCGATCCGCGCCGAGTGGGACGCGATGATGGCCGAGTACGAAGGCGACAACAACCACGACCACTTCCAGCGCAACGAGCTCTTCGCCAAGGAGGTCAGCGAGGTCTTCTCGCAGGTGTCGCCGGAGCTGCGCAAGGAGTTTCTCGAGTTCCTGATCACCTCGGTGACTTCGGAGTTCTCGGGCTGCATCCTCTACAACGAGATCCAGAAGAACATCAGCAACCCCGACATCAAGGCGCTGATGCGCTTCATGGCACGCGACGAATCGCGCCACGCCGGCTTCATCAACCAGAGCCTGAAGGACTTCGGCCTGGGCCTGGATCTGGGCGGGCTGAAGCGCACCAAGGCCTACACCTACTTCAAGCCGAAGTACATCTTCTATGCCACCTACCTGAGCGAGAAGATCGGCTACGCGCGCTACATCACCATCTTCAGGCAACTGGAGGCCAACCCCGACAAGCGCTTCCACCCGATATTCCGCTGGTTCGAGCGCTGGTGCAACGACGAATTCCGCCACGGCGAGAGCTTCGCGCTGATCATGCGCACGCAGCCCCATCTGCTGCGCGGCGGCAACGTGCTGTGGATCCGCTTCTTCCTGCTGGCGGTGTACGCCACGATGTACGTGCGCGACCACACGCGTCCGATGCTGCACGAAGCCATGGGCCTGGACAGCACCGAGTACGACTACAAGGTGTTCCGCATCACCAGCGAGATCAGCAAGCAGGTGTTCCCGGTGTCGCTGGACATCGACCATCCCGCCTTCCGTGCCGGCATGGAGCGGCTGTTTCGCATCCAGTGCGGCATCGACCGGGCCAAGGCCCGCGGCGGCCTGATCGGCAAGATCCAGCAGGCTGGCTGGGCGGTGGCCGGCGCCGCCACCTTCGCGCGGCTGTACCTGCTGCCGGTCAACAAGCACGCGCTGCCGGTGCAGGTGCGCGTGGCGCCGGCCTGGTAGTCAGAAGCACCGGCAACGCAAATCCTCATGTCCGAACTGGCTCTGGCCGCGCTCTTCGCGGTGTTCATCTGGTGGTTCAGCACCGGCATCGTGCTGCTGCTCGACCGCCTGCCGCACGGTGCGTTGCGTTGGAGCCACTGGCTGTCGTCGCTGTTGGCGCTGACGGCTTTCGTCGCGCTGGCGCACACCGCGCGCGAGTTGACCGTCGCCAATGCCTATTGCGCCTTCACCTGTGCGCTGCTGGTCTGGGGCTGGCACGAGTTGAGCTTCCTCAGCGGCTGGATCACCGGCCCGCGCAAGACCCCACTGCCGCTGGGCAGCACCGGCTGGCCACGCTTCGTCGAATCGGTGCGTGCGATCCTGTGGCACGAGCTGGGCATCGTGGTGGTGGGCGGGGCCATCGTGTTTGTCACGTGGGGCCAGCCCAACCAGGTGGCCACGCAGACCTTCCTGGTGTTGTGGGTGATGCGCACCAGCGCCAAGCTGAACCTGTTCCTCGGCGTGCGCAACCTCAGCGAGGAGTTCCTGCCGCCGCACCTGAGCTACCTGCAGAGCTTCTTCCGCCGCCGCCCGATGAATGCGCTGCTGCCCTTCTCGGTGCTCGGCGCGAGCTGCGTGCTCACGCTGATGGTGCTGGGTGCTGCCGAACCCACTGCCACGCCGGCCGCGGTAGTGGGCACCGCGCTGGTGGGCACGATGCTGGCGATGGCCATCGTCGAACACCTGCTGCTGGTGCTTCCGATCCCGTCCACCGCGCTGTGGCGCTGGGCGCTGCGCGGGCAGGCGCCCGCCGCAGCCGTCAACCTGGAAAGCCATGACGATCTCCTTCGCGCCCGCTAATCCGGCCCCTCCCCTGGGGCCCGCGGGCCCGGCGAACCCCGGCGCCCAGGGCGCCGATCGATCCCACTCGGGCGCGCCGCGCGCCATCGTCATCGGCAGCGGCTTCGGCGGGCTGGCCGCCGCGGTACGCCTGAGTTGCAAGGGCTACCGCGTCACCGTGCTCGAGAAGCTCGACGGACTGGGCGGCCGGGCCGGTGTATGGCGGCAGGACGGCTTCACCTTCGATGCCGGGCCGACCATCATCACCGCGCCCTTCATGCTCGAGGAGCTGTGGGCGCTGTGCGGCAAGCGCCTGGCCGACGACGTCAAGCTGGTGCAGATGGATCCGTTCTACCGCATCCGCTACGACGACGGCAGCCACTTCGACTACAGCAGCGACCCCGACGCGATGCGTGCGCAGATCGCACGCATCAATCCGGCCGACGTCGCCGGCTACGAGCGCTTCGTGCAGGACGCTGAAGTCTGCTACCGCATCGGCTTCGAGAAGCTGGGCAGCATCGCCTATGACAGCGTCGGCGACCTGCTTCGTGCCAGCCCGAGCCTGGTGCGCATGCGCGGCTGGCGCAGCCTGTACAAGCTGGTGGCCACGCACATGCAGCACCCCAAGCTGCGCATCGCCTTCAGCCTGCAGTCGCTGCTGATCGGCGGCAACCCCTTCAACGTGACCAGCATCTACAGCCTGATCAATGCGCTGGAGCGGCGCTATGGCGTGCACTGGGCGATGGGCGGTACCGGCGCATTGGTGCAGGGCCTGGCCGGGCTGCTGCGCTCACGCGGCGTGCCTCTGCGCTGCCACGCCGAGGTCAAGCGCATCGTCGTGGAAGGCGGCCGAGCCACAGGCGTCGAACTGGCCGACGGCGAGCGCCTGGGCGCCGAGATCGTGGTCAGCAATGCCGACACCGCCTGGACCTACCGCCACCTGGTCGAGCGCCAGCACCGGCCGCACTGGACCGACCAGCGCATCGAGCGCAAGAAGTACTCGATGAGCCTGTTCGTCTGGTACTTCGGCACCAACCGGCAGTACACCGAGGTGCCGCACCACATGATGGTGCTGGGGCCGCGCTACGAAGGCCTGCTGAAGGACATCTTCAAGCGCCACCACCTCAGCGACGACTTCAGCCTGTACCTGCACCGGCCCACTGCCACCGACCCGGCAATGGCGCCGCCCGGCCACGATGCCTTCTATGCGCTGTCGCCGGTGCCGCACCTGGACAGCGGCACCGACTGGCCGGTCGTGGCCGAGAGCTATCGCCGCCGCATCGAGCAGCGCCTGCACGACACCGTGCTGCCTGGCCTGGGGGCGCACATCGTCAGCTCGCGCGTGACGACGCCGCAGGATTTTCATGATCGGCTGCTTTCCTACAAGGGCGCGGCCTTCGGCATGGAACCGCTGCTGGAGCAAAGCGCTTACTTCCGCCCGCACAACCGCAGCGAGGATGTGCGTGGTCTTTATCTGGTCGGTGCGGGAACGCATCCGGGCGCCGGTGTGCCCGGCGTGCTGATGTCCGCCAAAGCATTGGAAACGGTGATCCCCCATGCACAACACCTTGCCTGAGACTTCGGCCGCCATGCCGGACTACGACCTGCAGGCCTGCCGCAAGCTGATGCGCGGCGGATCGAAGAGCTTCTTCGCCGCCTCGCTGTTGCTGCCGTCACGGGTGTGCGCGCCGGCCAGCGCGCTGTATGCCTTCTGTCGCCTGGCCGACGACGCCATTGACCTGGGGCAGGACCCGGCCGCCGAGATGGCCGGCCTGCGCCGCCGCCTGGACGCCATCTACGACGGCCGGCCCGCAGCGCAGGATGCCGACCGGGCGCTGGCGCACGTGGTGCACCGCTTCGCCCTGCCGCGGCTGCTGCTCGACGCCTTGCTCGAAGGCTTCCTGTGGGACGCCGACGGCCGCCGCTACGAGACGCTGGAAGACGTGCAGGACTACGCTGCGCGCGTGGCCGGCACGGTGGGCGCCATGATGGCGCTGGTGATGGGGGCGCACACGCAACGCGCGCTGGCCCGGGCCTGCGAGCTGGGCATTGCCATGCAGCTGACCAACATCGCGCGCGACGTCGGTGAGGACGCGCGCAACGGCCGCCTGTACCTGCCGCGCGCCTGGCTGCGCGAGGTGGGCATCGACCCCGACGCCTGGCTGCGTGCGCCGCGCTTCGATGCCGCCCTCGCCGGGGTGATCGACCGCCTGCTGCAAACCGCCGACGCGCTGTACCGCCGCGCCGAGCACGGCGTGGCCGAACTGCCGCGCGACTGCCGCAGCGCGATCCTGGCGGCGCGGCTGGTCTATGCCGAGATCGGCGTGCAACTGCAGCGCGAAGGGCTGGATTCGGTGACCCGGCGCACGGTGGTGTCCAAGCGCCGCAAGCTGGCGCTGATCGCCCGCGCTGCGAGCGCTGCGCTGCGCCCGCCGCCGCCGCTCATCGGCGTTCCGGCGCTGCCCGCGGTGCAGTTTCTGGTGGATGCGGCCGCAGCGCGGCCACTGGCCGCGGCGGTGCTTCCAGTGCCCGCCGTGCCGCCGCGCCGCAGCCTCGACGAACGCCTGGCCGTGGTCATCGGGCTGTTCGAGCGCCAGGCCGCGCAAGGCCGCGCCTACCGCTGAGCACCACCATGCGTCGCACCAGGCATGAGCCAGAACCTGCCGGTCATCCTGATCGAGGTGGTGCTGATCTTCGGCGGCGTGCTGGCCTTCGGCTGGTGGCAGCTGCGCGATCTGAAGAAGGCGCGCGAGCAGACCGACCGCGCGCGCCGCGAGTCGGTTGAAGCGCCCAAGCAGGAGGACGACGACGATGCAACACGCTGACCCCGCGCCGGCCACGCCGCTGCAACGCTGGCTGCTCAGGCTGGTCTATGTGCTGGCCGCCGTGACCGGCATGGTCTACAGCTACGACTTCGGCAAGGTGATCGGCGGCCCCATCATGGGCGTCGTGCTGGCGCTGAACGGCGCGGTCTTCTGCTCGATCGTCGCCGGCGCCCTGGCCGAGAAGCTGTGCCGGTGGTGGCCGACGTCTTCAAGTCCGCACCGACCTTCGGCCACCTGAGCGGGCCCGGCTGCCACCAGGCCTGACCAGGCCGACAGACGACGCTTTCGATTCGGCTGCAAGCGGCAGCCGCGAAACCGCGGCTCTGGCCGAGCAGCGTGTTCCGCACTGCGCCCTGGAAAGACGTCCAGGCTCAGACCTGGACTGTCGCGCTCAGCCGCCCGCTCCGCTGCCGCAGGCCAAGCCCCGACATGCGGGGTACATCGGGCCCGGTCCCGGCGACTACGGCGCCGGCCCTGCAATCGGCCTACTTGTCCTCGTTGCGCTTGTTGGACTCGGAAAACTGCCTCGCCAGCCAGAACGCGAAGACGATGCCCCAGAGGATGAACAGGATGTGATGGACTTCCACGGATTGCTCCTACAACGGCTAGACAGGTGAATCGGTACGCCTTGCGGGCGCGTTGCTTTCAGGGTCGGTCTGGGCCCACCGGCAGTTGCGTGCCCTGCGGCGCGATGGACAGCCGCCGTGTATCACCGACCAGCCCGCCCATGACGAAGATGGTCACGGCGAGCATCGCGATTTCCACGGCATAAACAAAAGCATACCCGGTCGCCGGACCGGACAGCGCCGCGCCGAACCAATCCTGCGCTGCCATTGCGGAGACGATGTCGCGCAGCAACCCGCCCAACGCCACGGCCCCTCCAGCGGCAGTGGCCTGCACCGCGCCCCAGGCACCCAGTGCCAGGCCGGTCTGTTCCTTCGGCGCGCGGTTCATGGTCACGGTCAGCGTGCCATGGCCGAACATGCCCGCTGCAAAACCGATGACCAGCACGCCGCAGGCGAACAAGCCCACCGATTGCGTGGCAGCAGCCAGTATCACCGCGGCAAAGGCCGGGATGCCGAGCCACGCACCCGTGACCGCCAGGCGCGCCGGATCGGCGCCGCGGCCGAGGATGCCGGAGGCCAGCGCAAAACCGGCCAGCCCGCCGGCGGCCAGCGTGGCCGTCAGCCAGGTGGTGGCGCCCACGCTCATGCCCAGCACCTGGCCGCCATAGGGCTCGAGCAGCACGTCCTGCATGCCGAAGGCCATCGTGCCCAGGCCGATGGCCACCAGCCGGCGGCGCGTGCCGTCGCCTTCGATGTAGGTCGACCACGCGCTGCGGAAGCCGGCGTGCGGCAGCGGCGGCGCGTTGCGGCCACGGGGGTGGCGTGTTTCCTGCTGCCACAGCGCCAGGCTGTTCAGCACCAGCGTGGCCACGGCCGCGGCCTGGATCACCTGCACCAGGCGACCGGGGCTGAAGTCATGCAGAAAGGCACCGAAGACCAAGGCACTGACGATAGTGCCCAGCAGCAGCATCACGTACATCAAGCCGACGACCTTGGGCTGTGACTCCACCGGCGCCAGGTCTGTGGCCAGCGCCAGCCCGGCCGTCTGCACGGTGTGCAGCCCGGCGCCGACCAGCAGGAAAGCCAGGCCCGCGCCGAGCCAGCCTACCCACACCGGCCACTGTCCGGCATTGCCGCCGCCACCGAGTACCAGCAACGCGAACGGCATCACCGCCAGGCCGCCGAACTGCACCATCGAGCCCATCCAGATGAAGGGCACGCGGCGCCAGCCCAGCGCGCTGCGGTGCGTGTCGGAGCGGAAGCCGATCAGCGCGCGGAACGGGGCATACAGCACCGGCAGCGCCACCATCACCGCCACCAGCGTCGCCGGCACCTTCAGCTCGACGATCATCACGCGGTTGAGCGTGCCGACCAGCAGCGTCAGCGCCATGCCTACCGACACCTGGAACAGCGACAGGCGCAGCAGCCGCGGCAACGGCAGGTCCGGCGTCGCCGCATCGGCGAAGGGCAGGAAGCGCGGCCCCAACTGGGCCCAGCGCGCGATCAGCGTGCGACTGAGTCGGTTCATGGCCCACTGAAGAACTGGCACGCGGCACCGCCAACATGGCAATGCCGAGAAAACGAATGCCCGACGCGCGGCATGCAGCGACGTGAGCCGCTGGCACGCCGCGGCGGCGGGCCGTCACACCCTGCGCAGGGCCAGACCCTGCAGCAGGATGCGATCAAGGGGCGGGCTGAAGCCCGCCTTGCCTACTTCTGGGCAGGCGCCGCCGCCACCAGGGTGGTCGGTGGCGCCATGGCCGTGTTGGCCGGCGCCTCGACCGCTGCGGTCTTGGCACCGCTGCCGTTCAAGAACCTCGGCACCCAGGTCGTGTGCGACAGGAGCATGTAATGCACCAGGAACGAACTGACGGCCACTGCTCCGAGGAACAGGGGAATGCCGACGGTCGGCTTGACGACCAGCCAGAGTTTTCCGTAGATCATGGTTTTTTCTCCGTCCTCACTTCAGCCACGGTGAGTAGATGTAGGCGAACAAGTGCGCCAGCACCGCGATGAAGCCGAAGATCTGCGTGCCTTGAATCAAGTGGCGATGGATCTCTTCGGACTCCGCCTCGGTGAGGCCTGTCGGCCAGACCTTGTTCGGATCTGATTTGCTTTCTGCCATGGACCCTCCAATAGCAAACTCAATACGTGCACAACCTGCACGCGGGTATCGGGAACGTTGCCGGCAATGCTGTCGACAGTGTCATTTTGACCTTACGGTTTCCAATGTCAATAAATATTGACGCTCTTCTTGCGCTACGTTCTTTTTGCGCCATGAGGCTTGCAGTCGAACGGGCATCAGCCGCGGCGCGGCATGCGAAAAGGCAGCATCAGCTGCACCGGCAGCGACACCAGCCGCGGCACGTGCAGCGTCTCGTGCATCGCCGTCACCGGCTCGCCCAGCATCGCCGCGCCGATGACCGAGCGCACATAGAAGGGCGTGTCTTCAAGCGTCTGCTGCACATGCACCGGCGCGTACTCTTCGCTGCGCTGCGTGCGGCTCAAGCCCCAGCGCGAGCGCGGCAGCACACGCCGCAGCGGCGGCTCGAAGGGCGCGAAGCCGCCATCGGGCGCAAAGCGCTGTGCGATCAGCCGATCGGCGCCATCGCCTGGCGCCTGCGGCGCGGGCCGCAGGTCGTAGATCACGGCCGTGCTGCCATCGCGAAGGCTGGCGCGCGACCAATCCCAGGTGCGGAAGGCGCGGTCCACCGGCTCGTCGCCTTCGTTCGAATCGAGGTAGGCCTGGCCGCTCCAGCGCAGGCCCGGGCGGTCGAGCTCGACCTCGATGCGCGCACACGGCGCGATCGGGCCCCAGCGGTGGCGCCCGGCCGCATCCAGCGGCGCGACGAAGCGGCACAAGCCCTGCGGAAACACACGCACGCGGCCGCGCACGCGCCGCGGCAGCGGGCTGCAGACTTCGTCGATGTCGATCTGCAGCGCCTGCCCGTCCCAGCGCACATGGCTGGGCCCGATGGCGAGCTCGGTGGCGCTGCGTGCGAGCTGGCCGCGGCCGCGCTCGGTCATGGTCCAGCGCGGGCTGTCGCGGCCGTACAGCGCGACATTCAGCGCCACGTGCTGCTCGGCGTCGCCGCGGCCGCGCCAGCGCTGGTAGCGGTAGTAGGGTGAGAAGACGCTGCCGACGAAGGCAATGATCGTCAGCCCGTGCCGGCCGTCGTCGCTGAGGGCGTCGACGTACCACCAAAGATAGCCCCCCGGCGAGACCGGCTGGTCGAATCGAGGTGCGCCAGCAGCGTCTCGGCCGCCAAGCGGCCGGACATCGCCGCCATCGGCACCCCCGGCCCCGGGTGCACGCTGCCCCCGGCCAGGTACAGGCCCGGCAGGCGGCTGATCGAACCCGACCTTCTGAACAGCGCCATCCAGCCGTGGCTCGCTGCCCCGTACAGCGCCCCGCCCGTGCCCGGAAAGAGCTGGTGGAAGTTGGCCGGCGAGCTCACCTCCTGCGGCGCATGCGCCTCCAGCTGCAGGCCACAGTGCTGCAGCAGATCCTGGCTGCGTTGTAGGCATGGCTCGATCTCCGATGGGTCAAAGGGGCGGCGGTCGCCGTCGGCCGGCGCGTTCACCAGGCACAGCAGGCGCTCGCGCCCGTCGGGTGTGCTGGCCGCGTCACCGCGGTCCTGCGCGCAGACATACACCGTGCCCTGCTGTGGCAGCTGGCGGCGGCGCAGCACGTCGTCGAATTCACGCCGGTAGTCGTCGCAGAAGAAGACGTTGTGGCGCTCCAGCGCAAAGCCACTGCATCGCGCGTGTACCGCCCAGGTCAGCGCCGACAACGAACGGCTGGCGTGCGGCGTGGCCGGTGCCGCCGATGCGGCGTCGGACCCGAGCAGGCCTTGCGCCAGTGCATTGGCATCGCCGTTGAAGACCACCGAGTCGGCCTGCAGCTCGCGCCCGTCGGCCAGGCGCACGCCACAGGCCCGGCCATGGCGCACGAGGATGCGCTGCACGGCTTGGCCGAAGTGCAGGCTGGCCCCGCGCTCGCGTGCCAGCGCAGCCAGTGCCTGCGGCAGCGCATGCATGCCGCCGCGCACCGACCACACGCCGCTTTGTTCGACATGCGCGATCAGCATCAGCGTGGCCGGCGCCAGCCACGGCGACGCGCCGCAGTAGGTGGCATAGCGCCCGAACAGCTGGCGCAGCCGCGGGTCTTGGAAATGGTGGCCCAGGCGGGTCCACAGCGTGGCAAAAGGCCCCAAGCCCGTCAGCGTGGCCAGCCCGCCCGGGCCCAGGTCGCGCACCATGCGCAGCACGCTGGGCCGCTGGGAGCGGATGTGGGGGCCTTCCAGGCGCTGGTAGACGCGCCGCGCCTCGTCGCAGAACTCCAGGTAGCGGCGGCCTTCGGCCGGGCCGGCAAAGCGCGCAATGGCGTCGGCCGAGGCCTGCAGGTCGGCGTGCAGGTCGAGCGTGGCCGGCTGGCCCGGCTGCGCACCTCGCCAGGCATGGCGCGCCAGCACCGGCAGCGGCTGCAGGCCGACCAGCGCTTCGAGCGAACTACCGGCCTGCGCCAGGATCTGGTCGAAGACCCAGCGCATGGTGAACACCGTCGGCCCGGCGTCGATGGACACGCCGTCGACCTCGAGCTGGCGCATCTTTCCGCCCGGCGCGGCCGCAGCCTCGACCAGCGTGACCTGCAGCCCGCGTTGCGCCAGCAGCAAGGCGCTGACCAGCCCGCCGATGCCGGCGCCGACCACCACCACCCTGTGCGTGGCCGGATGCAACGGTTCAGCCATAGCGCCGGCCCTTCCAGCAGCCGGTGATCTGCAGCGGCACGAAGCGCACGAACATCGATTCGCTGAACCAGTCGCCCTGCAGCGAGGCGCGGATCGCCTCCTGGTGTGCACCACTGCGCGCGTAGGCATCCATCGCAGCCTGGCTCTCCCAGACACTGAAGGTGGCCTGGCGCAGCAGCGGGGCTTCGCCCAGGCCCATGGCCAGCAGGCAGCCTTCGGCGCGCTCCAGTGCGGCCTCGGCCGGCGGCGAGCGGCTCCAGAAGCGCAACGCCTTCAGCGGCCGGATCGAGGCCCGCGTGAGCGCGGCCACCGGTAGGCCCGGATCGACCTTCGCGCTGACACCGATCGCCTGGCCGCCCCAGCTGCCGCGGCACGAGGTGGCGCGCAGCTTCACCAGGCACAACTCGCCGGCATGGGCGCGGTAGGCCTGGACGGTGGGGCCGGCGAGAAAGGCGTCGGCGGCGTCCTCATGCTCGAACACCGCGAACAGGCCCTGGCGCGACAGGCTGGGCTT
>Ga0105090_10000468_pt1 | contig 19832 bp, 17 predicted proteins | sample PPLLak3March2015_FD_79110 | JGI IMG/M metagenome (GOLD analysis project Ga0105090, IMG submission 79110) | Freshwater sediment microbial communities from Prairie Pothole Lake near Jamestown, North Dakota, USA - PPLs Lake P7 Core (1) Depth... | ecosystem: Environmental > Aquatic > Freshwater >... | reverse complement strand
TGCGTGAGGTAAACCTGCTGTCGGAATCTTTGCACGGATAGCACCTTCAACACTTAGTTGTTCGGCATTTGTGGTATTAGTAGTTCGGTTGATTAGCACTTGTCCGCTATGCATAACACGAACCCGCTCTGACACAGCAGAGTCGGCACCAGCCAATGCGGTGCTGAATACGAGAGAGGTGCCGCGGCGTGTGGTAGAATAGTTTTCGTCGGCCTGGGCGGTAATCCAGGCGCCACGATGCCAGCTTGCACCATCCCAACCACCAAACTGAAAGTATCCAAGATATGCCCCAGATGTTGCCACAGTCTTTGAGGCATAAGTTCCACCATACAACCCAACGTGAAATACAGGAGTCGAACTAGAACGAATACTAATTCTTTCGGTGTTGTTCTCCCCAGACAATATAACAGAGGCAGTACCATTAGCTAATAAACTACTAGAGCTAATATGAAGTGGGCCATCTGGTGCTGTTGTGTTGATACCCAAATATCCAGCACCAGTCAACCGCATCTTTTCTGTCAGCGTCAGCCCATTTCCACTATTTGTGGTACGAAACTGAACGTAAGTGCCATGATTAGTAGTGGACCAGTTTTCTTCGGCTCTAAAATTGATCGTCGCACCAGCAAACATCTCGGCCGTGCTATCGTAACCAAAAACGTTAATGCCAGCCATACTTGAACCGCTTGTTGGCTGCGTGTTTTGACCAAATGTCAAACCAGTTGTTGTGGTACCATATACATTGAGAAGATCGGTTGTCGATACTGTACCAGCTGCCGTTCCTATTGTTTCTGGCCCAACAAGAGTCAAGGCCCCAGTATTGGAGAGTGCCATTTTCTGAGTCAACGTGGCGCCAGTCCCAGCAGTACCGGATCCCGCAGAATTCCAATACCAAGCCCCAGCATTCATGCTGAAGGCGGCGACGGCGGCTGTAGTTTTGTACTTCCAAGCACCATCATAATATACGTTATGACCGAATTCAGTAGTGCCAGTATCACCACGAATATGACTTACGGCGCCAAAATCAATAGAATGTTGATCGGCGTGCCACGCAGATGGAGTCACCCCAATACCTAATTTGCCAGTATTAGAAAGAGTCATCTTGACAGAAACGGACGCTGACGCTCCAGCAGTACCAGATACTGCTGAACTCCAATACCAACCACCCGCGCCCATTGTTACTGTATGACCAGTATTGGTGGTCTTGTACTTCCAATTGACGCCATCATAATACAAGTTAAACGCAACTCCGTTACCAGATGAATCGCCAAAAATACTACCAACCGCCCCTATGTCAATAGCCTTTTGGTCTACATGCCATGCGGCAAGCGTAGTTCCAACAGCAGCGTTACCAGTAACGCTGAGGGATCGCGACATAGTAACGTCGCCGGCGAATGTATAATCGGTTAGATTGGTGCGTGCCATATTAGACTGCTATGATGTTTACGCGATACCTATTGGTAGTAGGTGCCGCTTCAAAAGTAATGGTGATGGCCGACGTAGAGGTTGCTTCCCAATCAACGTCAACCACCCCATATGGTGAATTGTTGTCTCGGGTTTCAACGACAACATCCCGCGTGCCAAGGCTATGGGTTATGGTATAAGAGGTATTTGAACCATCACCAACGTCAGCAGAATATGTGGTAACTGGGGACGCCGGAACACCGACAGACCAAGTAGTGCCATCAGGGGCTTCGGTAATTCTGCCGTTAATCAAAACTAATGGTCGGCGGGCTGCCATAGAGTATAGTCCTATTTCAACAAAAGTGTCAGCAGTAAGATTGACTTTCAATATCCCAGACACGCTGCCTGGCACACTTATGTAGTAGTAATTTGATCCGGTATGAAGGCCATAAAAAGCAAAGTATCCATCATCGTCGGTTCGTGTCCAATCATTGTTAAGATGACCTGCCGTCAAATGCAATATGACCGCTTGGTTGCTGAGAGGCGCGCCATCGTAATAGACCCTACCTGTTATTGTACCAGTTATGTCAATTAGTGAGGTGACTAAATCGACGCCAGATAATTGCCACTGACTGGCCCCTATTACACTATGCCCTATATCAATTTGCTCGCCGTCAGGAAACCACGTGGTGAATGGATCGATATCTCCTTCATCAAAAAGAGTATCAGGAGAGGCATTTCCAGCAACACCAACTGCGCCTAAATCGGCCATATTAGGTTACTGACCACGTATCGGATACTTCAAAGAAAAACACACTAGCGTTGCCGCCGCGCATGAACAAAAACTTTTTACCATACAAAGTAGAACCAGACCCAGGGGTGTAAAAATCATAAGACCTAAAATCTGTAGTGGAAATATTTTGCCCGATAGACCAAACCCCATCTAATTCACCACGATAAATACCATCCGTTGACAATTCACTCACTTGTGATTTTGAGAGAAACGTTCTTCTATCTGGCCATGAAGGCCACTTAAAAGAGGTACTCGGATTTCCTGGGTTTGAGTTTATGTGCGACAAAATAGGGTGCAGTCGTTTGGAGAATGCGACCGATTTTGTGCCTCCATTATAGCTACGCACCAAATAATGTCCAGCGGCACCGGCCTGATCTATAGTAGTTGATACATTCACCCCCCATATATTGGTATTGCCGTTTGTGCTTGAGGTATTTCTAGCAACAATAAAAGTTTTGTAGGCGTCTGAGGTTACCCTCGAATCAAATTCACCAAAAGCATAAACATCAGCCTGTTCGGTGTTGTAGCCCGCCAGCGCAAAGTCAACTCCAACATAAAACACTCTATCTGTTGCTACAGCAATCCAGTTCCGCGCCACAGCACTCGCGGCATTAGATTTGCAAACATACAAACCACCAGAAACTTGTGCGGCTGTTGGAAAAGGATCAACCCCAGTATTAACATCCGTCATCGACTCATACCCAACAACTCTTGCAGTAGTTGTTCCAGTATCATCAACGCGATAGTAAAATCTGTTGCCGGCATCAGCCCTATATGCAGCAAGATTAGTTCCTGAGTAGGCCTTTGTCCACCCGCCAGCGGGTGCAATCTTGGCTGTGATCGTACCAGTTGCCGGCGTTGCTGGAGAGTTGGCTACTGTATAGGTAAACGTGCCGCTTGTTGGTACGGTAACAATGTAAAACTCGCCATTATAGTCAGCTTGATCTGCTCCAGCCACTAGAATAATTTGTCCAGGCAAAAAACCATGTGCAGCAGCGGTAGCCGTAGCAGTAGAACCACTACGGGTTATGGTGATGGTTTTTGAGTTGTAGCCATTCAAAAGTATGGCATCCAAAAAAGCAATATAAGCACCGGCTGTTCCGCTCATTACTGGTGCGCCTGCATCATCGTACTTGAAGAATTTTACACCTATTGCCATGATTACCAATCCCCTGATGTTTGTATCGCATATGCGGCGCCAGCGTACATACGCAATACAATATAGGTTTTACCATCAAGCTCATCACCACTCTTCCCAGTGAAGGTATCGTAATGTGTGAAATTAGTTGGGGCCTGTCCAAATAACATAACTCCAGGTAGTTGGCCACGTACTATCCAATCGGTTGCATTTGGAAACATCTCCCACAGATATACTGGAGTTAACGAGATATCACCATTAATTGGTTCTGGAAATTGAAAACCAAAGCCGCTCGCGTCCGTCTCCGATCCCCAACCATACCTTCGTAGTGCTCGCGGACCACCTGAATTAGTTATGGAACGAAGCACATAAAGACCAGATGTGCTACCTGCTAACAGCCAAGTAACTTGGGTTCCTCCAGTAGTCCCTGTCTGTATATTAGCAAATACTATGGAGTTGGTGCTATCATAAGTGTGGTGCGAATTAAACTGACCAAACCCAAAAATGACCGGAGAGGTCGGAGAATCTGATGCTCTATCAAACCACATATACACAAACTTTTCATTTGCAACTACCGCCCACGCCCTTGCTGTTGCATCTGCGGTGTTTGACTTAATCAAAAAGCTACCAGTTGCTAACTGAACCACTGAGGGAAAAGGCGAAACACCAATATCGATAGTGCTCATTGTTTCATAGCCAACCATTTTGGCATAGTTGGCGCCGGCGGCAGTATCGTTGTTGTCCTCGATTCTAAAATAGTGACGATTGCCGGTAGGGGCCCTATAGGCTCTTTTGTTTGTGCCAGTATATGCAATGCTCCATCCGCACGGGGCCATTTTGGCAGTGATTGTTCCTGTTGCTGGAGTGGCGGGCGTGCCAGTGACCGTATAGTCGAAGGTATTAGCTGCCACGTTCGAAATGACAAATTCGCCGTTGTATTCTGTTTCATTAGCCCCAGAAACCAACAACCGTTGACCATTCAAGAAACCATGCGTTGTTGCCGTAGCCGTAGCGGTAGAACCACTACGGGTTATGGTGATGGTTTTTGAGTTGTAGCCATTAACAAGGCAGTCGTCCAAAATATCGGTCAGCTTGCCGACCTGCCCTGTTAATGTTTTTGCGCCCGCATCGGTTGATTTGTAAACACGAACCGTCATAACGAATCATCCTATCAGAGTGCTACGATTTGATTTTGGTTAATCAGCATCACCGTGGTTGACAATGCACGACCAACGTTCACAACAAAATGGCCTGTAGTGCTTGGTGGAGTGGTTGTCAATGCGCCTGCTGTTACTGCGCTCAGGTAATATTGCGCCCCCGAAGTCAAACCACCAGTTTGACCGGTCACAGCATCCCATTGACCAGTTGTTGCTGTTAGAGTACCTGCAATCGAAATGTCACCAGATGATGTGTTGGTGATTGAGGTGTCTTTTACCAGACCAATCACGGTATATGTTGAACCAGAGTTTGCATTTGCCTTTGAAACCTGTCCTGCACCGCTGATATAGACTGCTTCACCGATAACGACTGTCGAACCATGGTTGTTTTGAAGCGTTGTCGAAATACCAGAACCAGTACCACCAGAACCTGCCGTGACACGACCATATGTATCGACAGTAACCGATGTATAGGTACCAGGGGTTACGATGCCAGAACGTAGATCCAATTCTGGTGAAGCAGCAACACCGTCACCGTTTGTTACTGTGATACGGCTTGAACCAGCACCCGCAACCGTAATTGAACGGGTCGTAAATGTATCTGAGGCCGTTCGAACAACGATACCAGTTGTCGCCAATGCCGCAAGTGCCGTCAAATCGCCATCTACTGGCTGCGCGCCAATGTCACCAGGCGTAGCAGTTGCGGTAGACGAAATACGGCCGTATACGTCAACGCTGACCTTGGTGAAGTTGGAGCCTGAGCCAGATCCACCAATTGTCGGTTGACCTAGATCGATATCGTTGGCGTTGACTGTAATGCGTGTCGCCGCGGCAGTAGCAATGTCAATCGTGTTGCCTGTCTTTGTCAGACCTGCACCAGCCGTAATTTGACCTAGACCAGACGATTGTGTGAATGTTAGGCTGGTAGAACCCAGTGTAATCGCATCGTTTGTGATCAAAGTCCAGGCAGTATCGGCGTTTGCAGTACCTTCATTGACCCACACGGTCAGACCGCCAGTAACCTCTGCGGATGCATCTGCATCGGTCGCACGAACAAGTGCCGTGCTTGAGGTGTCAAAAACGTAGATACCGTTTTGGCTTGCGGTGCCTTGATCCTTCAACAGAATACGTTCACCAGCCACCAAGGTAATACCATCGAATACAGCCGTACCTGGATTGCTGATCGTTACATCGCCAGTAGATGCAACACGAACAGAAGCCTTCCAGTCCATACCTGCAGCAACACCGTCAACATATCGCTTAGGAACCAGATCGTCATCAACAAAAGACGTAGTGCCTGCATGATAGGAGATTGTTGAACCGCTAGTCATAGCGGTATCTGCATCTAGACGAACGTAGCGCGTATCTACAAGACCAGAAATGTCACCAACGAGAACCGCGGTCGTGCCTGACACGCGGCCATATGTATCTCGCGTAAGCTTGAGAAACGTACCAGTCGCGCCGTCTGCAAGGGTATCAAGATCAACAGTTGGGTTACCAGAAACACCATCACCATTTGTTACCGCGATGCGACCGGAAGTTCCAGCAATAGACCGCTGCACCCAAGTGTCTGAGGCCGATCTAACAGCAATACCAGTACCAGCCAAAGCAGCAAGAGCAGATAGGTCTGCGTCATATGCCTGAACGTGGGTGCCAATTGCCAGCCCCAAATTGGTTCTCGCATCACCAGCCGTCGTCGCATCGGTACCACCGAATGCGATAGGAATGGTGTCGCTCGTTTGAAATAGCGTTAGCTGACCAGCATTCAGCTTAATTGGGGTTCTAGAAGCCATAGTGTCTCCTTACCTCTTTTTGTTATATTGCTACCGTATTATCAATGCGAACCAACAATTCAGTCGCACTAATCGAATATCCTATCGGGCAAACGAATTCGCCAGCCAATTCTGGCGCAACCCGTGTAATCTTGCCTTCTTGCAATGGACTTAGGTAGTAGTATTGATCGCCAACAAACCCTTCAAGGTCGGCTACTACATAAACCCACTCTACCAACAGCATACCTATGACACCAGAAGTAATGACTTGTCCTGAACTTCCTGGTGGAAGCCACGATTCATACACAAGACCCAACACACGCTTTCTATCATCGTTGTTGGCTTGTGCCCTTCTAATACCTGTATTGCTATGCAGATAGACAACTGTGCCCTTCCACATTCCATCAATGCCAGTGTTCGTCTTTGACACCAACGATTCTGCACCACTACTACCTGCAGGTCCTGTTGGGCCTACAGGACCTAACGGCCCTACCGGTCCAACGACTAAATCAGGCATGCCTGAGTATACTACTGCGGTCGAAGGCACTCCTTGCTGCACCGTGATGCCGTCTACATTAGTAGCCTTTGCAATGAATTCGCCGGGTTGCCCTTGTTGAATCTTTGCCTTCTGACCACTATCTAACTTCACAACCTTATTGTAAGGTTGGGACTGAACTTTGATTTTCATGGGCCTGGTGGCTCTGGTCTAGAAACAGATGGGGTCACAGTAACAATCCCCTCCACCACTCGCGTTCGAACTACGTCTGGTGATGGACTATTCATGTATACGTCATAGACATAGCGCCGTGGTGCTCTCAATTCCTCGGTATCTGCCGCGAGCATTGAAAGCGTGATGACGCCTGTTGTTTCGTCGTCGTCTACCGTAACTGTCAATTCATACGATGTTGTGCTAGAGTATGTCCTTCGAATAGCAGCATCGAAGGTGTAATCCGTTAGGTCTTTAGGCGTCCCATCATCATTCGCAATCGTGATGATGTTGGAGAAATCTGCGCCCTGCTCAATGACTAGGTTTAGCTCGACCGACATGATTTGCCTTATACCAGAACTGCGGTTCCAGGAACGACAATGAACACACCACTGATTTCTGCATCCCAAAATGATGCATCTGTGACTAGGGTCATTACGGCACCCGTCGCAAGTTCAACCATAGAGGTATCGATGTAGGAGCCTGTCACCTCTGCCGTCGGAAACGAAATGGTTCCTACAGGGCTACCATCGATGTTAATCACAAGGGCAGATTCTCCCGTCCCACCAGTAACCGTGCAAATGCCTGCTACGTTTACGGCATCTAGTGTGATCAATCTACCAGCGACCATACTGAACAACGTTTCGCTCAGGCCTGCTGTTGCGCCACGCGCGAGCAAACTTGCATGAATATCTGCTGGTGCTACTGCGGTAAGCTTGCTTGCATCGATTGTCGAAGCGTCAATGTGCCCACCTGTTATAGCAGACGCACCAATATGTACACCAGTGACTGCACCCGACTCAATGTGAACGCCTGTGACCGCCCCAGAGGCGATTTTTGCTCCCGTTACTGCACCAGTTGCAAGGTTACCACCAACAATACCTAATGCCGCAATTTGGGCACCTGTTAGCGTGCCTGCGACCATATGCCCGCCAGTCAACGTGCCAGAAGCAATCTTTGCTCCCGTTACTGCACCAGTTGCGAGTTTTCCGCCACTAACGTTCAGGTCTAGAATTTTTGCAGTAGTAACGGCATTAGAAGCAATCGCAGCAGCCACCACCGAATTCGCCGACATATGGGCTGCTGTAATGGCATTTGCAGGGATAGACGAGCTAGAAACGGCGCCTACGGCTAGTTTGCTTGATGTAACGGCTGCGGCATCAATCGCATTCGAGGTGACTGCATTGTTAGCCAGGTGTGCCGCAGTAATCGCTCCTGCAGGGATTGCTGAACCAACAACAGCACCAGTCGCCAGATGCCCACCAGTAACCGCAAGAGCAGCAATATGTGCGCCTGTGATAATGCCATTCGCCAAATCAGCACTTGCAATAGTACCGTTTTCAATGAGTGCGCTATTTACTTTTCTGATGGCCATTTCTTATCCTTAAGCCGTTACGGCCCAACCGAACGAACCAGCATATACAAATCGAACACTTGTCAAAGCCGTCACCGTATAGTCTGCCGCCGAATTGTTGATGTTGTCGGACGAAATCACATCAATCGAATTTGCCGGATCAATGTTCGTGACTACAACCTCATCGCCTAGTGCTGGGGCGGCAGGTAGATTTACGTCGTGGCTGGCTGCCGCATCGATCAGATACTTTCCACCAGACAAGGCATTGAATGGATTTGCTGTATTTGGAACCTCAACCCATGTTCCCACCGAAACAATCTTGAAGTGGAAAACGTCAATCTTTGAGAGGTTGTCTGGAGCAGCGGTAAACGTGATTGTCGATCCAGAGAGTGTCCAGTTTGTGGTGTAGCTTTGCAACAGACCGTCAACGAACACTGCCAAATTGTCCTGCGAGTACGGTGGTGACGTAACCACGAAGGTATCGTCTACGCCGTCACCAGTGAAGGTATCGACCTCTACAGCCGACGTTGATGCATTCAGTAGGCTTTGACCTTGAAATAGTACCCATGTGTTGCTGGCAGCAGGAGCCTTGCCTGCGCTAAACGTGATTTGCGAACCACTAGCTCCGATCGAATAATCAACACCAGGCTTCAAAACCTCGCCTAGCTGAACGACCAACAGAGATTCGTTCGATGGAGCTTTTTGCACAAGGGTATGTGGCCCCACACCAGACGTAGTAATCGTCTGATGGACAAATTGCCCATAGACTGGGCTGTTACCAATGTAGTGTGGGGATGACATATTAGACGTCCTCTAGAACCGAACAAACCACATCAACTCCACTTGCTGTGTCAGTCTTGACGTAGATTTTGTCGCGAATTGGACCACCAGTCGTCTTTAGCACAGTCTTTTGACCGTAGATAACTTGCAAGGTGCTGCCGACAGGAACAGGTGCATTGTAGCACAGATGGTACTTTACGCCACCGCGATCAACCCAGGCAGTAACGGTTCTTGCACCACCCGAGACGTTTGTTACATCCAGTTGCAAGACGACAGTCTTCCACCCGACAGTGGCCGAGTTTTCGTAGACGAGAGTATCGCTAGTTCCGACATTGTTCAGAACCGCATTGTTGAAAACGTTAGTAGCCATTTGTTGTCCTTATCCTAATGCGATTGCGAGCGCAAATGCCGTTCTACGGGCCTCGTTCGTGGCGGCAACCAAAGTTGCACCTGGAACCTCAAGGTCACCAAGATCGCCCACCTCTGCATCTAGTTCATTGACGGCCGCAACAGCATTTGTGCCCGTAGTAGTCAAGGTGGCGGCGTCTCCGAGATTAGTGGAGATTGTGTTTGTTTTGACCCTCCATTGATCGAAGGTGTCGTTTTCAGATACGTTAGTGATAGCCATATTAGTTTAGTGGGGTTGCGAGTACGAGAGCCATCACAAATGCAGTATCCTTAGCCTCATTGATGGCGGCGACCATAGATGATTGATCGACAGTTTGAAGCGTTGCCAAATTACCTATTGCGGCATCAAGACCATTGACTCCTGCTACTACGGACGCGCCAATCGTCAGGGCGGCTGCATCACCCAAATCTACACCAACGTCATTGGTGACTTCGACCCAGGTCTCAACATCGTCTGCGAGCGTTACTTGCGGAGCAGCCATTATTTGTCCTTTACCAGTGCTGTCAGCATTTGCTTGATTGCAGCTATATCACCCTGAACAGTATTTAGATCCTTTTGGAGACGCTGAACATCCAGGCGCTCCTTCATCTTTGTTCTAGAAGCCTGCAAAGCCCTAGCGTCCGTAGACAGTAAGGCTTTGCTGTACATATCCCGATCAAGGGTAGGATCTTCGGTTTTCTTTATGGTCATTATACTGGGTTGAATGCAGTATCAACGGCGATTGCGCGTAGCTCCTTGACTCTTGGAACTTGTGCAGTATTCACGGCAGTTAGACAAATCTTGATGGCGTAGTATTTGAATCCCGTGAAACCGCCATAGACTGCTGTACCACCTACAGTACCGAATTCCATTTCCTTGTAGTCGTCCAATTCAGTAGAAGAAACATCGTCTACTGGAACCATTCTCACCCAATCGCGCTCGCTCCAAAGAGTACCATCGTCCGCAGCTAGAACCTTATAGTAGACATGAATTCCGCTACCTTGTGGCTTCATCGCAGACAAGTACACCTTGATATCTTCGGCATCGAAGCCTTGCTTCAATTCTACGCGACGGCAGATGTAGCGAGCCATTACGTTGCCGCCAGTTGGGTTCAGCTCAGTGTTTTCAACAAGCGCAATTGGATTTGCCGCTGCATCAACGGTCTCTGCAACCCAGCCTTCCAAATATCCAGAACCTGGAGCGTCTACTTGCCAACCCACCACCTCTCCAAGATCAGGGGTGCTGGAACCTGTTGAATGCCGCACTTGCGGATAAATCAATGCTCCACTTCCTACTGTCGGTGTGATGGTAACGTTCGTTGGGCCGTAACCCGCACCAGCATTGGTAATCGTCACCCCGGTAATGGTTTTATTTGGTGCGGCCCCAGAGGTAGTCAGCGTCAAAGTACCAGCAGAACCACCACCGCCAGTAACAGCCGCAGTAGGTGCTGTAAAGTCGTCGTTGCCATCATTGATGATATCTGCGGCAATGATCACACCGCCAGCAACCGTCAACGCAATCAAAGCGCCTGTACCGGTCGCGTCCGTAATTGTTACAGCAGGACACTCTAGGTCTGTGTCTATCGGCAACTGTAGATCGGTTTCTGTGATGCCTGCGTCATCGATTTGATTTTGGATGAAACGCATCGTGAACTGCGATAGGTCTAGAACAGGTGAAACATGCGGGTTGCTAGTTGCAAGGCTGAACTTGACAACGCAACTAGAACCGCGGGTGAAGCGAATCAAGTCACCTGTTTCTGGCGGTGGAATGATTGCTGTTTCCCAGACAAGTTGCTTTTCACCAATCAGACTACCTGGCTTATCTTGAACCGTATACAGTACCTTGTTTTGCTGCAATTCTGTATAGTCGTTTATGCCGTCGCGGAAGAATACGTCAACTGTGTCGCGATTCTCGTTCAAGAACGGAAGATCGTATGTTGTGACATACGATGTTGCAACAAGGTCAGTCGATTCAGATATCAGGCGACGACGTTCATTGAAGTACAATTCGTTGTACGGGAAGAATGAGGTGAACGTTGGCTCAAGAATTTCGGTGCTCGCGGCTGTCGTCTTTAGACCGTATGCAATGTTTGCAACACCATCGAATTCGATGTTTGTTGCCGCAGTCCAAAGAATGTCATAGTCAAATGAATTGCGTTCTGCAAAACCATCGATGACTGCTTCGAAAGAACCAGCCGCATCAAACTCGCAACGGTTCAGCTTGAACATCATGTCCGCCTCTTGCGCTGCGGTCCATGTCGATGCGTTTTGGGATTTGAACAACGAACCCGCATATGGCTGTTCGGCAATCATTTGGGTCGAACCCAATTGCGTTGCACCAATCTCTGCAATGAACGTTTCGTATAGGTTGCTGTTAGACAAAACAACCAACGAATACTCGGTAGATGGCTTTAGGTGAATTGGCGATTGGAACTTGAAGTTGGTGACCGTTCGTGGATCAGAGAAGCTAGGAACCAAATTGCCGTCTGCCATGTAACCGATGCCAAGCAAAGGCTCTTCTTGGTCTGTGCCGTTTGTTGTGCGAACCTCAGATGCATCCTTTTCTACCTTCGAACCAGGGATGTGCATACCCGAGTGCGGATAGCCGTTTACCTGCGGCCGAATTTCAATCGACACAGGAACAGCAGGGTCTTTGTTCATGAAACACAAGTCTACGGATTCTAGGAATACGCCATTTGGATATAGGTTACCATCAACCATGAACGATTGAGCGAGTGGGTCTACCCACATCGGAACTTCTTCAATCACCTCTTCGGTCGTGACAACAGGAACTCTTGTGGTCGTGATTGTCTTTTGTTCAATCAACTTCAAACCAAACGACGAGAACACATATTCGCCGACCGTATTTGCAGCGGCACGGTTGTTAGTCTGTTCGTCAATCAGGCGCAACAAACGATCACCTGTGTGGAACTTGTTGACTGGAACGGTATAGACACCAGAGATACAGCCCGAAACGTCAGTCTTTAGCGTCCATGGATAGAACACATGAACAACGTCTGTCGCGGCAGGTGCGGTATTGAAGGTGATCTGGGTGTATGGGGGTGCGTTAAGTTGATACTGATCAGCCGCTCCACCAACAGTCATTAGCACGCCGTTCTTCCAGACTTCAATTGCAAGAGGAGCAGAGTATGTGTGCCATAGAGTAAACTGATCCTCTACACCGTCTCCAATAATCTCCTGACGATCTGAAAGCGAGATTGTTGAAATTTCAAAGTCGGTGTTGTAATCTTCTAGGTTGCCATCAGCCGAAAGCACGCCGTAACGGAACTCTAGGTCGGGACCAGATGGAACAAATTTCACGCTGCGTGGATCACGCAAAACGTGCATGTAGCCGTTTCGAACCATTACTACACGGCCGCGAGCAATGCCTGCACCAGTATCTTGTGACACTTGTGCCATACCAAATGGGTATTCGAATGCCTTGATCGTTGGGACAGCAAGCCCGCCAGTCGTCGCGGTTACCCTCAATACGTCACATCGCGCCGTGTGTTCGAAGATATCAACACCGTCAAAGAACGGATAGACGAGGGTGTTTGGCTTCATGCCAGAAACGCAGAACATGATATCGATTTGACGCATCCATGGAATCACGGATGTGTCAACGATCTTCGTTTCGGTCTGAACCGAGTTTTGGAACTTGACCGCATTCCTTCTACCCCTACGTCGCGCGACAGTTTGCGAACCATCGACATTCAACATTGGCAGGTAATTGCCAAGTGCCGTTGGTGAAACGTGATCGTCAACGAAGTTTTGGGTGATAGAAATGTCGTTGATACCATCGTAAGACAACGACCAAGAACCCCATGTAATGGCCTCGACAACTGCTGGTGTTGGCCACGGCAAACCTAATGCCGCCGCTGCGACTGCATCAAGCACACCATCCTTATTCACAACCAAATCAGGCAGATACTCAATATCCTTCCAATAGTCAGAAGGAGGCTCTGTCACCATCTTGCCGATGAAGGCAGTCACGTTAAATGGGTTTACCGAAATTGCGCGAGAAGCCAAACTTTGTGTTATGAATGGAACGCTACTATAGGTCAATGTTGCGAGTCTATCACCAATTGCAACATTTGTCCTTGTGGCATGATTTGGGCGAGTCAGGAAGTGGCGTGTCAACACAGGGCAAGTCATGAATTCTTCGCCCATGTTCACCCCTGCATAGAAGTCGGGGTTAGTCACATCCGACACACTATGTCCAGAAAACTGATCTACTAACAAGCCGTTCTTAAATCGATTATTTCCGTTTGCATCCAGAATCTGCAATTCCTTCGCCGCCTTTTCTAGCAACGAAAGAGTTTGATAGTATTCTAGTCGCCCGATACGCTGCTCCAATACACCGATATCGCGCATGGTGTAACGCTTGTTGTCAATGATCGACATTGCAATGTCGGTCTTAATCTTCTTGGTATACGGTGCAAGCGCCATCGTTGCGATGGACATTGATTGCTGATCGATTGGCGGAATCTTTGGGTTGGCATCAGGTAACCCTTTGATTACCTTGAAGTTTCCGTCTTTACCCAACACTATACGATCTAGACGACCAACATAGTAGGTAAAGTCAAGTGTGACATCCGTATACGGATCAGGCGTAGCATTCGATGTTGCCGCGCTAGAACGGAAGTCCACGCAATCTGTCAGATTGTAGGTTACGCCGTTCTTTGCAACATACAACGGAACCTCGTCATAGTTTGGATATGAATCGACAGAGAAGTATTGCCCTGTACCACCCCACGAGAAGTAATCGTAGGTCACGTTCAAATTCTCATTTGGCATTGAAGATCCAGCCTTCAATACAATACGTCCGAAATCATAGAAGGCGTCGCGTTGGCCGTTGTCAAGTGTGAATCTATCGGTGTAGTCAAACGAAGATACACCAGTAACCGAGACTAGCCGCAAAACGTCTACCTTCGTCAACGCAACCCAATTCTGACTAGGAGTCGGCGTCAATGGAGATGGTTCTGCATATGCAGAAACCTTAGTCTTAGACCTACGACCAATATTGTCTCCGCTGATCTTAGCAATGATAGTGACTGCATCACCTGCTGTACCAATATCGCCAGGGCTATCAGCAGTAAACGTAGCAGTCGCCGTAGAACCGTTGAACGTGGTGGCGATAGTAACGTTGTCAAGGAATTTCGTGGCCCCTGTTGTGGTGTTGTATAGAGTATAGGCTGTTGCCTTATCACTCAAAGCTCCAGAGACTTCCTCAAATTGCAAACCACCCATTTGTGTGATCTGCACAGTTTCGGGCGAACCAGAAAGGGTGCCTGTCTTCATTACATGATAGCTGAAGTCTAGGGAATCGCTCAGGGTCTTGACGCTGGTCTGAGGAAGGTCAAACACTAGAATAGAGGAACCTGTCTCGGCGAGTGTTAGTACCGGAAGCGCAGCAGCAACACCGACCTGTGCCAGTGTGGTTGGTGTGCTGTCTAATTGGATTTCATCAACATCGGCAATTGATACGCCTGGTGTTGAAATGTTCACATTAGACAAGTGGAAACGCAACTTTTGCGTACCGCCAGTACCACTATCGTAGGAGATATGGATAAGATTTGCCGTACCAATTTGTACTGTGCCTGGCGAATCACTAAACAGATTTAGCAGCGGCTGTGTTGTTGGATCAAAAGCCCCCACGATTTCGTTCAATTGAACAAGCACATAGTTGCCGTAGAAGGCATTGAGGTTGTAGCCTTCGATGGTCTTTTGGTGTGATGCGTCACGCGCACGATCCGACTCAATGCGAGTGGTGGAAATCTTTTCGATTTCATAGCCCTTGACATATGCCTTGCCACGTTCGATGTTGATCATGAACTTGGCTGGGTTGCTGGCGTGATCGTCAAGGCGCAGATTGAATGGGAATACGGTGTAGTCGCCACTCTCGTCATATGTGCGACGAGCCATCGTGTCGCCGATGATAGAGTAGAGAGGAGTGCGAACGTCTTTGGTCAGATCGCCGTCATCGTAGACTGCAAGCTCAATGAAGTCAGATGTGTCGGGATCAATCGGCGCCGCAACAGTAACCGAAACCGTAGATTGACGGAAGCCGGCGCCACCGTTGACCAATGCAAGAGAGGTGATCGATCCGTCATCGGCATCGACAGAGGTGACAAGGGCTTCTGCACCGTTGCCAGTGCCGTCGAGCGTAGATCCCAAGAATGTGATAGGGATCGTTATGAAGTTGGTCGAATCGTAGCCGTTGCCGCCATCGACAATAGACAACGATTCGATGACGCCTGTTGCCTCGTTCACCGTTGCAAGCACAACTGCCTGCTTTAGAAGCGGACGGGACGAAAGCTGAAGGTCGATCTTGTAGCGATCGGCACCAGGTGCCGCATAGTTGTAGGACCCAATTGCAGGATCCAGCAGAGTAGAATCGTCGTCGGCATCGACAACGCTTTCAACAATCTTTAGACCGCATCGAACAGAAGGCTTGGAGCCGTCGATGGTTGCGGTGTCAATTGCGACAGGAATGGCTTGCTTGGTGCAAAAGACAAAGTTGGCTCGGGAGTAAAAGACACCTTCATCGATGTAGAACATCGATGCCTTACCTGTGTGAAGCACAGGAGGAACGTCATCGCTCGTTGTTGCGACAACCGCCTGTAGCGTTCCTGCTACTAGCGGATCAGGCTGATAGTTCAGATTCTCGCCTTCTACAAACGCTTCGTCACCGAAGTTCTTGTAGTAGAGGATGTAATAGCCGTCATCGTGATCTTCATATGAAAGGACGCGCCCTTGCGCGCCACTAGTAACACCAACCAGCAGACGGTTGACAATCAGATCAATAGAAACGGTTGTTGGCTTGATGACCCTGACGAAATTGCAGGTGAAGTCACTAGAAGTCTGGCCACCTAGAACAAGAGAACCATCAGCATAGATCGAAGAGCCATGTCGTTCGATTTGCTTCTGGAGCATTGTTTGCAGCTGGGTCAGCTCTCGCGCCTGTACTGCAACTCCTGGCTTGAAAAGGATTCGGTGGAACCCCTTTGCTTCGTTGAAGTCGTCATAGTACGGCCCGTTGGAAAAGACTTTGAGTGTCATGTACTATCCTTGGATGTTTACGCTATGTGCCTATAGCCATTCGAATGACTATTTAGCATCATCCTCCTCCTCTTCAAACAACGAAAAGGCAAAAAGGACGATGGCGAGCACCGAAGCACTCGCCATCCCAATCATCTCCTCAAAAACAATCGGCAATCTTATCAAGGGTCTACCGTAAACGTTGCTTCGCGGATCGTACCGGATGCGGCTTCGTTGAAGACTGCGGCGACTGTCGCCTTTAGAAGCTCTGCCAACGGACCATCAGGAGTAGCAATACCGTGTTGTTGAATCAACTCCTGCTCACCCAGATTGATCACACGGGCAATATCGGCATTGTAGCCGGTCAGTACAGTACGGTGAAGGTCGCGCTGGTACAGATAGTGATATTCGCGGGACTTACCGTACAACCAGGCGGCATCCAGCTTGGTCAGCTGGCGAGCCTCGACACCACCGCTATAGCGGGTCTTGGAGAACTCGACCTGCCAACGACGCAGATTCTCGTCACGGGTGTTCGAATCGGACAGATAGCGGGTGATGGCCGCCTCGTCGTCATGGGTAGATCCTTCGAACACGATCCGTGCCGGGCCGCTCGGAACACCGACCCACTTGTTCTGGAGCGTGTCCCAATTGACATTTGGATAGAACAGCGGATAGCCAAAAGACGAACGACGCGGATAGCCATCCGGCGCATTGGACGGATCACCGACGACAGAGAGAGGCAGCCCGTTCGCATCCACAGCCCCACCGTATATGAATGCCTCGGCCGACGGACGGAACGATTCATTCAATGGTTCCTGCAACATCATGTTCACACCGCCTAGTCGCACGATCTTCGGATAAGGGAACTCAGGTCCGAAGCGTACAGTCTGAGGCGTCACAGGCACCGGCGTCGGTCCTAGCAACGGAATCGGCGTCGTGCTTCCTGGCGCAAAGGTGATCCCGATCACCGGACGCATCATCGTAGGCTGAACACCAGGCATCGGAAACGGCGGCACTACTGCCGGCCCTGGCGTCGGCGTTGGGGCCACGGCCACCGGAGGAGCCACGGTCACGGGCGGCGGCATCGGTGTCACCGGAGGTGCTAATACAGGCGCCGGTGTCTCCGGATTCTTCTTTCTTCGAAAACGAGCGAACAGTTTGGAAAAGAAACTCATGTGTATTTCTCCTATTAAGGCACAACATTAGGATCGGTATTTGATCCACCAGACGGTCAAGAGCTTTGCGACTCCCAGCACGAACAACGAAAGTCCTGCACCGATCAATACGGCTGACAACACCAGAAGGCCATGTGGGATGTTTGCCAGCAATTCATGTTGAATGATCATCATATCCCTCTATCATGGTCTCCGACACCAGAACATCTCCATTCCCTGGAGTCCAGTAGTAGTCGAATGAGCCTGCATTCCAGGTCCCGCCACAGAATGGATAGCAATGGGCCGGATCTTTCGGCATCTTCTGCCGTATGAGCCAGATCATATAGTCCATGTCCCCTTCCATATTCGGGTCATCGATGTACTCTTTCAGCCAGGCAACAAAGTCATTTGGTGTCATGTTCATTCACATACTCCTTCATTTCCCATCCATTCTTCAGGCCCATTAGATATGCGCCCAGTTCGGACTCGGTCAGATAGGTCCCGTTCATGAAGTTCAATAGCTGCCAAGGAAGACAGCCGCCGACTTCATAGTAGACCTCATAGAGAGTCCTTTTGCGGCTTTTTCGGAAAAACCAGTCCTTCTTGAGCGGCAATTCCCGGGCGACGACCTGCCAGTTCATTCCGGATTTGGCACGGATAAAGTCGAGAGTCCGCTGTAGTTCGCCGTTTCGAAGCGGCACATCCATTTCATGGTCATAGAGTAGGGTAGTAATCATGGCAATTCCCGGTTTAGTTTTTCCGGATTTTCCGGCCGAAAAAAATTTTGGATTTCAGGTTATAGAAACCACGGAGGCATCCTGAGAAGAAAACGAGGCTCGGGACGGAGCCACCACCACGGCCTTGACCCTGAAAAAAAGTGACATATACGCTGTTTTCCGCGACCCCTATTTGAGTGGCCGGCCCTCGCGCTGCCATCTATCCATCATGTCTTGACGCTCCTGCTTATAGCGTTCCACCATAGCCTTATCGGTGGTGGTCTTGTCTTTCTCTTTCTTTAGGTTAAACATGAAGATATTATCCTCTAGCTGCTTCTTACGAGCCGCATCGGATTGGTACTCTATTAGCTTGCGGGTCTCATCAGCCTGCTTGGCTTGTACCTGTATGGCAAGCTCGGCATCCGCCTTCTTCATGTACCGTTCATCGGCTGCGAATGCCCCACCCACGCTGATGGTGGTGACTGTGATCACGATGCCGCCTAGCCAGACTAGTGCATTGATGGTGGGGTTCTCCTGCATACGTTCTAGTATCCGCATAGTGCCATGCCTCCTATGCGTCTATTTATGCGTCTGCTGTGCTACGGCTGTGCTACAGACCCAGTCCGTGGTCTTGTCGGGATTCTCCTTTAGCACGCACACCACCTGCCCAGAGGCTACGTGGATATAGCCATTGTCTCTGCCCAGAACATACCCAATGGCAAAGATGGCCAGTGCCACCAGGAGGCCGTAGAGGATCCACGCCAACACCTCACCTACTGTACCGTTCATGCCAAATTCTCCTAAAAGATCCAATCCAATAGAGCCAGCCCGACTAGCCCGATAAACGTAAAGCCCATGGCGAGCAGGACAATCTGTAGCCAGGTCACCAGACGATGCCAATCCCTACCCATTCCAGGCCCTCCAAATCTTGTATTGAATCCAATGCCACCAACGTCGGGGCTTCATGATCAGATTGTTCTCCTGTACAGAGTGAACCGTAAAGGTCCCGTTAAGTGCGGGATGGTTGGCACCATGGACATGGATTCTGTCCCCAACCCTGTAGCCGTGAGGCTTATTGAACGTAGCCATATAGAATCCGTTTCCAAGGTTTAGCTGCATGGCTAGCCTTCGGCACTATAGCCCCAGGCCAAAACTAAACAAGCCCCCACCACTGAGATGCCGGCGAATGCGAATACGGCCCCGGGGCCTTCATTCAACAATAGCCAAGCAGCAACAAGACTTATGGGTAGCGCCATAGCCAAGAAGGCCAACAATATCAGCAGCATGATTCCAATGTTAGCCAGAAACCGCTGCCACCGCTTCGGATAGCCATAGGCTTTGTCGCACAGTCTAGAGAATAAGGCTTCCATCATTCAGTCCCTAAAAAAAGAGGTTGTGGTTAAGACCTACCGCGACCTACCGCGACCTACCGC
>Ga0105090_10000467_pt1 | contig 19865 bp, 17 predicted proteins | sample PPLLak3March2015_FD_79110 | JGI IMG/M metagenome (GOLD analysis project Ga0105090, IMG submission 79110) | Freshwater sediment microbial communities from Prairie Pothole Lake near Jamestown, North Dakota, USA - PPLs Lake P7 Core (1) Depth... | ecosystem: Environmental > Aquatic > Freshwater >... | reverse complement strand
TTCCGTACAATCCGCCTTTCACAGATCCGCCCAGGAACAGATGCGGAGCCGCAGTTCCATGATCCGTGCCCGCACTGGCGTTTTCACCGACCCGCCGTCCGAATTCTGAATAGGTCATCAGCAGGACGCGGTCCCAGAGCCCGGCTTGAACCATTGCCTGACGAAACGCGACCAGCCCTTCGGCCAGCTCCTTCAGCAACCGTTCATGATGCCCCAGCTGACCGGCATGGGTGTCGAAACCCGTCTGTGAGACTTTGATCACTGCCACCGGCACCTTGGCCGTCAGCAATTGCGCCGCGGTTTCCAACTGATGTCCGATCGGCGACGAAGGGAAGGTCGTCTGCAACGGCGGGACTTGTTGCAAATGCGCAGCCAGGTCGCCGGCTGCATGGGTGAGTTCCCGCTGTACCTGAAGGATGTGAGCCAGCGCGCGATTGGGGCTCGATTGTCCCACCGTTTTCACATGACTGGCTTGCTGGAGGAATTGTTGGGGGTCGTGCAGCGCGATCGTCCGGACCGTCTTTCCACTCAGCGGCCCGCCATCCCGCTGCCCCAGCAGTATCCCGTCGGTGGCAAAGGCCTCCGGCAGCGGATAGGCCTCAAACAAACGAGCCAACCAGCCTTCATCCAAAACTTGCCGGCTCGCCGAGGCCGTGTCCCAAATTTCGATGGACCGGAAATGCGACCGGTTCGGATCGGGATAACCCACACCCTGGACAATCGCCAACTGCCGCTGCTCCCACAGGGGCATCAACGGCTCCAGCGCATAGTGCAATCCGACCGAGGGCGAAAGCTGCAACACGCGCTCGCGGGGAATCGCCAGATGAGGGCGGGCCTGATAGTACCGATCATCGGAATACGGCACGAGCGTATTCAGGCCGTCGTTGCCTCCATGCAGTTCAACCAGGATCAGAATGCGATCCCAGCGACCCCGGACCGTCGCTGGAGACGCCGCAAAGAGTTCGGACGGCCGTGGAGCCAGCCACCAGAGCGGCAGCATCCCGGCGAATTTCAGCAGGTCTCGACGACGCATCGTTCGCCCCTCACTTCAGCTGGAAAGTCGGATCCATCACCAGGTGATGGACCAGTTGCCACCGATCGGCTCCGATCGGAATCGGATTGACCGGTAAGACCGGCACCAAGACCGCCTGTACCGTCTCCGCGTCTTCCTCTGTCACCCAGGGAGCACCATGCATCTCCCCCGGACCGGCATGGGTATGCATGGGTCCGCCCATGTCGGCTCCCCGCAGACCTCGCTGTAAGAGTTGCCACCGATTCAGCAGCGTCGCGCTGGTAATCCAGCGAGTCCCCCCGGGCCAGCCCTTCACGTTGGGCGGATCGAAGAGATCCTGCCCCAGGCGTTTTCCATATTTCGCGAGCACGACCGTGTCCTGAACGGGCAGATTCAGGAGACGGACGGTCCCGACCAGTAATTCGACCGGCGACTTCACGAGCGCCCCGCGCGTCTCCGCGGCCCAAAAATGCGGTAGGGTCAACAGCCCGCGCAGAAGCGGCTTGATCTGATAGCCGCTATTTCTGAACAGCGCGGCAAGCCGCTCGACCTCGCGGGCCTCCGGCTCATCCGAGACGAACTCCCGCCAGAGCTTCGCCGTGATGTACCTGGCACAGGCCGGTTGGTCCAACGCGATCGCCAGAATCTCGTCGCCGCCGAAGGCACCGGTCTTCCCCAACACGTGCTTGACGCCTGCATCATGCTGACGCCGGTTGAACGCAAAGCCACCGCCATGATGCAGGGCAACATGCCAGCCGGTAAAGGCGCGCGCCGCTTCTTTGATGTCGGTTTCGGCGTAGTGGCCTTCCCCAAGCGTGAACAGTTCGAACAGTTCACGGGCGAAATTCTCGTTGGGTTGATCCTTATGATTAGTCTGCGTATCCAGATACAACACCATCGCCGGATCCTTCGCAATCTGAAAGAGCAGATCCCGGAATGATCCCAGTGCATGGTGGCGAAGTAGCACATTCTGGTGGTAGAGCAGCGCCGGCCATTTCACTTTATGGAAACTGGAGGTGAAGTGATTATGCCAGAACAGCGTCATGCGCTCGGTCAAAGGGGATGGCGTAGTGAGGAGTTCCTGATACCACCAGCCCTTCAGTTCGAAGGCGTCCTCTCGCCGCTCCTGTTTGAACACCTTCTTCTGCTCAACGCTCAATCCCTTCGCCTTCATCCCCTCGGCAGGCGGCAGGGCATTGAGCACGTGAACGGGAGGACTCGTCCTGGCTGTCGTGCCGACTCCGGCGAGCAGCCGGTTGATGGCGGCCTCACGATCCATCCTGGCCAATTCGCGAATGTCTGCGGGAATCCCGCCGAACCCCGTGCGGGACAACAGATGCCGCGCATCCTGAAAAGTCATCGGCATTGCATATGCTCCTTCGACGTGAGTCAACTCGCTGCATCATACAACGAAGGAAGCCCTGCTCGGTTGACGGCCCACTCCCTCGCGACATTTTCCCAGTTGGCATCCGGACGCCGTCTTGTTAAGGTCATCGTGCCCTCTGTTTATTTTTCCGGACCAGGAGCACCCACTATGCTACAGACTAAAGGCTACGCAGCAATGACCGCCAAAGCGGCGCTGACTCCCTTTTTCTTCGAACGACGCGAGGTCGGCCGTTACGATATCTTGATCACCATCACCCATTGCGGCATCTGCCATTCCGACATCCACCAAGCCCGGGACGAATGGGGCGGCTCGATTTTCCCCATGGTGCCGGGGCATGAAATCGTCGGCACCGTGGCGCGCATCGGAGCCGAGGTCAAAACGTTCAAGCCAGGCGACCGGGTCGGCGTCGGTTGTTTCGTCGATTCCTGTCGAACCTGTGACGCCTGCAAGGAAGGGCTGGAACAATATTGCGAAAAGGGCATGCTGCTCACCTACAGCGGGCGCGACGAGGACGGCCAGGTCACCCAGGGCGGTTACTCCACCCAGATCGTGGTCGATGCCCGGTATGCGCTGCGGATTCCTCAGGCCCTCTCAGCAGCCGGCGCCGCGCCGCTCCTGTGTGCAGGCATTACGACCTACTCGCCACTCCGCCACTGGGGCGTCGGCAAGTATCACAAGCTCGCGGTGGTGGGTCTAGGCGGGCTGGGCCACATGGCCGTGAAAATCGCGCGGGCGCTCGGCACCGAGGTCACGGTCTTGAGCACCTCGGAAAAGAAACGGCAGGATGCCGGGCGCCTGGGAGCGAATCACTTCGAGATCACCTCGCAGCCCGGAACGTTTATGAAGCTGCAGCGACATTTCGATTTCATCATCGATACCGTTTCGGCCCCGCACGACTACAACGCCTATGTGAATTTGCTGAAGACAGACGGCACGTTGATTCTCGTTGGCGCGCCGGAGAAACCGACCCCGCTCGAACCCTTCCCCTTGATTCTGCATCGGCGGAGCATTGCCGGCTCCGTTATCGGCGGCATCCGCGAGACGCAGGAAATGCTCGACTTCTGCGCTGAGCACAAAATCGAGTCCGACGTCGAAGTGATTCCGATCCAACAGGTGAACGACGCCTACGAACGCGTACTGAAGGGAGACGTGCGGTTTCGATTCGTGATCGACCTCGCCTCGCTGTGATAGAAGCCGATTATGATGATGTTGTCGTATTGAGTCGTGGGAAAGAGTCGAACAGGGATGCGGAGTCTTAAAGGAATGACGGGGAATTTGAGGAAAAGGCGATTCACCGGGCACATTCTCTGTTTGCCGCGTGTTGTCGTTGACTCTTTCACATTGACGCCGTAGCGTAGAGCTCCATGAAAACCTTTGGAGTGGCTCTATTGGCAGCAATCCTCGGCTATGTCGTCGGCTTGTTCGGGACGATGGCTGCGATTGAACTTTTCTCTTCCAACCAGAGCGACAAATCCCTCGAAGCGGCGATGACCGGCGCGTTTGTCGGCGGTCTCTTGATGACAGTGATCTCCACGATTGTTATTCTTACCCTGAGAAGAAAACCCCGTCCGGAACCCTTCCACAGTGCACGACCGTACTTGCTCCCTTCCTTCCCAACAACCAGGCAGGACGGAATTTTCCGTCAAGACGCCACAAGACTTCCTAGGCCCCGTCGCACCCCGATGATGCCGACCGGCAGACTATAATGAAAACCAGCCTGAGCCCCATTGCGCCGGACCGGCCAGGCTTGATAAAGATGAGTCTGATAATTCACTACCGGAGCACTTGACGACCATGTCATCCCGACAAGCCCTTCGCACCAACCGCCGTTTTCTTACTTGCACCTTATTGAGCCTGCTCATCCTGAGCCTGCTACCTTCCTTGCTCCATGCAGCGCGTGGTAGCAGCGGCGGTGGTGGAAAGACGGAAGTGCTGCCTTCCCAGAAAGCGGCCCCGGCTGCTGTCTTCATCGATGCCGTGGGAAACGAGGCCGACCTGCGCCGGCAATTGCGGCTCAAAAACGGTGTGGTGGAGTTCGGCGCCGAGATCCCGCAGACCCGTTTTTCCGTCGCGCCGGTCGGGAGCTTCGGGTTTGCCCCTCAGCAAGGACTCGGGTTGGCATTGGTGTCACAGAGCCCGGACATGCTGTTGGACCGAACGGCCCCTGCTGCCAATGCCTACGAGATCCACAAGCTGGCTGATGGCAGTGCGTTGGTCGTGGGCTTTGTCAACGCGGACCTGAAGCCGTTACTGACTCCACAACTGCGCCCCAAGAACATCCGGCTGGCGCTCTACTCCAATCCCACGGAGAAGGCCCCACACATTGTCGCCGTTCCCCTCAGCAAACTGGCGGTCGATCAGATGCCCCATCGCCTGGATCCGAAGAATCCGAACGGACCGGTCGTGCTGGAAATGGATCTGCAGAGCAGCAGCAACCGGCAATCGCCCCACGGCGGACAGTAGTCCGCCGATCGGCCCACCAGACTTCTCGCAGTCGATCGACTGCACAACGCTGATTTTTCGAGAGATAGAAAGTGGCTGGGGGACTAGGAATCGAACCTAGGTAGCCGGCTCCAAAGGCCGGCGTCCTACCGCTAGACGATCCCCCAGCGCGGTACGGAAGCGAATGGTAGATCTAAAGACGAGATGGAAGTTTTTGGCTGGGGGACTAGGAATCGAACCTAGGTAGTCAGATCCAGAGACTGACGTCCTACCGCTAGACGATCCCCCAACCGATCGACACAGTAATATACGGATCGTGACTCCGTCAAGATCGATGCGGATATATTGGCAGAATTCGGCTGATTAGACCGTGGCCCGCTCAAGTCCTCGCCGGAGGCGGAGGAGGGTCCGGTCCCGCCCCAGGACCTCCATGACCTCAAACAGCCCGGGGCTGGCGGTCCTGCCGGTTAAGGCGACGCGCACCGGCTGAGCGATCTGGCCCATCTTGATGCCTTCTTCTTCCACAAATTTCTTGAACGACTCTTCCCAGATCTGCTTCGAAAAGGAGGGAAACGCCTCGAACCGTTCGATCAGCTTACCGAGCACCGGCGCAATGGCCGGCGTGAGAAATTTCTTGGCGGCTTCCTCTTCGAGAAGGACGGACTCGCCGAAGTAGGGCCGCACCCAGTCCACCATCTCAACGACGGTCTTCGCCCGTTCCTTGACCAATACCACCAGCTGAGCCAACCACTCGGGCGACACCGCCTTGACCTGCTCGTGCAGGCCGGCCTGCTCTAACAGCGGAACAAGCGCCTGCGCCACCTGACTCGGAGGGCTCGTCTTGATGTATTCGGCGTTGATCCAGAGCAGTTTCTCAGGATTGAACACTGCCGGAGAGGATTGGACGTTCTTCCAGGAGAATTTTTCGATGAGTTCCTGCCGGGTAAACAATTCCTGATCCCCGTGCGACCAGCCAAGCCGGACCAGATAGTTCACCATCGCCTCCGGCAAATAGCCCAGCTCTTTGTAGGCCATGATCGACGTCGCACCGTGTCGCTTGGAAAGCCGGGACTTATCCGACCCCAGAATCATCGGCAAGTGGCCGAACTGCGGGACCGGAAACCCCAACGCCTGAAAGATCGGGATTTGACGCGGCGTATTGGTCAGGTGGTCATCCCCCCGGATGACGTGGGTGATGTGCATCAGCGCATCGTCGACCACGACGGAGAAATTGTAGGTCGGATAGCCGTTTGAGCGGAGGATGATCAGATCGTCTGCCGCACTATTGTCGAAGGTGATCTTCCCTTTGATCACATCATCGACCACGATCTGGCCTTCTTGCGGCGCCTTGAATCGCAGCGCGGCATCGCCTGGAGGATTCGTGATCCCGAGAGTCCGGCAGCGCCCGTCGTATCGAGGCGACAGCCCTTTGGCCTCGGCTTCTTTGCGGCGGGATTCCAGTTCTTCAGCCTTGCACACACACCAGTAGGCCTGGCCTTTGTCCAGCAGCGCCAAGGCATGGCTACGATACAGCTCCATGCGCTCGGTTTGACGAAAGGGTCCTTCGTCCCAATCCAGCCCCACCCATTTCATCCCTTCGATGATGGCCTGAATGGACTCGTCGGTCGAACGGTCCTGGTCAGTATCTTCGATGCGTAGCACGAAAATTCCGTGTTGCTGTCGTGCAAATAACCAATTGAACAGGGCAGTCCGGACTCCCCCGATGTGAAGAAACCCGGTCGGACTGGGCGCGAAACGGACTCGTACTTGGGTCATGCATTCATCTCATTGTGGGGGTGGAAAGGCCGGTATCTATAGCATGCAGGGAAAAGTGTTGTACAGAATCAGACCGCTTCTGCTATGAGGATGCGCAACGGTCCTATGGCAGAACTTACCCAACCAGCTGTCGTGCTTTCCACTCTCGACCTGACGCCCCATGTGCGGCAACTGGTCCTTCGCCCTCTCCAACAGAAGATTATGTTTCAACCGGGCCAATGGGTATCGCTGAAACTGCCGGTTGGAGCCAAGCCCCCGCTCAATCGCGCCTATTCGATGGCCGATCCTTCTTCTCCCTACGGCGAGTTGACGCTGGTGTTTGACCGGGTTCCTGGAGGACTGGGCTCGAACTACCTCTATCAGTTGAAATCCGGCGATGAAGTGCCGCTCTCCGGCCCCTATGGAAACTTTGTATTGCCGATGCCCCTGGATCGGGAACTGCTCTTCATCGCCCGCTATACCGGCCTGGTCCCGATTCGCTGCCTCCTGAAGCAACTGGTCGAAGCCCACGCGATCCGCTCAGTGCTCCTCATCGCCCTCGCTCCGGCGGAGGACGAGATGTTGTTTCATCAGGAATTGCTCACGATGGCCGTCCAATCCCCCTCCTTCCGCTACTTGCCCCTGGTCGTGCCGGGCGGGGAAGCGGACGCGGTTGAGCAAACGCTGGCCATGCTGCGCCCCCTCGTGGAGGGACAACCGAAAACCATCCCGATGCTCAGTGGCACCAAGGGGTTTGTCCGGCCGTTACGCGCGGCGTTGATGGAATACGGATACGACCGGAAGGACGTGAAGACAGAAACCTTCGATTAATGCCCTTCCCTGACGAGATTCTTGTTCACAGCGGGAATCTCGACCACGATGTCCTTCGTGCCGTTCGGCACACATTGGCAGCCGAGGCGGGATTGGAGTGTGGTCATCGGCGCCTCATCCAGCTGATCGAATTCGTCGTCCGTTCCTTCACTACAGCTCTCCAAGCCCTGCTTCACAATCACATGGCAGGTTGAGCAGGCACAGACGCCACCGCACACATGCTCCAGATCCACCCCGTTGGCCATCGCCACGTCAAGAATGCTTCCCGGCAGTCCAGTCGGTCCATATGGAATCTTTGTCGGATCCACGACGACTTTGGTCACCGTGCCGTCGGCCTCAATATACGTGATGGTATAAGGGGCTTGAGGAAGCTCATACTCCGTCTTCTTGATATAAGGGTTGGTGCCTCCCATGTGCTTGATCCTTTCTCTCCAGGAAATCTTAGATTCCGCTGTTGACAGCTCTAAAAGCTGCGTGGTATCTTTAGTCCGACCTTATTGATCGGAGATCATTATAGTCTCCGATCTCAACGATCGGCAATAGGCATGTTGAAGATTTCAAAAAAAGCTGATTACGCCCTCATGGCCCTCCAGCACATCGCCTCAGTGCAATTCGGAGATGTGACTCCAGGTCGGGTTGTGAACACAAAAGAAATCGCGGAAGAGTACCACATCCCGCTCGAACTCTTAGCCAAGGTCCTTCAGACGCTGGCGAAAAACGGGTTGATCGAAAGCCATAACGGCCCCAAAGGCGGTTATGTCCTGGCCCGCAGCACCAGACAGATTACAATCGCGCAGATCCTGGAAGGCATCGAGGGGCCGCTGGGCATCACAGATTGCTCCCATGAAAAAGAAGGCGAGCCCTGCCTCCAGCGGGAGCACTGCAATATCCGCACGCCGCTGCTTAAGGTACAAGACAGCATTTATCAGCTCCTCAACAATATGACGTTGCAAGACATGATGGGCGGAACACCTCTCATCACGATTCAGTCTCCCACGGCACAAGGAGTCGCACAATGAAGCTCCCTATTTTCCTGGATAATCATTCAACCTCCCCGATGGATCCCCGGGTTCTGGATGCCATGCTGCCCTACTTCGTCGAGAAGTTCGGCAATGCCGCCAGCCGCAACCACGCCTTCGGCTGGGCCGCTGAAGAAGCGGTTGAAAATGCCCGGAAGCAGATCGCCAAGCTGATCAAGGCGGACCCCAAGGAAATCGTCTTCACCAGCGGCGCCACCGAGTCTGACAATCTGGCGATCAAGGGCGTGTTGGAGATGTACAAGGAGAAGGGCGACCACATCATCACCTCCTCCACCGAACACCGCGCAGTCATCGACACCGCCAAATCCCTCGAAGCAAAAGGCAAAGCGACCGTCACTTATCTCCCGGTAGATAAATTCGGGATGGTGAATCCGGAAGACGTACGGAAGGCGATCACGGACAAAACGGTCCTGATCTCCGTGATGCTCGCCAACAATGAAATCGGCACGATCAATCCGGTGAAGGAAATCGGCAAGATTGCCAAGGAAAAGGGCGTGCTCTTCCATTGCGACGCCACCCAGGGCGTCGGCAAGATCCCCGTCGATGTGCAGGATATGGGCATCGACCTGATGTCCTTCTCGGCCCATAAGATCTACGGCCCGAAGGGAGTCGGCGCCTTGTATGTCCGAAAGAAGAACCCCCGCGTGCGGATCGCAGCCCAAATGGACGGCGGCGGACACGAACGCGGCATGCGGTCCGGCACCCTGCCGGTGCCGTTGATCGTCGGATTCGGCAAGGCCTGCGAGTTGTGCGACCAGGAAATGGCCACCGAATCAGTGCGCCTTGCGGCGATGCGCGATCGCCTGCAGGCCGGCATCATGAAAGAAATCGATGAAGCCTATCTCAACGGCCATCCGACCCAGCGGTTGCCGCATAATCTGAATATTTCCTTCGCCTATGTCGAGGGCGAGTCGCTCTTGATGGGCATGAAAGACATTGCGCTTTCATCCGGTTCCGCCTGCACCTCGGCGACGCTGGAACCGTCCTACGTCCTGCGGGCGCTGGGCGTCGGCGTGGAGCTCGCTCATTCTTCGATCCGCTTCGGTCTGGGCCGCTTCAACACAGACGAAGAGATTGACTACACGATCAAGAAGGTTATTGAGATTGTGACCAAGCTGCGTGAAATGTCGCCGTTGTATGAAATGGCGAAAGAAGGGGTCGATTTGAAATCCGTTCAGTGGGCCGCCCACTGAAGTCGTGAAACGTGCCTCGTGAAGCGTATCTCGCAGACAACGAACGACGCTTCACGAACGACGAGATACCAAGGAGGCTTTTATGGCATACAGTGACAAAGTCGTTGATCATTTCAACAATCCCCGGAACATGGGGAGCTTCAAGAAAGACGAAGAAGGCGTGGGTACCGGGATGGTCGGCGCACCCGAGTGCGGCGACGTCATGAAGCTCCAGATCAAGGTGCAGAACGATACGATTGTCGATGCCAAGTTCAAGACGTTCGGCTGCGGCTCCGCCATCGCCAGCTCCAGCCTGGCCACCGAATGGCTCAAAGGCAAGACCATCGAAGAAGCCCAGAAAATCAAGAACACCGATATCGTCCAGGAGCTGAACCTGCCGCCGGTGAAGATTCACTGTTCAGTCTTAGCCGAGGATGCGATCAAGGCCGCGCTGGCCGACTATCAGAAGAAAGCCGAACCGAAGTAACGGCAGAAAGGAGCCCATCATGGACGCCACGAATGCGGAAATCCAGACTCCGGTCATTACGCTTACCGACTCGGCCCTGAAGGAAATCAAGCGCCTCATCAACGTCCAAGGGATCGAAGAAGGCGGCCTTCGCCTGGGCGTCAAGGGCGGCGGTTGCTCAGGCCTAAGCTACACCATCAACTTCGACGAGAAGATCGGCCAATACGACCAGGTCTACGACTTCGACGGCGTGAAGATCATTGTGGATGCCAAGAGCGCGATCTACTTACAGGGCACCCAACTCGATTACCACAAGGATCTGATGGGTGGGAATTTCAAATTCGTGAACCCAAACGCCAACAAAACCTGTGGCTGCGGAGAATCGTTCTCAGCGTAAGCGAGCAATAGCATGGATGGACACACGCATCATCACACCAGCGACCGGCGCGAACTACAGATGGCCCGCAGCATGTGCTGGCACTGCCAATCCGAAGTCTCGGGAGAGTATTTCTGCGACCGCTGCGTAAAAGTGCAGCCCGTGTCGAAAGAACTGGACTACTTCACCTGCTTCGGCTTTCCCCGCCGCTTGTCCATCAACCAACAGAAGCTCGAAACCAAGTTCTACGAATTGAGCCGGGCGTTTCATCCAGACTTTTACCAGAACAAGAGCGATGCGGAGCAGACCATCAGCCTCGGCAACTCCGCCATGCTGAACACCGCCTACCGCACGCTACGCGATCCGATTCAGCGCGCCGAGTATCTGCTGGACCTTGAAGCCGGCTCGGTGAAAGAGATCCGGACAACGCCGCCGGCCGATTTATTCGAAGAAATCCTCGAACTGCAGGACATACTCGATGAATTCCGCGCCAGCGACCGGACATCGGGCGCTGCTGCGGCCCTCCGCACCCAATTGCAATCCGAGCGCGCCACTCTGGAGCAACGGCAGCGGGACATGGAAGCTCAGATTCAGCAACTCTTCGGACGATGGGATGCGCTACAAGACCGCGGCGAGGCGACCGAACAGGCGCGCGCCGAACGCGACCGCATCCTGAAAGAGATGCGGGACATCCTCTCCAACCGTACCTACGTGAAAAACATCGTCAACGACCTCGTCGCCACCATCGCCTGACCACCATGGCACGCATCGTCGGCATAGACCTCGGAACAACGAACTCCCTTGTCGCTTATATGGACAAGGGCACGCCCCGCGTCATCGCAGGCCGCCATGAGCGCGCGATGGTCCCCTCCGTCGTCGCATTGACCGACAACGGCCTGATCGTCGGCGATCCGGCCAAAGAACACCTGACCAGAAACCCGGAGCGGACCGTCTATTCCGTGAAGCGATTCATGGGCAAGGGGCTGGCCGATGTTCAGGACGAGCTCGCCTATTTCCCCTATACCCTGACCGAAAAGGGTGGGGTCATCCGCATCAAGCTCGGCGAGAAAACCTATTCGCCGCCGCAGATCTCGGCCATGATCCTGAAGGAACTGAAGCTTCGTGCAGAAGCCTTCCTCGGTGAGAGCATCACCAAAGCCGTCATCACGGTGCCTGCCTACTTTAACGACAGCCAGCGCCAAGCCACGAAGGATGCGGGCATGATCGCCGGCCTCGACGTGCTGCGCATCATCAATGAACCGACCGCCGCCTCGCTGGCCTATGGACTGCAACAGCGCACCCAGGGAACCATCGCCGTCTACGACCTGGGCGGCGGCACCTTCGACATTTCAATCTTGAAGCTGAAGAACGGCATCTTCGAGGTACTGGCGACGAACGGCGATACGCACCTCGGCGGCGACGACTTCGACCAATTAATCGCTGACATCTTCCTGGCAGACATTCGCCAGCAGTACGGGCTCGACCTCAAGGCCTATCCCGATCATATGCAAGGGATCCGGCTCGAAGCAGAACGGGCAAAGATACGCCTCTCAGAAGAGCTCAAAACCACGGCAACCCTCGATCTGCCGGAAGGCAAGGGCTGGTTCACGCGAGAACTGACGCGCGATCAACTGGAGTCGCTCTGCAACGCCTTGGTTGAACGCACGTTGGGACCCTGCCGCCTCGCGCTCAAGGATGCCGGCCTGACTCCTGCCGACATCGATGAAGTCGTGCTCGTCGGCGGCTCAACCCGCATGCCGCTGGTCCGTCAACGCGTGCAGGCGCTCTTTGGCACACAGCCGCATTGTGAACTCAATCCTGATGAAGTGGTCGCCCTTGGCGCCGCAGTACAGGCCGACATCTTGAGCGGCGGCACGACCGACATGTTGCTCCTCGACGTGACGCCCCTCTCGCTGGGCATCGAAACAATGGGCGGGGTCATGAGCAGCCTGATCCGCCGCAATACCACAATTCCCGCCAGCGCCAAGGAAATGTTCACCACCTACGTGGACGGACAGACCGGCGTGGACATCCATATTCTCCAGGGTGAGCGGGAACTGGCGAAAGACAACCGTAGCCTGGCCCGCTTTCGACTGAAAGTCCCGCCGTTGCCTGCGGGAGTCCCGCGTATTGAAGTGACCTTCCTGATCGATGCCAACGGCATTCTGAATGTGACGGCGAAAGACATGCGAACCGGAGAAACCCAGTCAATCGAGGTCAAACCGTCCTATGGATTGTCCGATCTGGAAGTCGAGCGGATGATCGAAGACTCGTTCAAATTCGCCGCGGATGATGTGAGCGCGCGCAAGTTGATTGAAGCGCGGCTGGACGCAGGAGCCCTGATCGCGACGACGGAGAAATCTTTAGCGGACGGCGGACATCTGGTCAACACAGAAGACATCGCTTCTATCCGCGGCGCCCTCTCGGCACTGACCATAGCCAAAGACGGGAACGATCCCCGCACGATCCGTGCACGAATGGCCGATCTCGAACAGGCAGCCAAAGGCCTCACGGTGGCCATGTTGGACGATTCCCTCAAGCGAGGGCTGCAAGGCAAGAAAGTTTCCGAAATAGCATGATCGGCACGAGGCTAGGGGTGAGAGGCAAGAGGCGAGATACACTGACACCGCGAAACCCTCTAGCCACGTGCCTCGCGCCTCTGGCCAGGAGATATCCATGGATTTAAAATGGCAGAATACAGAAGATATTGCGATTCGCCTGGTCGAAGAGCACCCGGAAGCAGATCCGCTGACAATCCGGTTCACCGATATGCACGCCTGGATCGTGGCACTGCCGGATTTTAAGGATGATCCCAAGAAGTCGAACGAGAAGATTCTCGAAGCGATTCAGATGGCCTGGCACGAGGAATACCAGGACTCGAAGGCCTAGCAACTTACGGCGACGTGACACCCTCCCCGACAGGCCCTCCCTCAGGAATCTGATCCAGCTTGTAAAAATCGGTCGGACCGAGACGGCGCGCAGCTGATTGAGTCGGTTCGCTTCCTTTGGCAAACAGCTCGACTGAACCTTTTTCTCCGTCTCCTTCCTGTTCTGATTCCAACAGCCCGGTCGTGGGGTCGACCTTCACATATGTGATGCCTTCAGGAATTTCGAATGGAACAACCGGCAACTGGAGCAACGCCTCCTTCATGAACTGAATCCAAATCGGCAGAGCCGAACGAGCACCGGTCTCGCTCTCTCCCAAAGGGCGCCGATCATCAAATCCGACATACACCCCCGTCACCAAGTTGGGAGCTCCACCAATAAACCAGGCATTGATATACTCATTCGTAGTGCCGGTCTTGCCGGCGATCGGCCGATCAATGACCTTCGCCGCTTGCCCCGTCCCTTTCTGAATCACATCTTCCATCATGTTCGTAATGAGATAGGCCGTCTCCTTCGTGATGATTTCATGGGGTTGATCCTCCATGACTTCAAGCGTCTTACCAGAGCTGTCCTTGGCCACCTTGATCGCAAACGGCTCGGCTCTCGTCCCTTTGTTCAGAAAGACGCCATAGACCGAGGTCAACTCCAACAACCCGATCGAAGAGGATCCTAGTCCCAGCGATAAATCCGCGGGAAGCGGACTCGTGACCCCGACGGTGCGCGCGAACTCAATGACATTCTTGATCCCCACCTTGTCCAGCAATCGAACCGTCGCCAGATTGTGGGAATGGGCCAGCGCATCCCGCAACGTCACCATGCCGTGGAATTTCCGCCCATAGTTCTCCGGTTTCCAAATCTTGTCATCTGCTTCCTGCTCATATACCACCGGCGCATCGAGGATTTGCGTAGAGGGACTCATCCCCTGCGCCATAGCCGTGGCGTAGATGACCGGCTTAAACGCAGAGCCCGGCTGGCGACGGGCCTGCACCGCCCGGTTATACTCACTGCGGGCAAAATCGTAACCGCCGACCATCGCGCGAATCGCGCCGATCCGGGGATCGACCGCCACCAATCCGCCTTCAACGATCGGCGTCTGTTCCAACGCCAGTTGCATCCCGTCCTTCGCAAGTTTCTTGACGCTGACCTCGATCACATCTCCCGGCTTCAAGGTTCTCTTCACGTCAGGCGTCAGCACCGCATCCTGAGTCGGATCAGTACCTTTCAACACACGTTTGGCCCAGGCCATGTCATCGAATAGGAGCTTCGCCGTCTGATCCCCGAGTTGGACCACATAGTGATCCTTCGCCAGCTTCAGCACGATGCCGTCGACGAAATCTCCGGCCTTGAGCGGCTGATCGGAGAGCGGAGCCCCGGGGATTTGCACCGTCGCAAGATCAACCGTTTTCTTCGGACCGCGCCACCCTTGGCGCTTGTCGAGATCGCGAACCCCGGCCAGAAAAGCTCTCTCCGCAGCGCGCTGCATTTCAAGATTCAGCGTGGTGTAAATCTGCAACCCGCCTTTGTACACCATCGTTTCGCCGTATTTCGCGACAAGCTGTTGGCGGACGTGCTCCACGAAATAGGGAGCGATATGCTCACTGCCCGGCCGGCGAAACTTTAATTCTTCCGCAATCGCGGCATCGCGCTCGGCGACAGAAATGAACCCCGCCTCTTCCATGCGCGACAACACATGCTCCTGGCGCTTCTTCGCACGCTCGTAGTTCGTGAAAGGGGAGAACCGGCTCGGCGATTTCGGCAATCCGCCGAGAAACGCGGACTCGGCCAGGGTGAGCTTTCCGATATCCTTCCCGAAATAGGATTGCGCCGCCGACGCCACCCCGTAGGAACCCTGCCCGAAGTAGATCTGGTTCAAATAGGTCTCGAGAATCTGTTCCTTTGTCGAGACTGCTTCCATCTTGTAGGCCAGAATCAACTCTCGCAGCTTCCGATCGTACGAACGCTCGGCGGACAAGAAGAGCGACCGCGCCAACTGCTGCGTAATCGTGCTTGCCCCTTCCACCTTCTTTCCGCCGTGACGAATATTGGTCCAGGCCGCACGCAGAATCCCGATGTAGTCCAGCCCGGGATGTTCGAAGAACCGTACGTCTTCCGTCGCAATCACGGCTTGCGTCAACGTCTTCGGGATGCTGTCCAATGGAGTGAGCGTCCGCCGCTCGATAAAAAACTGGCCGATGGGCTGCCGATCATCCGCATACACCGTCGTAACCAAGCTCGGTTGGTACCCCTGCAACAAATCTAAGGGCGGAAGATCCTGAGCCAGATGCCAGATGACGCCGGCAACCGCCGTGACCCCCACAATGCCCAGCGCGACTACCGTCAGCAGCGTGATCTGCCACCAGCGCCACGGATGGCGTGAAGGCTGCTGCATTTCAACAAACCGGTCGTCACCAGGCATACACACACGCTCCAAAGGGGGAAAAGTTCCGGCAGGATAACCTCGTCACCTTACAATGCATCCCCTCAAAACTCAAGCAGACCAGCCAATCGAGTCTGACAACGAAGACACACACCCGCGCAAGCGCAAGAAGATGTTCGTGAAGGCTGCACCATCATCCAACCGCTCGAGATTGCGTAGTAATTCGCCGGGGGATAGCCGGAGACGTGGCACTGATCTGCGCTCTGACGATCTATCCCTCTCTAGGGATTATCGCCTACCTCAGCGGATCCTCGGATCCGTTTCCGGATGCCGCTGGATATGATGAAGCCCTTTTTGCAACCACATGACGAATACCAGAGGCACGAAGCTTTGCTGCATTATTGCATTCTAGACTCCGAAACCGGGCCACCCTTCGACGATCTTGTCCGCCTCGCCACTCAGATTTGCGTGACACCCGCGACTTATATCGGTCTCATCGATCACCCGCCTGTGGTTCAAGGCCGTAAACGGATTCCCCCACGATTTATCCTGAACTTCGCTCCTGTACTATCCGGTTCCTGTCGCTCCTGACTGCCACCTGTATGGACATCCTGCTATCGGTCAGTGCGGTTCCCTTGAGGAGGGGTGCTTCCATATCTATTTGACCTACCATGTGCTGCCCCCGCAGGGAGGGATTTCAGAGAACTTCAGTACCGGCAATTGAATTCCTTCTGGAAATTGATCGGATTGCCCCGGTGGACGACCGGCAAGAAAGCCGCCCGGGGAGCCATGACGAGCAAGGCGTCCCGGCAAACCCGATGACCGAGAAAAATTATTAAGCCCCCCTCCAAACCAATCCTCCCGTCCCCCATTCAGCTTCTTCTGAAATCGTGCCTTGCGCAGTGGACAATACTTCGGCTATACTGCGCGATTGCGCCTCACTGTCGGGGCGTCTTTTTTTTGACCGCGAGAGCAAACCACCATGACACAGTTACGAGCCCCCCACGACCGTCGTACCGATATTCGAAACATCGCCATCATCGCCCACGTCGACCACGGCAAAACCACGCTGGTCGATGCCGTGCTGCGACAAACCCATGTCCATCGCAAGATCGACGACATGGGCGAGCGCATCATGGACTCGATGGACCAGGAACGTGAGCGCGGCATTACGATCCGGGCCAAAAATGCCAGCGTCGTCTATAAGGGCGTCAAAATCAATATCGTCGATACGCCGGGACATGCCGATTTCGGCGGCGAGGTCGAGCGTACGCTCCGGATGGTCGACGGCGTGCTCATCCTCATCGACGCCAAAGAAGGGCCCATGCCGCAGACGACCTTCGTTCTGCGCAAAGCCCTCGCCCTTGGTCATAAAGCCATCGTCGTGATCAATAAGATCGATCGGCCCGACGCCGTCATCGACGACGTCGTCAATCGCACGTTCGATCTCTTCGTCCATCTGGGTGCCACCGACGAACAACTCGACTTTCCGATCGTCTATGCCGCCGCCATCAAAGGTCAGGCCACGCTGGACGTAAATAAGCCCGGTACGGACATTTCGCCGTTGCTGGACACGGTCCTGGAGAAAATTCCCGCTCCGGCCATCAATGCCGAGGCCCCGCTCCAAATTCTGGTTCTGGCCCTCGTCCAGGATCCCTATAAAGGCAAGATGGGCATCGGAAAGATTCAATCCGGCTCCATCGCCCGCCGGCAGCCTGTCATGCTGCTCGGGAAAGACGGCGCTCAAACCCCCGGCAAAGTGTCCGATCTGGCCGTGTACTCCGGTCTTGAACGGGTCGATGCCGATCAGGCTGCCGCCGGAGAGATCGTGGCCGTCGCCGGCCTCGATGACGTGAGCATCGGCGATACCATCGCGGATGCGGAAAATCCGATTGCCTTGCCCCGCGTCACGATCGATGAACCAACCGTCCAAATGAGCTTCTCCGTCAACAACAGTCCGTTTGCCGGCCGCGAAGGGAAGTTTCTGACATCCCGCCACTTGCGGGATCGGCTCTTCAAAGAACTCGAAACAAACGTATCCTTGCGCGTGCATGAAACGGAGAGTGCCGACCGATTCCTCGTCGCCGGCCGCGGAGAGCTGCACCTGGGCGTCTTGATAGAACAGATGCGGCGTGAAGGCTACGAACTCCAGGTCTCGCAACCGGAGGTCATCATCCACCGCGATGCCAACGGCAAAGCCACAGAACCGTACGAAGAGCTCACGATCCAAGTACCCGAAACCTACCAGGGAACCGTCATCGAAGAGATGGGGAAGCGCCGCGGCGAACTGCGTCATATGCGACTGATTCATTCCGATGTCGGCACCAGCGAAATGCATCTCGAGTATCACATTCCGACACGCGGCATCATGGGCCTCAAAAACCTCCTGTTGGCCAAAACCCGCGGCACGATCATCATGCACCACGTGTTTGCCGCCTATGAGCCGGCTGAAGAACGCGATTTGATGGTGGCGCCTCATGGCTCCCTCGTCGCACACGAAGACGGCACCAGCACCGGCTACGCCATCTTCATGACGCAGGAACGGGGCACTATGTTCATCGGCCCAGGGGTGGAGGTCTATCGCGGCATGGTGATCGGCGAAAACAGCCGGGATGAAGATCTGGACGTGAACGTCTGCAAAGAAAAGCATCTCTCCAACATGCGGGCGTCGGGTACCGATGAGGCGCTGGTGCTCACCCCCCCGCGGGAAATGAGCCTGGAATTCGCGTTGGAATATATCGGGCCGGATGAATTGGTGGAAATTACTCCGCTCAATCTGCGCCTGCGCAAACGACTGCTCAATGCGGATGAACGCCGCAGAGCCAAGAAATCAGGCAAATAGCGAGTCTCCGGCGATGCGTATCAAGAAGAAAATCCCGAAGCCGTCAGCCAAACGCCCACCGCTCTACTTCATCGGCTATCGCGGCACGGCTCCCGGGCTTGACGAACTCACGATCTGGTACGACCGCGAATATGGCGGCCCTCTTACGATTCGTCCGGAGGCCGGGGCACCGGAGTCCTGGCAGGCCAGCCATGGCCCCTGGTCTGCCCACGTGGTGATGCCGCTGCCCGCGACCCATACCGCCGATATCATGAAGAACCTGGCCTGGGAACACGATCAGATGGGAGCCATCGCCCCCACGCTCATGCCCAACCGGGATATGCCCGACATGGTCTTGTTTGCCGCCCGCCTCGCGCGCGGCCTCACGCTTCTGACCCAGGGCACAGCTTATGACGTCACGACGCAGGCGTACGTGAATCCGTCAGACTGGCAGAATCGGACCATGACAAGCTTCCTGGCCGACGACCATCTCACCATTGTCCACGATGACACGGCCAAGCCGGACCAGGTCTGGTGTCATACGATGGGCCTGACCAAGTTCGGCCTCGACGAGATCGAAACTTTCTATGGTAAAGGACTCCCGGAAAGCGCCGCGAAAGACTTGCTGACAGAGTCTGCCACGGAGTTGCTCCGCATCGGGCAATCCCCAAAAGTCGGCAACGCATTCCGCCTCCCGCTGCTGGGCCGGACGATCCGGATCGTCAATTACCGCACGGCTGCCCCTACTGGCCGGATGATCGGGTTCCGCGAGCTCCAGGGATAGGCAAAACTCTTGTAATTCAGCATCTTGCAGCCCATCGGCCTACGGCTGTAGGCCTTCAGGCCCGTTGACAATCTTTCAAACCACAAGGTACAAAGTTCAAGGTTTCCACAGGGGGTTCTCTCAATCTGAGACCTCAAATACGCCCACATATAGCGATATCCGTAAAGGAGGAATAGCAATGAGTGATGTAGCCGCAGAGATTAAGGTCGGCGATACCGCCCCTGATTTTAACCTGAAGGACCAGGATCAGAAGGACGTGAAGCTGAGCGACTACCGTGGCAAGAAGAATGTCGTGCTGTGCTTCTATCCACTGGACTGGAGCCCGGTCTGTCAGGGGGAGAACCAGTGCCTGACCGATGACTTCCCCAAGTTCCAGAACGCGAACGCCGAACTCTTCGGCATCAGCTGCGACAGTTTCTTCTCGCACAAGGCCTGGGCGGATTCCATGGACCTCAAGCACCGCTTGCTGTCCGATGTCCACCGGACCACGTGCAAAGCCTACGGCCTCTATTTCGA